>Ga0075309_1000033_pt1 | contig 20099 bp, 16 predicted proteins | sample MayberryNE_Catta_4_FD_120057 | JGI IMG/M metagenome (GOLD analysis project Ga0075309, IMG submission 120057) | Natural and restored wetland microbial communities from the San Francisco Bay, California, USA, that impact long-term carbon... | ecosystem: Environmental > Terrestrial > Soil >... | reverse complement strand
GCTCAGGTCGTCCAGAACGTGACGCAGCTGCTCACGGCGCATCGGCGGCTCGGCATCTGGACCTACGTCTCGTTCTCCCCCGAGATCCTGCGCGACCTGATCGGTCGGCCACCACGCCCGCCCGGACCCGGAGCGGCTCCCGCGGTGCAGGGAAGCTCGCCGGGCGAGGGAGGGGGGTCCTGAATCTCGGGGCTCGGACCTTTACCGAGAGGCTACGGTGCGATAGCGTCCGTAGGAAGTTCGACCGTTTCGCGACGGAGCACCGGCCGGTTCCCGACGTTCGATGAGTGAGGTCCCCCCGATGAAGGCTCGACACCGCCCGCTGGCCACGATGATCCTGGCCCTTCTCCTGGTCGGAGGGATGACGATCCCGACGGTGCCGGTGGGGGCCGCGGAGTTGTTCTCGGACGGGTTCGAGGCGGGGAACCTCGCGTCGTGGACCTCCACTGCGAACTTCACCGCACAACAGGCGATCAAGCTGACGGGCGCGTTCGCCGGCCGCGCCACGGCGGCGAGCGGCGCCGCTCACGCGACCAAGAACCTCGACACCCCTCAGTCGGATCTGTACGTCCGAGCGTTCGTCCGCGTCGTGAGCCACTCGGGCTCGATCCCGCTGCTCCGTGTTCGCACGGCGGCCGGCAAGGTCGTCGCGAGCCTCAACGTGAATGCGAATGACCAGCTGGTGCTGAAGAACACGACGACCGGCGCCACGCTCAAGAGCAACGTCACGATCGCCCCGGGGACGTTCCGGGAGCTCCAGCTGCGCACGTTGGTGTCGGGGGGATCGGGCAGGACGGACGTGTGGGTCGACGGAACGTCGGTCACGGCGCTCAGCGGCACCCAGAACCTGGGGACCACGCCGATCGGTCGGGTGGTGCTCGGTCGCAACGGCAGCGGGAGCCAGCCGATGGACCTTGTCTTCGATGATGTCGTGATCTCGACCACGTTCGTGGGCGGCGGCGGCGGCGGAATGCCGCCGCTCGCTCCGACGGGCCTCATCGGATCCGCGCCGAACTCGGATCAGGTGAACCTGTCGTGGAACGCGTCCGCCGGGGCCACCGGATACAACGTGCTCCGCGACGGCGTGTCCGTCGGGACCAGCGACTCGACGTCGTTCTCCGATACGACGGTGCAGCCCGAAACGACCTACCGCTACACCGTCGAGGCCTTCAACGGTGCGGGAACGTCACCGCCTTCCGCCTTCCTCGACGTCACGACCCCGCCCGATTCGGGCGGCGGCAGCGACACGGTGGTCATGGCGGCCGGAGACATCGCCTGCGATCCTGCCGACCCCGCGTACAACGGCGGGAACGGCACCTCGTCGAAATGCCGGCAGAAGTGGACGGCTCAGCTGCTGGCGGGGGCCGACAGGGTGCTGGCCCTCGGAGACACGCAGTACGACTGCGGCGGCTTGAGCGCCTTCAACCAGTCCTACGACCCGACGTGGGGCCAGTACAAGAACATCACGCATCCGATCCTGTCCGACGAGGACTTCGACCGCTCGGGCACGGGCTGTGGCGCGGCCGGGGCGGACGGGTACTTCGCGTACTGGGGTTCGAGGGCGGGACCCAACCCGACGGGCTACTACAGCTTCGACGTCGGGGGTTGGCACATCATCGCGTTGAACTCCGAGTGCGGCGACGTTCCGGGTGGCTGCGCCGAGGGATCGCCCCAGAACGACTGGCTCGAGCAGGACCTCGCCTCGAGCGGCGCGCAGTGCACGATCGCGATGTTGCACGAGCCGCGGTTCCGCTCGAAGAAGAACGGGGAGCAGGTGGGCCCCGACATGAAGCCGTTCTGGGACGATCTCTACGCCGCCGGCGCGGAGATGGTGCTGTCGGGTGACACGCACTTCTACGAGCGGTTCCGACCGCAGAACCCCAACGGCGCCTTCGACGCGAACGGGGTCGTGCAGTGGATCATCGGCGTCGGCGGCAAGAGCCGTGGTGGGCTCGCCGGTGCGTCCGCGCGACTGCCCAACAGCCAGAAGGCGACGTCGCAGATGTTCGGGGTGCTCGAGTTGACGCTGCACGCGGGGAGTTACGACTGGCGGTTCCTCACGGAGGGCTCCAGCAGCTTCAGCGACACCGGCAGCGCATCCTGTCACTGACCGCGGTAGCCGCGGCGGGCCCGGTGGTTCACCGGTATCCTTGAGGGCCTGCGGCGCGACCGCTCGCGCCCGCCGAAGGGAGGTTCCGCGGTGCCGATCACCGAGGTCGAGAAGATCTGGATGAACGGCGAGCTCGTGCCGTGGCACGAAGCGAAGGTGCACGTGCTCAGCCACGCTCTGCACTACGGCAGCGGCGTGTTCGAGGGCATCCGGGCCTACGAGACCGAGCGCGGCCCGGCCGTGTGGCACCTCGACGCGCACCTCGATCGCATGTACAGCTCCGCGTCGATCTATTTCATGGAGATCCCGTACTCCAAGGCCGAGATGGTCCAGGCCGTGAAGGAGACGATCCGCGCGAACGGGCTGGAGTCGTGCTACATCCGGCCGATCGCGTTCCGCGGGTACGGCGAGATGGGGGTGAGCCCACTCGCGAACCCGGTCGACGTCTCGATCGCCGTCTGGCCGTGGGGCACCTACCTCGGCGAGGACGCCTTGGAGCAGGGTGTGCGGGTCAAGATCAGCTCGTGGCGGCGTCACGATCAGAACTCGCTGCCGTCGGCCGCGAAGGCCACGGGCGGGTATCTCGGTTCGATCCTCGCGAAGGTCGACGCCATCAAGTCGGGGTACGACGAAGGCGTGCTGCTGAACGGCGACGGGTACGTCACCGAAGGGTCGGGCGAGAACATCTTCGTCGTCGATGGCGGCACGATCGTGACCCCCCACACCGGACACGGGTGCCTCGCCGGGGTGACCCGGTCCGCGGTCATGACGATCGCGCGCGATCTCGGGTTCCCGGTGATCGAGCAGAACCTCGTGCGCACCGACCTGTACACGGCCGACGAGGTCTTCTTCACGGGCACCGCCGCCGAGATCACGCCGATCCGCGAGGTCGACGATCGCACGGTCGGCGCGGGCCACCGCGGGCCGGTCACGAAGTCGCTGCAGGACGCCTTCTTCGCGGCGACGAAGGGCGACGACCCGAGGTACGCCGACTGGCTCACGTACGTGAGCGACTGACACCGCTCAGACACGGGTCGTGGCTCACGCGCCGAGCTCCAACGACCGAACGACGTCCCACGCTTCGATACCGGGCACGGCGCCGTGCTCGCGGGCGACCGCCAGCATCATGGCGTCGGCGGGCGGGTCAACGTCGTGGGCCGCCCACACCGTGTACGTCGTGCCGGGCCGCAGGTCGATCGTGCCTCCGCCCGGCATCTCGAAGAGCGGGCGCCGTTCCCCCAGGAAGGAGAACGAGACGAGGTCGCCGCGGTGACCCGCGTATGTGACGTCGAGGGCGAGCCGGATCGGGCCGCGATCGGTCATCGTGAGCAGCCACGAGAGCGCAGGGGGTGGCTCCCACACCCCTCGATGTCCCACCACGAGGTCCCGCAGTCGCGGGACCACGCGGGCGCGGAAGGTGCCGATCGAGCGATCGAACCACTCCCGGTCGGCCGGGCGAGCCCGGGCGACCTTCGTCGATCCGTCGAACGGCAACAGCAGATGCAGGTCGAGCACGGCGACGCTCGTCGTGGCGCCGGGACGCCCCGTCGAGAGGACGGCGGCGCCTTCCCCGGCGGGACCCCAGATCGAGTCGCCGGCGTACCAACCTGCGGGCAGTGTCACGGTGACCGGCACCGACATGCCGGGGAGGCGATAGGTGCCCGCAGGCAGCGACCGCGCGGCTGCGGCATCGCTCGCGGCCGCCGTCGTGGGAGCGGGTGCTCCGCCGTTCGGGCCGAGGACCGCCGCCGCGAACCACGCAAGCGCTCCCATCAGGGCGAAGAACACGAGCGTGCCGGCTCGCCGTCGAACCTCAGGATCGGGATCGCCCGCCGAGACCATGGCCCGGCCGTCGGCCTCGGCGTCTCCCGGCTCCTCGCGTCGCCGCGTTCGCATGGTCGTTCGGGATCCTCCTTCGAGCAGGGTCTCACGCTCGGCGGCCAACCGTTGCGCTTCGCGGCACTTCGTGGTTCGGCACGATAGGCTGCCGACCCATGCAGGATCGCTACCGGCTCCCGCGATCGGTGGTCCCGTCGCGATACGACCTGGTGCTCGAGCCCGACCTGGAAGCGGTCACCTTCTCGGGCAGCACCGAGGTCCAGGTCGATGTGCACGAGCGCGTGGAGGAGGTCGTCGTCAACGCGCTCGACCTCGAGATCGCCGGCGCCGAGCTCCGCGGTGACCATGGGACGATCGGCGTGACCGACGTCGCCTTCGACGAGGAGCTGCAACGAGCGACCCTCTCCCTCGCCGCCCCCGTCGATCCGGGTCCATGGACCTTGGCGATGGAGTTCCGGGGAGAGCTCAACGATCAGCTGGTCGGGTTCTATCGGTCCACCTACACCGACGACGACGGTACCCACACGATCGCGACCACCCAGTTCGAGGCGGCTGATGCCCGGCGCGCCTTCCCGTGCTGGGACGAGCCGGACCTCAAGGCGGTCTTCGGCATCACGCTCGTCGTGCCGGACGGCGTGGTCGCGCTCTCGAACGGCCCAGAGATCGAGCGCGAGCCCGCCGGAGCCGGCAGGGTGCGGGTGCGGTTCGCAGACACGATGTCGATGTCGACCTACCTGGTTGCCTTCGTCGTGGGCCGGCTCGAGCTCACCGAACCCGTCGACGTCGACGGTGTTCCGCTTCGCGTCGCGCATCTGCCCGGGAAAGGTCATCTCACGAGGTTCGCCCTCGAGGCAGGCGAGTACTCGCTGCGGTTCTTCACCGAGTACTACGGCCTTCCCTACCCGGACAAGAAGGTCGACTTCGTGGCGCTTCCCGATTTCGCGCAGGGGGCGATGGAGAACACCGGCCTGATCACCTATCGCGAATCGCTGCTGTTGGCCGACCCCGATCACGCGACCCAGCCCGAGCTCGAGAATATCGCCGACGTCGTGGCCCACGAGCTCGCGCACCAGTGGTTCGGCAACCTCGTCACGATGCGGTGGTGGAACGGCATCTGGCTGAACGAGGCGTTCGCGACGTTCATGGCCCTGCTCATGGTCGACGCGTGGCGTCCCGATTGGGAGCAATGGAACACGTTCGCGCGAGGCGTCACCGTCGCGAAGGAGGTCGACGCCCTGCGTTCCACCCGCCCGATCGAGTACCCGGTGCACTCACCCGACGACGCGCAGGGCATGTTCGACGTGCTGACGTACCAGAAGGGCGCCGCGATCCTGCGCATGCTCGAGCGATACCTCGGGGCCGATCGGTTCCGCGAGGGCATCCGTCTGTACCTCTCCCGGCACGCGTACGGCAACACCGAGACGCACGATCTCTGGCACGCGATCGAGGAAGCGAGCGGGGAACCGGTCCGGCGCATCATGGATCAATGGATCTGGCAGGGCGGCTATCCACTGCTGAGGGCCTCGCCCGACGCCTCGGGCGTGCGGCTCGACCAGCGGCGGTTCCTGGCCGACGGCGGAGCCGACCACGCCGTCTGGGACGTGCCGTTGCGCGTTCGAACGCTCGGCAACGACGAGGATTCGGTGCTCGTGCCGGCCGACGGCACGATCGCTGCCGGTCCGTCCGACGCGGCCGCCGTGGTGAACGCGGGGGCCAGCAGCTTCCTGCGGGTGCGGTACGAGGGCGGCTTGCTGGAACGGCTGATCGAGCGCCTCCCCGAGGTCTCGCCGTTGGAACGCTACGGCCTCGTCGACGACCACTGGGCCGCCGTGACCTCGGGGGCGGCTCCCGTGTCGGAGTTCGTCTCCGCCGCATCTCACTACGGCGACGAGGACGATCTCGCCGTGTGGCAGCTGCTGATGCAGGGGCTGGGGTGGTGCGACCGGTTCCTCGACGGCGAGCCCCGCGAGCGGTTCCGGGCGTTCGTGCGTCGTCTCGTGGCGCCGGCGATGGATCGCCTCGGATGGGAGGCCGATGCCGACGAGCCCGACCGCATCCGGGCGCTGCGGGGCGCGCTGCTGCAGGGGCTGGGAGTGCTCGGCGCCGACCCGAACGCCCAGGCGGCGGCGCGGGAGTTCGAGGCGGAGGCCCGGGCGGGCAAGCCCGTCGACCCCTCGCTCGCCGCCGCATCGGTCAACGTCGTGGCGGCGACCGGTGACGACGCCGACTACGAGCGGTACTGGACGGCTTACCGGGATCGGCCGACCCCGCAGGAGCAGTACCGGTACCTCTTCGCGATGCCGCTGTTCCGAGATGCCGCACTGATGGATCGAACGCTCGAGGCGACGTTCTCCGGCGACGTCCGCAGCCAGGACGCCCCGTTCGTCTTCGCGTACTCGCTGATCAACCGCGATCTCGGCGAACGTGCCTGGGCCACCTTGCGAGAACGGTGGGCCGAGATCGAGGAGCGGTTCCCCGCCCAGCTGACGATCCGCACCGTGGAAGGGGTTCGGTACCTGACCCGTCCGCAGCATGTGGCCGAGGCCGAGGCCTTCTTCGCGGAACATCCCATCCCGCAGTCGGCGAAGATGCTGGAACAGATGCTCGAACGCCAGCGCATCGCGGCGGCGCTGCGCGAACGGGCCACACCCGACCTCGAGGCCTACTTCTCCCAGTCACCGGGCTGACCCGAAGGTTTCAGCCGATCCGGACCGTGCCGACCATGCCGTAGGCGTAGTGGCCGGGAAGGTGGCAGCCGAACAGGCTCGCCCCCGACGACGTCGGGAAGGTGACCGTGGTGGTCCGCGTCGTGCCGGCGGGCACCGTGATCTCACCGGGCCTCGGCGGATGATGGGCCTCGGTGCCCCGCTCGTGCACCAGCTGCAGGCGCGCGTCGCCGACGATGAACTCGTGGTCGATCGGGTCGGTGTTCACGAGCACGAACCGCACCGCCTCGCCGGGTTCCACCTGCACCTCGCCGGGCTCGTACCTCGAATGGTGGATCACGATCCGGAGCTCACGGACGCCGCGATCTCCGGACCACGCCCACGCTCGCAGCGCGAGGCCGCCCGTGGCGAGCACACCCGTCACGGTCAGGACCAGCACCGCGACCCGTGCCCGCCGGGCGTTCACGCGGGCCGTCCTACGCGGCGCGGCAGCCCACGGGCGGCGAGGAACGCCACGACCCCGGCCGCCAGCACGAGCACCAACGGTGCCCAGGGAACGTCGGACCCGGCAGGGATCACCGACCGCGAGGTCAAGCCGGCCGCCTGAGGATCGGGCCGGCCGAAGCCGCTCGCGTCGATCGCCAGATCGTGGGTGAGCCGGTCGGCGCGTTCGTTGATGCGAACCTGGGTGAGCCACATGTCCGATTCGGGAAGCCAGCCCATGCGGGAGTCCGAGCGCAGGTCTCGCATCAGCGAGTCCGAGGCGGGTTCGCTGGTGGCCAGGACGAGCCCTCGCTGATCCTCGTCGCCCGTGAGCTCCGCCGTCCGCGGCAGTATCGCGGGGGCGACGTCGGTGAGCAGGAAGACGTCGGCCTGCACGATCTCCGACGGCTGGCGTCCGAGGGCGAGGATACGGAGCGGGACCCATGGGTTCGGCGTCGGGATCGAGACATGGATCGGGGTGCTCTCGCCGCGTCGCACACCCTGCTCGGCGGCGCGATCGGCGTTGAAGCGGGCGGCGAGGAAGATCGGGCTCCGCTCCGCGTAGAACTCGAGCACCTCCGGCGCGTCGGGCGGTAGGAAGAAGCCGTGCTCGCTGGCCCACGTTCCCACCGCCACGGCGCCGCCCTTCAGCACCGTGATGTCGAGGGAGTCGATCTCGGTCTCGAGGAGCACCTGGGCCGCCCCGGTGACGGCCGTGTCGGCGGCGACCGCCTCGAGCACGGGCGGCTGCGTCTCGATGACCAGGCGCTGCAGCGTCCAGTCGCCGCCCTTGACGACCTTGGTGGGCACGCCCGGCAGCGGCACGATCGAGCCAACCTCCTGTCCTTGCCCGGCGAACTCGAACGACGTGATGTAGTGCTCGACACCGCGGTGGTACGCGGCGAGCGTGGTGGTGCGCAGCAGGTTGATCGTGCCGTTGGGCGTGACCAGCCCGCCGCACGCGCGTGCGGCCCCGGCGGGGGCAACGACCACGATCGCGGCGGCCGATGCCACCAGCAAGGAACGGCGAACACGGCTTCCTGACATCACGAGCCCCTTCCGTGCGGAGACCCCTCCGACGACAGCGGTGCCCTCGCGGGTTCCCGGATCTCACCGACCGAGCCACGCAGGCCCGTGGCGCGCGAGTTGACACTCCCTCGGGCCACTCATACCGTTCGGATACGAACGACCTTTCCTGACCGGTCGGCACCCTGGAGGGCGGAGCGACGAGCCACGCCGTCGTGGAAGGCATCGCGATCTCGACCGACCACTGGATCGGAGGCGAACGCGTCTCCTCGAGCGACGCCTTCGACGATCTCTCGCCGATCGACGAGCAGCCGATCGCCGAGATCGCCCGGGCCGGAGCGTCCGAGGCCGACCGAGCCGTCGACGCGGCACGATCGGCGAGCGGAGCGTGGGGCTCCGCGCCGCCGAAGGAGCGCGCGGAGACGCTCCACCGCATCGCGGACGGGGTCGAGGCGCGGGTCCCCGAGCTCGCCGCGGTGGAGACCCGCGACAACGGCTCGCTGTTGCGCTCGATGCGGGGCTCGGTCATGCCGCGGGTGGCTCGGAACTTCCGGTTCTTCGCCGACCAGCTGCTCGCGCTCGAGACCGGCTCGAGGGGATACGAGGGCTTCGCGGAGCGCATCGCCTGGGACCCCAGCGGCGTCACGGTCGTCATCACGCCGTGGAACGCCCCGCTGATGCTGGCCACCTGGAGGGTGGCGCCCGCGCTCGCCGCGGGCAACGCGGTCGTGCTGAAGCCGCCGGAGTGGGCCCCGCTCACGGCGTCGATGCTGGCCGAGATCGCGCACGAGGCCGGGCTGCCCGACGGGGCGTTCAACGTCGTCCAGGGCATCGGCGAGGAAGCCGGGGCCGCGCTCACCGCGCATCCTGACGTCGACCGCGTCGCGTTCACGGGCAGCGTGGCCACCGGCAAGCTCGTCGCGCAGGCGGCCGGCGCGAACCTCACGCCGGTCTCGCTCGAGCTCGGCGGCAAATCCCCGTTCGTGGCCTTCGCCGATGCGGACCTCGATGCGGTCGTGCGTCAAGCCGTGAACCAGTTCGACAACGCCGGTCAGGTCTGCCTCGCGGGAACGCGCCTGATCGTGGAGCGATCGATGCACGATGCGTTCCTCGAGCGCTTCGTCGAGGCCGCCGGCGCGCTCCTGCAGGGCGACCCGCGAGAGGAAGCGACCGAGATCGGTCCGCTGATCACGCGCGAGCACCTCGAGCGCGTCGACGGGTTCGTGCAGCGAGCCGAGGCCGAAGGCGCGCGCGTGGTGTTCGGTGGCGGACCGAACGAGGAGCTCGGCGGCTTGTATTACCGGCCGACGCTGTTCGTCGGCGCGCCGGCCGGTTCGGAGATCCTCACGCGGGAGGTCTTCGGGCCCGTGCTCACGCTGCAGACGTTCGAGGCCGAGCAGGAGGCGATCGAGCTCGCGAACTCCACCGACTACGGGCTGGCCGCGATCCTCTATACCGGCGACGAGGCTCGAGCCGAACGTGTGAGCTCGGCGCTCGTGGCGGGCACGGTCTGGGTCAACTGCTTCTTCGTGCGCGACCTGGCGGCTCCGTTCGGGGGAGCCCGGGGCTCAGGCATCGGCCGGGAAGGCGGCGTCTGGAGCTTCGACTTCTATGCGGACGTGAAGAACGTCTGCACGGCACCGTGGACCTAGCCAAGGACCGAAGAGGAGGCGAACGACATGGGTGAAGTCGTCGGAGCGGCCCTGGTGGCCCACGTGCCCACGATCATGCTCCCCGAGGAGACCCGCCGGGAGATCAACGACGGCAACGAGATCACGCTGGTGCCGGGCCTGCATCGGATGCGGTCCGAGTGCATCGATCGGCTCCGCCCCGACACGGTGGTCGTGTTCGATACGCACTGGGAGTCGACGTTCGAGCACATCGTCACCTCACACGAGCGCCGGGAAGGCAGGTTCACGAGCCACGAGCTGCCCCGTGGCATGAGCCAGATCCCCTTCGACATGCCCGGAGACCCCGAGCTCGCGAAGGCGATCGCCGCAGAGGCCGACGGGCGCGACGACTGCTGGATCCTGGCGTGCGACGACCCATACCTGCCGATCTTCTACGGCACGGTCAACATCTGGACGTTCCTGGGCGGCGCGGACACCCGCTGGATCAGCGTCGCGATCAACCAGACGTGCACGACGGAGGACTTCCTGTTGTTCGGGAAGCTGATCGGCGATGCGATCGCGCAGAGCGATCGCCGGGTGGTGCTGCTGGCATCGGGCGGCATGACGCATCGGTTCTTCCCGTTCCGGGAGCTCCGGCAGCACGAGAGCTCGAAGGCGCCGGAGAACATCCTCGGCGTCGAGAGCTATGACGCCGACCAGGGCGTGCTCTCGATGTTGCGCGCCGGCGACCATGCTGGTGTGATCGACGGGATGCCCGAGTACCGGAAGGCTGCGCCCGAGGGTCACTTCGGCCACTACCTGATGATGGCCTCGGCGATCGGGGGCGCTCGCTGCCAGGCACCGGGGGAGCTGTTCAGCGAGTACGAGGCGTCGGTGGGCACGGGTCAGGTACACGTCTGGTTCGAGCGTCCCGCCGACGGCTGGACGGGAGCCGGCGCGCCTGCCTGAATCACCCGATCATCCGGCGGCCGATCGTCGACCGGCCGCTGCGAACGCCCGGATCGCATCGGCGGTCGCGCGAACCTGCTCGTCGCTGATGGCGATCGGCCGCGTCATCGGTGGGAACAGCAGCCAGACGAGCGACCCTCCCATGTGACGGATCACCGCGCGCCCATCGGCTTCCACCCTGATCTGCTCGAAGTGCACGGCCCCGAGGGCCCGGATGAGGCTCGCGTCGGTCGAGAGCGCTCCGGCCAGGGCGGTTCCCGCGGGGTCGTCCCTGCGTGCCCGGAAGTCGATGCCCTGCATGCGCACGACGCCTCTGCCCTTGGCCCGCAGACCTGCAGTACCGGGGAGCACGGGCTCGGCGCTCGAGACCTCGAGCGCGAAGGCGCCGCCGAAGACGCGCCCCCCGGTCGGCACGAGCTCGAGCCGAAGGGCCGGCTCCGGTCCGGACAGGCCCGCGTGCAGCTCCCCACGGCGGCCGGATCCCTCGTAGCCGGCCACCGCGAACATCTCGACGTCGCGGGCGAGCACCTCCCGGGCGCGGGTACGGGCGCGCTTGCGCACGGGACGGGTGCCGCGGCGGCCTCAGCCGCGCCCGAGCTCGTGTTCCTCGGGAAGCGCCTCCGCGATGCGGTCCGTCTCGCTGTACACCTCGGCGAGCGGCACGGGGCGGAACATCTTGCCGAACCCGTACGTCACCGCGTTGTACACGAGCGAGAACACGACGGAGATCGCGAGGAAGTACCCGAAGTTCCGGTAGATGTTGGACTCGATCGTCGGGTCGGGGAACACGTTGAGGGCCGCGATCACCAGGATCACGATGCCGACGATCTGCGGCACGGGCCACCAGGGAGACCGGTACGGGCGGCGAGCCTGCGGCTCCTTCACGCGCAGCACGATCTGGGCGATGTGGATCATGATGTACGCGAGACCCCAGCCCAGCACGCCGGCCAGGATCAACTCGATGAAGCCTCCCTCGAGGGTCTGGTCGCTCCAGTTCAGCCAGATCGGGGGGATCGACACCAGCACGATGCCGATCGCCGGCGCCCGCGTGCCGGGCGTCAGCCAGCCGAGGAAGGCCGGCAGCTGCCGGTCCTGCGACATGCCGTAGATGATGCGCGGCACCCCTGCCGCGACCGCGTTCAGGGTCGAGACGGTCGCGCCGATCGACAGGATGCCCATCCAGTACTTGCCGAGGTCGTCGAACATCGCGATCGCGACGTTCATGTTCGTGATCTGCGTGGGGTCGCCGAGCAGGTCGGGGGGCAGGTAACGGGTCGCTGCGATGCCCCACAGGAACATCGGCACGGCGACCAGCGTGAGCCCGATGAAGATACCCCACGGGATCTCGCGGCCGGGGTTACGCAACTCCTCGGCCAGCGGACACGTGTACTCGATCCCGACGAACGTGAACGTGGCGAGCGCGATGAGCGAGATCAGCAACGAGCGATCGAACGGGATCGACGGCAAGGCTCCTCCGACCGTGTCGCCGACCCCCGCGAGACCGGCGATGCCGAAGATGAGCAGCGAGCCGGCCAGCAGGAACGTGAGCGGAACCTCGACCGCCGCGAAGGCTCGGATGCCGAGCAGGTTCACGAGCGCGATCGCCACGACGATGATCGTGACCCACCACTTGAAGTCGAGGCCGAGGTCGAGGAACGCGGGGTCGGAGATGATCGTCGCGGCGAGGAACGCCTCCGACGAGCCCGGGAAGATCACGATCGCGAAGTAGCCGACGAATACGGCGACGGTGGCGAAGAACGGCCCGAGGCCGGCCCGCACGTACTCGTTCATCGAGCCCGCCTTGGGGATCATCGTCGCGAGCTCGGAGAAGCTCATGCCCTGGGCGTACATCGCGATCAGGGCGATGATCATCGCGTAGAGGCCGATCGTGCTCGCCGCGTACAGCTGCGGCACCGTCACCATCACGGTGGTGGCGAGGATCAACCCGAACGTGGCGCTGATCGCGGTGGGAAGGCCGATCGCGCCGGTCCGTAGGCCCCCGTCGCTGCCGTTCGTCGCCATCACGTACCCCCCGTCTCGTGAGCGAACGATGTGACCTGCCTGCTACGGTCGTTCGGGAGCGAATGTTATGCAGGGTCCGGGCCGCCGCGCAAGCCGCGGCCCGGGGTCTCGCGCCGACCGGGGGCATACGATCACCGCGATGACGGGCAACGACCGATCGCTCGAACTCGACGCTTCGCGCGAGGAGGCGCTCGAACATGCGGCTCGTCTCGTCGCCGACGCCTGGCGCAGCTTCGATCGCTTCCGGCCCCAGGAACCGCCCCTCGATGAACGCGTCCGGCGCCTGCTGGAGAGCTCCCTGCCGAGGGAGGCATCGCCCGTGCACGGCGTGCTCGACGACGCCGCGCGCATCCTCGACGAGTCGATCGCGCAGGCCCGGCCCCGGTACTTCGCGTTCATCGGGTCGAGCGGGTTGGAGATCGGCGCGATCGCCGACCTGTTGGCGCACACGTACGACATCAACCTCGCGGTCGACGCACGAGCCGCGACCGAGATCGAGGACCAGGCCGTACGGTGGGTCGCGGAGTTCATCGGATTCCCGGCGACCGGAGGTGCGTTCACGAGCGGCGGCACCGTCAGCAACGTCACCGCGATCGCGGCCGCGCGCGAGCGAGCGTTGCCTGGCTCGCGCCGCGCAGGCCTCGGTGGGGGACGGGCCGTCGTATATTGCTCGCAGGAGGTGCACTACTCGGTCACCCGGGCCGTCGAACTGCTCGGCATCGGCTCGGACCACCTGCGCGCGATCGAGATCGACGGGCTCCGACGCATGCGTCCTGAGGCGCTCGACCGAGCCCTCGCCGACGACCTCGCCGCCGGCGTCGTCCCGGTGGCGGTCGTGGCCACCGCCGGCACCACTCTCACGGGGGCGATCGACCCACTCGACCGGATCGCGGATGTGTGCGAGGCCCGGGGCGTCTGGATGCACGTCGACGGCGCCTACGGGCTTCCCGCGGCCTCCGTCACGTCGAGGCACGAGATGTTCGCTGGGCTCGAGCGGGCCGACTCCTGCTCGATCGACGCGCACAAGTGGCTGTACCTGCCGAAGGCGTGCGGCGTCGTGCTCGTGCGCGACGACGCCTCGCTCGCGACCGCGTTCAGCCACGAGCAGGGCTACCTGCCGCATCAGCAACACGAGCTGCACGCCGCCGACATCACGCTGGAGTACTCGCGGCCGTTCCGCGCGCTCAAGCTCTGGCTGGCGTTCCGCGCGCACGGCGCTACACAGTTCCGCGACGCGATCGAGCGCAACCTCGCCGAAGCCGATCTCCTCTTCCGCCGCGCGCAGCACACCGAGGACTTCGAGGTGATGGAGGCGCCGCCACAGCTCTCGATCGTTCCCCTTCGTCATGTGCCCGAGGGAATCGCCGATCCGAACACGCACAACCAGGCGCTGGCAGAGGCCATCCAGGCCGACGGCCGTGTCTACCTGGCTCCGGCCCTGATCGACGACGAGGTGTGGCTGCGTCCGTGCTTCGTGAACTTCCGCACGACCGATGACGACGTGATCGCATTGCTCGACGTTGCACGGGAGCTCGGCGAGCGGCTCGCTCGGGAGGGGAGCGTAGCGTGAGCGGAGCACGTCGTCCGAGCGACCGTCACCTGCCGGGGGAGGACGCCGGCCTGCTCCCGGCCGAGCGCAAGGTGCGGGACGAGCTCGGCGCCCTGCCGTTGGACTTCCGGGCGATGTGGGCGATCTCGAACCTGTTCCGGAGCTCGACCGCGATCCGGCGCCACATGGAGGCCCGCGTGCTCGGACCCTACCGGATGAGCTGGACCTCGTTCGTCGGGCTGTGGGTGCTGTGGGTCTGGGGCGAGATGGAGGCCCGGGGGTTCGCGGCCGCGGTGGGCATCAGCCGGCCGACGGCGACCGGAGTGATGACGACGCTCGAATCCCGAGGGTACGTCACCAGGCGCAAGGATCCGAGAGACGGCCGCATGGTGATCGTCGAGCTGACGCCATCGGGTCGGTCGACGATCGAGGAGCTCTTCCCCAAGTTCAACGCCGAGGAGAGCGCCGTCGCGGCCCACCTCGACCCGCAGCAGCAGGACGACCTGGCCGCGATGCTGCGGTCCCTGCTGCGGGCGGTCTCCCCCGCGGAGAGCGAACGTCCGGACCGAGTAGTCTGAGCCAGACTAGGGGTTGCGCGCGGCCGTTCCTTCCACGATTCGCCGCAGCAGGCCCGGGATCTTCTCGGGGGTGTCGATGAACTGGCTGGGCTTGAAACAGATCGTTCCGAACCCTCGATCGACCTGATCGGGGATCTGGTCGAGGGCTTCGTCGAGCGGAGCCGGCCGGCTCGCGTCGGGGAAGGACCCTCTCGTTCCGCCGACCATCTCCAGCTCCGAGGGGTCCCGGCCCGCCTCAACCAATGCGGCGGCCAGCCGACTCAGGTCGTCGTCGCTCGGGCGGCCGAGCGGGTTGAAGCCATGGCCGTAGGTGACGAGGCGCCTGAGCAAGCGGTCGTGCAATCGCCGGCCCCCGAACCACAGCCGGGGTCCGTCGGGCCGGAAGGGCTTCGGCTCGAGCCAGACGTCCTCGAAACCGTGATGACGGCCGCGGAACGAAGCGGGTGACCCTTGCCAGAGTCGGGCCCAGGCCTCAAGATGTTCGTCGAGCCGTTGGCCTCTGGTCTCGAACGGCACTCCGAGGGCTTCGTACTCCGCCCGGTGCCAGCTGACGGTGGGTTGCACGACCAGCCGGCCCTCGCAGAGCAGGTCGAGCGTCGCGATCTCTTTCGCGATCAGCAGCGGGTGTCGCAGCGGAGGGATCACCGCTCCGGCGATCAGGCGGATGCGCGAGGTGACCGAGGCCACCGCGGCGAGCATCAGCAGCGACGACGGCCACGGGGTCGCGGGGTCCTGGTTCCCTGGCAGCGCGTAGTCGCGGGGGTTCTCCGGCAGGCCCGCGGCGTCGGCACCACGCCCCAGCACGATGTGCTCGCTCACCATCACGCCGTCGAACCCCGCCCGCTCGGCCTCGACGGCGACGTCGACGAGCGCGCGCAGGTCGCGGGCCGGCACGAGCGTCTGGTTCTCGCTGAGCACGAGCACCAGTCGCGGCAGGACCACGGCGGGGCTCGCCTCAGCGGGTCGTCACGCGGACGGGCATGCGCTTCACGCCGTTCACGAAGTTCGAACGGATGCGCTCCACCGGGCCGGTCAGCTCGATCGAGTCGAGCCGGGGGATCAGCTCCTGGAACAGGATCTTCGTCTCGAGCCGCGCGAGGTGCGCTCCGAGGCAGAAGTGCGGTCCTCCGGGCCCGAACGTGACGTGGTCGTTGGGCGTTCGGGTCACATCGAAGGAGTAGGGATCGGGGAAGACCTCGGGATCGTGGTTCGCGCTGACGTACCACGTGACGACCTTGTCGCCGGCGCGGATACGCTGACCGTGCAGCTCGGTGTCGCGCGTCGCGGTGCGCCGGAAGTGGAAGACCGGGGTGGCCCAGCGCAGGATCTCCTCGGTCGCGGTGGCGATGCGTTCGGGTTCGTCGCGCAGCAGCTCGAGCTGGTCCGGCCGTTCCATCAGGGCGAGCATGCCGTGGCTGATCGTGTGGCGGGTCGTCTCGTTGCCGGCGATCATCAACAGGGCGAAGTAGTTGTGGAACTCGCGCTCGTCCAGCACGCCCTCGCTCTGCGCGATCGTCAGCGCCTGGATCACGTCGTCGTCGGGTTCCTCGAGGCGAAGATCCCGCTGACGGTCGGCGTAGGCGAACACCTTCAGGGCCGTGGGGGAGCGGAAGGGCAGGAGCCGGTACTCCTCGGTGTCGACCTTGTCGACGACCGCCGCCGACAGGTCGGGGTCCTGGTTCGCGATCATCTGGTCGCCCCACGCGATCAGCTCGGGAGCGTCGTCCTGCGGCACGGTGAAGATCGAGCAGAGGAACCGGATCGGGAGCTCCCTCGAGATCTCGCTCACGAAGTCGAGCTCGCCCTTCGCGAGCGCCTGGTCGAGCACGCCACGAGCGACGTCGCGGATCCAGTCCTCGTACTTGCCCACACCGCGGGCGCTGAAGCGCTTGGAGCAGATCTTCCGAAGCTCCGTGTGGCGCGGCGGGTCCGTCTCGAGCATCGAACGCCTGATCGCGAGCTGCTCGGGGTCGAGCTCCTCGAGCCCGACGGCGCCGAGCTCCGACGAGTACGTCTCCCAGTCCATGTGCACGGCGGTCAGGTCGTCGTAGCGGGTGATCGCCCAGAAGCCTCCGTTGGGTTCGGGCTCCGGGTGCCAGACGACCGGATGGTCCTCGCGCAGATGGTCGAACCACTCGAAGGGAACCCGCTCGACGTAGTTGTCGGGGTTCACGAGGTCGATCTCGCCCAGCGTGTCACCCATGCGGCCGCGTCCTTCCGTGGCGGTCGGCCGCCCCGCTCCGGGCGGGGCGAGGACGATGCTTCGTTCCCGAACGATGGTACCGGGCCGTCGGCGAGGGCGTGCGCCACTCGGTGCGGATCAGGCTTCCCTCGGCGCGAACAGGATGCCGCCGAGGTCGACGGCGGTCTGCCCCCCGTCGGCGACGAGCACAGCGCCGGTGACGATCGAGGATGCCTCGCTCGCGAGGAACAGGCAGCAGTTGGCGATCTCCTCGGGCGTGGCGGGGCGCCGCAACGGCACGTGCTGGGTGGCGAGCCGGTACCCCTGTTCGCGGTCGACGCCCATGGTCGACGCGAGCCCGTCCATCTCGCGGTCGCCCAGCGGCGTGAGGACCCATCCGGGGCAGACCGCGTTCGCCCTGATGCCCCGTGGCCCGAAGTCGACCGCGATCGAGCGCATCAACCCGATCAGCGCGGTCTTCGAGGTGCCGTAGGAGGCGGAGTCGACCGTGGCGCGAAGCCCGTTGACGCTCGAGACGAGCACGATCGAGCCGCCGCCTCGCTCGGTCATCGAACCGAGCGAGGAACGGACGAGACGCAGCGGACCCGTGACGTTCACGTCGAACGTCCGCTGCCAGCCCTCGTCGTCGACGGCGGCGGCGTTGCCCGGGTAGCCGGCGCCCGCGTTCGCGATCACGACGTCGACGCCACCGAAGGTCCGCGTCGTCTGCTCGACCACCGCGGCGGGGTGCTCTGGGTCGGCCATGTCGCCGGCGATCGCGAGCCCTCCCGTCGCATCGGCGACCTCGCGCAGCGGTGCCTCACGCCGGCCGGTGACGACGACGCTCGCGCCCTCGGCCGCGAACAGCCGGGCGGTCGCGGCACCGATCCCGGTGCCGCCTCCGGTGATCACCGCCACCTTCCCCCCGAGCCGCATCGCACGAGCCTCAGTGGTACGGCAGGTAGTAGCGCAGCTCCCAGTCGCTCACGTCGACGGTCGAGGGGTCTTCGACCGCGGCCAGGTAGCGCTCCCACTCGCCGCGCTTGAGGATCGTGAACGCCTCGACGATCTCGGGTCCCATCGCTTGCACGATCCGCTCGTCCGCGTTGAGCTCGTCCAGCGCCACCGCCAGGCTCCGAGGCACGCATACGTCGGTGTCGGGGTCCTCGCCGACCGGCTGCGGGGGCTTCAGCTCGAGGTCGTCCTCGACGCCGAAGCGAGCCGCGTGCAGCACCGCCGCGCCCACCAGGTACGGGTTGGCCGCCGCGTCGGCGGTGCGTTGCTCGAGTCGTGTTCCCTCACCGCGCGCGGGAGGAACGCGCACCGTGACGCTGCGGTCGTCGTGTCCCCAGTTCGCCCAGTACCCATTGAGCATGTCGGGTTGCAGTCGCTTGTACGCGTTCACGTGTGGCGCCATGAACGCGGCGATCCCGGTGTGATGGGCCAGCATGCCGGCGATGCATCTGCGCGCGAGATCCGACAACCCCTCCGGGTCGTTGGGGTCGTGGAACGCGTTGGAGCCATCGTTGCGCCGGAAGCTCAGGTTCACGTGCATGCCGCTCCCACCCCGGTCGTTCATGGGACGGCCGATGAACGTCGCGAGCTTGCCATGGCGCTCGGCGACCTCGCGGGTCAGCAGCCGGAACACGAACGCGTCGTCGGCGGCCGGGATCGCATCGTTGTACTTGATGTTCACCTCGTAGGCGGACTCGTCGTACTCGCTTCCCCAGCTCTCGACCGGGAACCCGCACTCGAGCGCCGTCCCGACCATCGCGTCGACGCAACCGGTGGGGTCGATCGACGTGCCGGTGCCGTAGACGCGATGGGAGGGCAATGAGACGGGGCGCCACCCGCCGCCCCCGTCCGGTTCCATCAGGTAGAACTCGAGCTCGAACGAGATCTGCGGCTCGAGGCCCAGCGCGCGCCAGGCTCCGACCGCCTCGCGGAGCACATGACGAGGATCGACCGGCACGGGGGCGCCGAGGTGGGTCGCGTCGCCGATGCCGATCACGGTCTCGGGCTCCCACGAGTGGCGGAGCGAGTCGCGGTCGAGGGTCACGTCGATGTCGTGCAGGCCCACGTCGAACTGAGTCTTCGGCACCGGCAGGATCTCCCGATCGTGCGTGAGCGGGTACACCCCGACGCAGAAGGCCGCATGCCCCGCCTCCGCGATCTCGCCGAACAGGTACTTGCCGCGCTCCAACCCGTGGACGTCGGGGTAGAGCAGGCGCAGGCGCTTGCCGTTCGTGTCCATGAACCCCCCTGAGGCGGTCGGAACTGAACCGTACTGGGTCGCGCCGAGGTTTGCGCGGCCCGGTCGTGTGCGCGCAAGATACGCCCTCCGGCGGAGGCGCGCGAAGGAGGCGACGGTCCGTGACGGTCGGCGAGTCGATCGCGCTCGAGGACCTCGAACGCGATCCATATCCCATCTACGAACGCCTGCGCGACGAGGAGCCGGTGAGTTTCGTGCCGGCGGCAGGGCTCTGGCTCGTGACCCGTCACGACGACGTCAAACAGGTCGCCACCGACCCAGAGACCTTCACCGCCGCGACCGAGCCGTCGACGCTGAACCGCACGATGGGTGTGAACATGCTCGGCATGGAAGGGCCGGAACAGCGCTGGATCAGGGCGATCACCGAGCCGCCGTTCCGCCCTCGCGACGTCGAGGAACGCACGCAGGGCATGATCCCCCGGCTCGCGGGGGAGCTGCTCGACGGTCTGGCCGGCCGTGGCCACGCCGACCTGTTCCGTCAGTACGCCGATCCGATGAGTGTCCGCTCCCTCTGCTTCATGCTCGGGCTCGATGCGGTGCCGTGGCAGGACATCCTGCACTGGAACGAGGGGTTGATGCCCGGGCTCGCGAACTTCGAGGGTGATCCCGAGAAACAGGCGCCGGCCGACGAGGCCGCCGCCGCGCTCCACGCGGCGATCGGCGACGTGCTCGACCGGCTGGCCGACGAGCCGGACGGGTCGGTGCTCTCGTGGATGCTGCATCACGAGGAGGACGGGCGGCGCATGTCTCGCGAGCAGATCGTCGCCAACACGACGCTGATGCTCTCGGGGGG
>Ga0075309_1000028_pt1 | contig 20592 bp, 21 predicted proteins | sample MayberryNE_Catta_4_FD_120057 | JGI IMG/M metagenome (GOLD analysis project Ga0075309, IMG submission 120057) | Natural and restored wetland microbial communities from the San Francisco Bay, California, USA, that impact long-term carbon... | ecosystem: Environmental > Terrestrial > Soil >... | reverse complement strand
GTGGACCCAAGGGGAGTCGAACCCCTGACCTCTTGGCTGCCAGCCAAGCGCTCTACCAGCTGAGCTATGGGCCCGGTCTCGGAAGATTCTATCGGGCGGTCGAGGCGGCGTCCGAAGCTTCCCACGCCACCTGGGGGGCGTCGGACCACAGGCGTTCGAGGTCGTAGTACTCGCGCTCCTCCTCGCCGAAGACGTGCACGACCACGTCGACGTAGTCGAGCAGCCACCAGCCGGCCTCGGGCTCTCCTTCGCGACGCAGCGGCTTGACGCTCATGCTCCGGAGCGCTTCCTCGACGGCGTCGATCACCGTGCGGATCTGTCGCTGGGTCGATGCCGTGCAGATCACGAACTGGTCCGTGATCACGATGATCTTGGAGACGTCGAGCACGACGATGTCGGTGGCTTGCTTGTCGGCGGCGGCACGGGCGGCCGCGATCGCCACTTCACGGCTGGGCGGCAGCGCCTGCGCGCCCCCGTCCCCCGTGCCCTGTCCCTGCGTCAAGCTGTGAAGTCCTTCCCCACCACGATCGTGATGTCGCCGACGTTCGATGGTACCGCCGCGACGCTCACACGGCCGACCCCGAGCGCGGCCTTGACGGACCGTGCCTCGGACTCGTGGCCGGGGCCGTTCGCGAAGACATCGGTCCTGACCACATCGAAGGTCTGCGCGTTCTGGGCCAGCACCACCCGGAATCCCTCGGGGATGATGCGAACGGCCACGGCCTCGCCCACCCCGGGCTGGCCGCTCCCGTTCTGCACGATCGTCGGCACCGGCATCGGGGTGCCGAGCGAGCCTGAGATCAATCCGTCGAGGGCCGGGTAGACGGGGACGACGATCGTTGCGGTGACACGCTCCGTGGGCATCTCCAGCACCTCGGCCCCCTCGGCACGGGAGATCACGGATGTCGCTTCTCGGGTGTCCTCACCCTCGGCGTCGCCCGCCGCGACGAGCTCGGGCGGATCGGCCAGCAGAGCCGTCAGTAGGATCTCCCAGCGCACCATCGCGTCGTCGGTGGACCCCGCCAGGAACGCCCTGGCCTGGGCGCCGGTCATGGTCATCTCGCCGGGGCCCAGCACACCGGTCGTGGTCGGGTACGCCGATGGAAGGTTCACGGCGAGCCCGCCCGCGGCATCGACCGTCGCCGCGAGATCCCTCAGGGACAGCACGGCCTGGTGCGGGATCCAGACGCCCGCCATGTTCGAGAGCGCGGTGCGCATCGAGTCCGGCGGCAAGGCGGCGACCCCCGCCGCCGAGGTCTCCCCCTGGCCCGGCACGACGACCGTGAGCTCAGACGACACGGGCATCACGAACGGCGTGCCGTCGGGCGGTACGCCGATCACGGCGAGCAGCGGTGCAGGGCCTCCCTCGACCTGCAGCGCGATCAGGGAGGGCTCGTCGGGTCGTGCCGATCCGCTCCGATCGTCGCCCGGCTGACCGCTCCGTCCGCCTTCCCTGCTCGCGAGGAACACGGCGATGGCGAGGGCCATCAGGGTTACGGCGACCGCAGCAACCACGAAGCGTCTGGTGCGCCTCGAGCGGGCGGCCCGGTCGACCCGGGTCGGGCGGACCGGCCCGGTCGGAGGCGCCGAGGCGCTCACCGGTAGAGTCCCGCCTTCTCGACGTAGCTCTTGACGCCCTCGGGCACGAGGTATCGGATCGGACGCCTCGTGTGCACACGAGCGCGCACGTCGGTGGACGAGATCGCCAGCGCCGGCACGTTCATCACCGTGATGCGCGGATGCTTCGTCGGCGCATGGGACTCGAACGCCTCGAGGTCGAAGCCGGGTCGCGTCGCCGCGATGAAGTGCGCGAGCGCGAACAGCTCCTCGGGTTGCTTCCACTGCTCGACGATCTCGAGCACCGCATCGGCCCCCGTCACGAAGAAGAGATCCGTGTCGTCGCCGCGTTCGAGATGGAGCTCACGCAGCGTGTCGACCGCGTAGGTCGGACCATCGCGATCAACCTCGATGCGCGAGACCCCGAACAACGGGTTCGACGCTGTGGCGATCACGGTCATCAGGTAGCGGTCCTCGGGGGGCGAGACGACGTCGTGTGCCTTCATCCATGGCCGGCCCGTCGGGACGAAGACCACCTCGTCGAGCTGGAACTGATGCAGCGCCTCCTCGGCGGTGACCAGGTGGCCGTAGTGGATGGGGTCGAACGTGCCACCCATGACGCCCAGGCGCGTCCTCACGCCGCCCATCCTAGTCGGCGGGTCCGACGGCTCCGGGAGGGTCCCGACCTTGGTCGCGGCGCTCATGTCTCACCCTCACCGAGGAACCTCCGCAGGTCCTCGGCGTGCGCCGCGTAGTGGAGGGTCCCCGATTCCTCGAACCACTCGACCGCGTCTGGCGAGACCTCCTCGAGCGCTCGGAACGCCTCGAGCATGCGCAGCCGCGCCGGCACGAAGCCGGCGCGCACGTCGCCGGACGGCATCGAACGCGAGACCTCGAACCACGCCTGGTTCCGGCGCTCGATCGACTCCCGCGACTCCTCACCGGGATCGAACCTCCCCGCTCGCATGCGCGTGAGCTGCTCTCCGCAATCGGCCATCCACCCCGAGATGTGGAACATGGCGTCCTTCGGTGACCAGCCTTCCGGGGTGAGGGCGGGCTCTCCGAACCGCGACTCGGGAACGGCGTCGAACCGCTCCGCGAGCAGCCGCCAGGCGTCGTCTTCCTCCCGGAGCAGGCGTTCCCGGTCGATCATCTCGCGCCTCCCTCCGATGACATCTCGTCATCGGGCACGTACTCGAACACCCTGTCCAGGATCACGACGTCGTCGCCGGCGCGGGCGCCGAGGGAAGCGAGCTTGCGCTCGATCCCCTCCCGACGGATCCGGCCCTGCAAGAGGGCGACGGCACCCTCGTCGTCGAGATCGGTCTCGAGGACCCAGCGCTCGACGGAGCGGCCGGCCACACGCCAGCGCCCGCCCGCTTCCCGCTCGACCGTGAACCTGGGGCGACCCGGCCGCAGCACCACGTGGGCCCGCCGCTCGGGCCCGGACGCCTCGGCGCCGCGGGTCAGGGCGCCGGTTCGCTCGAGCAGCTCGTCGACGCCCTCGCCCGTCATCGCCGAGAGCGCGATCGCGTCGTCGCCGAGCGACGCCGCGATCCCGGATGCATCGTCGACGAGGTCGGCCTTCGTGCCCACGACGATCGCCGGCCGATCGGCGAGCGCCGGATCGTAGGCAGCCAGCTCCGCCCGGAGCGTCGCGAGGTCGCCGGCCGGATCCGGTGCGGCGAGGTCGACCACGTGGAGGAGCGTGCGGCAGCGCACGATGTGCCGAAGGAACCGATGCCCGAGCCCTCTGCCCGTGCTCGCGCCCTCGATCAGCCCGGGGATGTCGGCGACGACGACCCGGTCCTCATCCTCGCCCGCGACCCCGAGGTTCGGGGTCAGGGTCGTGAACGGGTACTCCGCGATCTTCGGCTTGGCCGCGGAGATCCTGGCCAGCAGCGTCGACTTGCCGGCGTTCGGCAGCCCGACGAGGCCAACGTCGGCGACCGTGCGCAGCTCGACGCGCAGGCGCCTGTCCTCGCCCGCCTCGCCCGGCTCGGCCGTGCGCGGCACGCGGTTTCGGCCGGACGCGAACGCCACGTTGCCCCGGCCGCCGCGGCCGCCGCGGGCGACCACACCACGCACACCCTCCCCCACCATGTCGGCGAGCAGACCCTGTTCGTCGAAGACCACGGTGCCGTCGGGCACCGGGATCACCAGGTCCGTGCCCGCGGCCCCGTCGCGCTTCCCCTTCCGTCCCGGCTCTCCCGACGAAGCGACCAGGTGTGGAGGGGCGGCCAGCCTCGACAGATCGTGGACGCTCCGAGAGACCTCGAAGATCACCGACCCTCCGTCGCCTCCGTTGCCGCCGTCGGGGCCACCGCGCGGCTTGAAGGGCTCCGAGTGCATCGACGCGGACCCTTGGCCTCCCCGCCCCGCGCGAGCGAACACCGTGCACTCGTCGACGAACGCCATGGCATCAGCCTACGGTGGTCGTGTACCGTGCGGCGGGCGATGATGGTGCCGTGGTGGAGCCGGTGACCGTCTGGCGCGTGCAGCTGCGCAAAGGCGACGTGCGTGATCGGGAAGGCACGTTGCGCATCGACCCCGACGCCCTCGTCTTCCGGGACAGCGGGTCGACGAGCGAGATCAGGGTGGGCTTCCACGAGATCAGGTCCGCTCGTCGAGTGCGTGCCTCGCCGATCCTGATCGTCGTGCACGACGACGACGGGCGACGCACGGAGACCGCCTACTACTTCTCGCGGCCGCCACCCCTGGAGGCGCCGCCACCGGGGAGCGCGGGAGCCACGTCGGCCAGCCGGCCCCTCGGCCCGTTCGGGGCGATGCGGCGAACGTCGAAGCGACGTCATCAGCGGGAGAACGTGCGATACCTGTCCACCAAGGCGGCCGGACTCAAAGCGACGATCCAGGCGTGGGCCGACGAGATCGAGGGTCGCGCGCGGCCCTGAGCCTCACTCCGAGGGCAGGACCGAGGCGAACTTCCTGCCGCGGGACTCGGTGAAGGTCACCCGGCCCTCGCGCAACGCGAACAGCGTGTCGTCGCCGCCCTTGCCCACACCGTCACCGGCGTGGATGCGCGTGCCGCGCTGGCGCACGATGACCGAGCCCGCGGTGACGCTCTCGCCGCCGTAGGCCTTCACGCCAAGGAACTTGGCATTCGAATCGCGGCCGTTCCGGGACGAGCCGCCGCCCTTCTTGTGTGCCATGACTCCTCCAGGGTAACAGCCGGCTCGTCGGCTACGACTCGCCGGAAGCCGCGTCTGCCTCGTCGGCGGCGTCTTCCTTCTTCGCCGACGACTTCTTCCGGCCGCCGAGGCTGACATCCTCGATCTCGAGCAGGGTCACGAGCTGACGGTGACCCGCCCGCGTCGCGTACCCGCTCTTGGGCCGGTACTTGAAGATGCGGACCTTGTCGCCCTTCTTCTCGCCGAGCGGCTTCGCGGTGACCGTTGCCTTCGCGGCCTCGCCACCCACGTGGGTGGCGCCGTCATCGTCGACGACGAGCAACGGCCGGAACGTGACCGTCTCGCCCTCGTGCACGATCTTCTCGACCTCGATCACATCGCCGGCCTGCACCTTGTGCTGCTTCCCGCCGGACTTGATCACCGCATACATGGTTGCCTCCGCCGACGCCGCGCGGACATCCGCCCGGCGTTCACGATCCGTAGTTGACGATGATTCCCCGTCCCTCACAGGTGGGGCAGGTCTCGGAGAACGATTCGACCAGGCCAGAGGATACGCGCTTCCTCGTCACCTGCATCAGTCCCAGGGGACCGATCTCGAAGACCTGGCTGCGCGTCTTGTCGAGCGCCATGGCCTCCTTCATGGTCTCCTCGACCTTCCCCTTGTTGTCCTCGAGCAGCATGTCGATGAAGTCAACGACGATGATGCCGCCGATGTCGCGCAGCCGGAGCTGCCGTGCGACCTCCTTCGCCGCCTCGAGGTTCGTGTTCACCACCGTCTCCTCGAGGTTCGTCTTCCCCACGCTCTTCCCCGTGTTCACGTCGACGATCGTCATGGCCTCGGTCCGCTCGATGACCAGGTAGCCGCCCGACGGCAACCACACCTTGCGGTCGAGCGCCTTGTGGATCTGCTCCTCGATTCGGTGCTCCTCGAAAGCGGGGAGCTTCCCCTCGTGTAGCGTGACCTTCGGCTCGAGGTCCGGAGCGATGTCGCGGACGTACTCGAGCACCCGCTCGTGGATGCGCGGCGAGTCGGTGACCAGCCCCTTGAACTCCTCGTCGGTGAACAGGTCGCGGAACACCCGCAGCGTCAGCTCGGGCTCCTCGTAGAGCACGGCGGGGGCCTTCACCTTCTTGGTCTGCTTCTCGATGCCGTCCCACAGCGCGATCAGGCGCTCCAGGTCGTGCACGATGGCCGCTTCGGACGCGCCTTCGGCGGCCGTCCTCACGATCACGCCGTGGCCAGGGGGCTGCACCTTCTTCAGGATCGACTTCAGGCGTCTGCGCTCGGTATCGGGCAGGCGGCGGCTGATGCCGGACAGGTCCTGGTCCGGTGCCAGCACGAGGTAGCGACCGGGCAGAGAGATCTGCGCGGTGAGTCTGGCGCCCTTGCCCCCCATCGGATCCTTCGTGACCTGCACGATGACGGCCTGTCCCGACTTCAGCACGTTCTCGATGCGCGGCGCGGGACCTTCGAGGTCCTCCGGGCGGTAGTTCACCTCGCCCGCGTACAGCACGCCGTTGCGCCCTCGGCCGATGTCGATGAACGCGGCTTCCATGCCGGGAAGCACGTTCTGCACCCTGCCCCGGTAGACGTTGCCGACCATCGACGTCGCACCCTGGCGGGTCACGTAGTGCTGGACCAGCACGTCTTCCTCGAGCACCGCGATCTGATCTCGTTCGCCGTGTTCGGTGATCACCATCAGCTTGTCGGTGATGCGCGGCGGCACGATCACGGGCTCGCGGCGCCGACGCCCCGCCCGCCCCGTGCGGGTCCGACCGCCGCGGATGCCACGCGTGGGGCCGCCGGCGGCCACCTGCTCCTCGACGGACATCTGCGACGAGGAATCGGCACGCGAGCGCTGCTTCGTTCCCGTCGACCGGCCGTTCCCCGAGGGCTTCGGTGCACCCGAGCCGCCGCGGGAACGGGAACGCCTCGACGATCCCTTCTTGGTCGTGGGTGTATCGGGGGTCGCGTCGTCGCGCTGGGATCCGGGGGTCTGAGGCTCGGGCGACTCGTCGAGTCCGCCGTCGGCGAGCTGCTCCGCCCGGGCGGCCGCGTCGGCGCCGCCTCCTCGCCCACGGCCGCGTCCGCCGCGGCGACGGCGCTTCCTCGTCGCCGAGGGAGCCGACGACGACGGTTGGGCATCCGACCCCGAGGCCTTCTCCGGCGTCTCGTGCGATGACGACGTGCTCGCCGTCTTCGGGCTCCGGGACGCGCCCGTGGCAGCCGGCTCGCTCTGCGCGGCGTCATCACGCTCCGAGGTTCCCGAGGTGGTGCCGCCGCGCCCGCCTCGGCCGCGTCCGCCGCGGCGACCGTGCCGCGCGTCGCCCGACGACGAGGGTCGTTCGTCCGGCTCGTCGCGCGATGGCCTCGACGTCGCCTCGGGCTCGGCCGGGGCTTCCTCCTTCGGGACCGCCCGCTGGTTCGTTCGGGTGGCGGCCTTCGAACGGCTCTTCGCCGCCGTCTTGGGAAGCGGCGCTCCCCGCTTGAACGCGGCGATGCGCTCGTCGACCTCGGGGTCTGCGGGCACCCGGCCCGTCGCGACCTCGGTCTCGTGATCCACGGTTACTCCTCTCGATCGGTCAGAGGAGGCACGGCGAGGCCGGCGGGGACGCCCATGCCGGGGCGCGACCAGCGCGCCGGTTCCGGCGATGAGATGTCGGTGCCCACGCGAGGGTCGTCCTCGTGCGCAGGGCTCGGCGCGTGATCGCGCACCCGTTTCGTCCTTGTCCGGCGCAGGCGGTCCGCGCTCCTGGCCCCTGGGGCCGGGCGGCGGTCGCGCGCCTCCTCGAGATGTGGAACCCGCCGAGACCGGGATGAGCCTCGACGGGAAGGTCTGCTCCAGAGCATAGCAGCGCCATCGGCCGACCCCGGGAGGCGCGAGACGGCACCCTCGGCCTAGTTCCTCCGGACCAGACGGCACGGTACCTGTCCCCCGGGCGAACCCGGCGTTGGCTGGATACCGCAGCGGGGCTGCCACGCCGACACTTCTTGCATGAGCAACACCTTCCCCGCCAACGTGGCGACCCTTCCCGCCACGATGCCCCGCGTTCGGGTGTTGCTCGTCGATGACAACGAGGGCTTCCGCGAGTCCCTCGCGATGCTCCTGGACACCGAGGAGATGACCGTCGTGGGCCAGGCCCCCAACGGCCTCGAGGCGCTCGCGATGGTCGAGGGACTCGAACCCGACGTCGTGCTGATGGACGTCCGGATGCCGGAGATGGACGGTATCGAAACGACCCGCGAGCTCAAGGCACGGTTCCCGTCGCTCGGTGTGGTGGCCGTGACGGGATCGGAGGACCAACGCGCGGTGCGCGACATGCTCGTCGCGGGAGCGTCGGGATACGTGTTGAAGGACAGCGACGGCGACGAGATCCTGCACGCGGTGCGCCAGGCGTACACCGGCGGCGGCGTGCTCTCGCCGGAGGTCACCCCCGCCGTGATCGACGAGTTGACAGAGGCCCTGGAGCGGGAACGCCGGCGCATCCGGCAGCTCGAGATCGCGCAGGAAGCGTTGCTCGAGCGTGCCGCGCGCCGGCACGAGCTGATCTCACGGCTCGGGCACGAGCTCCGTACCCCCGTCACCGTGATCCTGGGCATGGCGCAGACGCTGGCCAAGGGCACGGCGCTGCCGGAGGAACGAGGGGCGATCCTCGACAGCCTGGTCCAGCGGGCGAACGGGCTCGCCCGCCTCGTGCATCGGTTCGAGGCGGCCGTCGAGGCCGGACTCACCGAATGGGCAGACGTGGTGCAGGTGGCGCGCGAGGTCGCCGGCGGCCGCGACCGTGTGAGGATCGAGGCCCCGGAAGGCCCCGCCATGGCGAGCCTGAACCGCACGGCCGCCCACCGGATCATCGAGGAGCTCGTCGAGAACGCGCTCGAGTTCTCCCCGCCCGCCGAGCCGGTCGTGGTCTCGGTCGCCATGGGGCCCACCGGCCCGTTGGTCCGGGTCACCGACCACGGCCCCGGTATCGACCCGGAGGCGCGGAACCGGATCTTCGAGCCCTTGGAACAGGCGGAGAGCCTGAACACCCGGGTGCATCAGGGCGTCGGGCTCGGCCTCACGCTCGCACGCATGTCGGCCAACGCGATGGAGGGCGACGTGGTGCTGGAGTCGACCGGTCCCGACGGCTCGACGTTCCTGTGGACGGTGACGCGCCCGCTCACTTGAAGCGGCGCATGTGCACGATCAGCAGGATCCCGATCGCCAGGAAGTTCACCAACATCGCCGTGCCCCCGTAGCTGAGGAACGGCAACGGGATGCCGGTGATCGGCATGATGCCCACCACCATGCCGACGTTCACGAAGATCTGGATCGCGAACATCGATGCCACCCCCGTCGCGAGGTAGGTTCCGAAGGCGTCCTTCGAGAGCGATGCGATGCGGATCGCGCGCCACAACAGGAGCGCGAAGAGCGCCAGCACCAGCGCCGAGCCGAGGAAGCCGAACTCCTCGCCGATCACCGTGAAGATGAAGTCGGTGTGCTGCTCGGGCACGTAGTCCAGGTTGGTCTGGGATCCTTGCAGGTACCCGCGCCCGAACATGCCGCCCGAGCCGACCGCGATCACCGACTGCTCGAGGTTGTAGCGGGCGTCGTCGCTGACCGATCCGGAGTCGAACACCGTGAGCAGCCGCTCGACCTGATACTGCTTGATCACGTTCATCTGGAAGGCGAGCGCGATCAGCACGGTGGCTCCGACCGCGAGCGCGACCAGGTGCCTGGTCCGGGTGCCTGCCACGACCAGGATGCCCACGGTGATCGCCGCGAGCGCGATCGTGGTTCCGATCTCGACGTTGATGAAGACGAGGAGCATCGTGACGCCGGCCACGCCGATCACCCGCACCAGATCGGGGAGGGTGGGCACCGGGGAGCGCAGCTCCGAGAGCATCGCTGCGAGGATCACGATCAGCCCGATCTTCGCGAATTCCGACGGGCTGATCTGGAGGAGGCTCACGCCAGGGATGTCGATGAAGTTGCTCGTGCCGCTCTCGCTCGAGGCCACCCCGGGGATGCGCAGCAGCACGAGGCCGAGCAACGTCGCGCCGTAGATGAACCCCGCGTACACCTTCAGGAATCGATAGTCGAACGTGACCATCACGAGCAGGATCACGAGGCCGAGCACGGCGGTGACGGCCTGCTTGTCGACGCGGGAGAACGGGTCGAAGCCGTCGGCACGCAAGGTCTGGCTCGTCGCGGAATAGATCGCGAACATGCCGATCACGACGAGCGCCGCCGTGACGACGAGCAGGGTCGGGTCGAGGTGTCGGATCGGACGACGCTCGTCCGCCCAGACGCGGCCCGCGACGACGTCCATCAGTCCTGCCCCGACGGCGTGATGATCTGCCCGCCCGGCTCGATGCCGTACATCTTCTCGATCATGCGTCGCACGAGCGGCGCGGCGACGTCCGAGCCGAACCCCGCCTGCTCGACCATCGCGACCACGACGTACTCCGGGTCGTTCGCCGGCACCATCGCGGCGAACCACGACGTGTCCTGGAACTGCTCGCCACGGAAGGCCGTGCCCGTCTTGCCGGCGACGGGCACCTCCGAGTACGGGAATCCGTAGAACGCGCTGCGCGCGGTTCCGCTCAACGGCACCTGGGCGAGGGCGTTGCGCACGTAGTCGAGCTCGGTCCGGGAGTACGGCACGGTGCGATCGCACTGGCCGTTGACCTTCTTCAGCACGGTCTCCCCGTCGCCCGCCATCACTCGGTCGACGAGGTGCGGCCGGCACATGTGCCCTTCGTTCGCGATCGCGCCGTAGGCAGTCGCCAGCTGCAACGGCGTGACCGACATGTAGCCGGACCCGATCATCGTCAGGATGTACCCGCCCGGGTTCCATCCGTCGGGGAACAGGTCCCGCTGCTCCGGATCGTTGCCCCACTCGGCGTCGGGCAGGAACCCGATGGCCTCGTTCGGGAGGTCGATGCCGGTCGGCTTCTCGAACCCCCAGGCGCGCAGATCCTTCTGCAGCGGCTCGTTGTTCGCCCCGAGCTGGTCGTTCTGATAGTGATCCCAGAAGTCCGAGCCCCAGGCGTAGAAGCTCGAGTCGCACGAGATCCTCAGATGCTGGGCGAGGTTCCCCGGGTAGAGGTCCTGATCGGACCAGTTCGAGAACGACGCCCCCGACGTGTCGCCGGGGTGAACGTACTCCGACGGGCAGGCGTACGACGTTCCGAGGTCGGCGTAGCCCTCCTTCACCGCGGCGAGCGCCGTGAAGGGCTTGAACGTCGAGCCGGGCAGATAGACCTCCTGGTAGGCACGATCCAGCAGCGGCGCCACCTTGTTGGCGCCGGGGCACTCGGGGTCGTACCCGAGGTAGCACTCCTGATCCTTCGTGAGGCCGGTGACGTACCACCTCGGATCGAAGTCGGGCCACGACGCCATCGCCTTGACGCCGCCGGTCGCCACGTCGAGCACGACCACGACCCCGGCATCGGCCTTGAAGCCCGACTGGGTGTCCTCGTCCCAGATCTGACGCGTGCGGAAGATGCTGTCCTGCAGGTACTCCTCGGCGGCACGCTGCCACTCGCTGTTGAGTGCGAGCACCAGGTCACCGCCCGCCGTGGGCTCCCTGCCGCCCAGGTCGCGGATGCGGTCGTCGTCGGAGTTCACGACGTAGCGTTGCAGCCCCGGCACGCCTCGCAGCCACCGCTCGTACTGGACCTCGAGACCGGCTTGCCCGGCCAGGTCGTTCGGCCCGTAGTCGCGGAAGCGGGCCGTCTCCAGCTGCGCGGCTTGCACCTGTCCGACCCACCCCAGCATGTGCGAGGCGCTCCGGCCCATCGGGTACTCGCGCACGCTCGTGTTCCGGACCTGCACCCCGGGGAAGTCCTCCTGCCGTTCGCGGATCGCGAAGGCCACCTCCTCCGGTACGAACTCCGCCACCGGCTTCGCCTGGTAGTCGAAGTACTTCGTGCTCTCGAGATCAGCGCGGAGCTGCTTCACGGGTACGTCCAGCATCGTGGCGAGCTCGCCGAGGACCTGCTCGCCCATGCCGCTCTCCTCGAGCTCCTGCTTGTCGATGCGCACCTCGAGGCTGCTGCGGTTCTTCACGAGCGGCACGCCCTTGGGCTTCCCGTACTGGTCCTCGGTCCAGATCTCGCCGCGCAGCGCGTCGATCGGGATCGACCGCACCCCGTTGTTCTCGGCTTCCTGCGCGTAGACCTGCGTCGCGAGCACCTGCAGGAACCACAGCCGCGTCGACAGGGCGGCGAACATCACGAGCACGAGGATCGCGAACACCTTCAGACGGGCCGAGCTCTTCTCCATCTAGAACCTCACCACCCGTTGCGGCCGCGATCCCTCGATCATCCTGCGCAGCAGCGGATAGAGGATCGGCGTGAGGATCGCTCCGTAGAGCGCGGTCAGCAGGGTCACGCGCACGGCGAACGTGAACGTCTCCTCGAGCTGGCCGAGCAGGAACGCCACGACCTGGTAGAAGGCGATTCCCGCCGCGGTACCCACCGCCACGAGGATCGTCGGCAGCAGCGGCGAGGGGGAGGCGATGTATTGACGCGCGAGCCCCGCCGCATATCCCACGAGCGTCAGCGTCAGCGCGGTGATGCCCTTGGGCTGGTTCAGCAGGAAGTCTTGTGCGAGGCCGGCCGCGAACCCGGTGATCGCGCCCTCGTTCGGGCCCTCGAGGATCGCGACGACGATCGTGATCAGGTACATCAGCTCGGGCCGCACGCCGAGCAGCTTCAGGTCCCAGAACAGGGTGGACTGCAGGAGCAGCCCGGTCACGATGATGACGAACGTCACGAGCACGCGGCGCATCATCGGGTCACGCCTCCGTCCTGGCCTGCAGCACCAGCACGAACTGCAGCGTCTCGAAGTCGACCGCGGGGCGCACCTCGACGAACTCCTGCGTGGCGTTGTCGCCCGGCACGAGGCGCGAGACCTGACCGATCAACATGCCGGGAGGGTAGAGGCCTGCCTCGCCGTCGAGCTCGTAGCCCTGGGTGAACACCGCTTCGTCGCCTTCGATCAGGGTGCCCTCCTCGACGAGGCTCATCCGCAGGTCGGCGTCGCCCGCGCCCTCGACGAGGCCCGCTTCCCTCGTGCCCTGGATCGTCGCCGCGACGGCGAAGGAGCGATCGATGATGAGCCGTACGTCGGCGGACGCCGCCGTGACGTCGACCACGCGACCCACCAGCATCGGCGCCTCGGGAGAACCCGTCGCGACCGGCTGATCGACCTCCACGCCGTCGCTCGAGCCCTTGTCGATCGTGATCGTGTGCTCGAAGTTCGAGACGCCGTTCGCGATCACCGTCGAGGCGACCACCGGCGGCTCGAGGGCCTGGCTCAGCCTCAGGAGGTCGAGCAGTGCGGCGTACTGCTCCTGGTCGAAGGCGTCGGCCTGGATCTCCGACTTGAGCGAGGAGATCTCGCTGCGCAGGGCCGCGTTCTCGTCGGCGAGCGATGGCAGGTTCGCCAGGCCCGTGAAGAAGTCGCCGACGGGCTCGGTGACGGTGGTCACGGCTTCCTGCATCGGAGCCATGAACGTCTTGGCGGCGGAGCCGATGCCGGCGAGGGGCCCGGACTCCCGCTGCCGGTAGTCGAGCGTGATCACGGCAAGCGAGACCGAGACCAGGGCGACCACCAGGAGCCGCGTCGAGCGGGGGCGCTGCCGCGTGACCACGGCGGCTACCGGCGGGACGGGCTCACCAGGACCCGCTGCAGCACCTCGAACTCCTCGAGGCACTTGCCGGATCCCAGCACGACCGCCTGCAACGGCGTGTCGGCGATGCGCACCGGCATGCCCGTCTCGTGGCGCAGGCGTTTGTCGAGCCCGCGCAGCAACGCGCCGCCTCCGGTGAGCACGATGCCGCGGTCCATGATGTCCGCGGACAGCTCGGGGGGGGTCCGGTCGAGCGTGGTCTTGATGGCATCGATGATGGCGTTGACCGGTTCCTCGATCGCGCGGCGGATCTCTTCCGCGGTGATCGTGATCGTCTTCGGCAGGCCGCTGACGAGGTCACGCCCCTTGATCTCGGCGACGAGCTCCTCGGGCATCGGGAACACGCTCGCGATCGCGAGCTTGATCGCCTCGGCGGTGCGCTCGCCGAGCAGCAGCGAATACTCCTTCTTCACGTGCTGGATGATCGCCTCGTCGAGCTCGTCGCCGCCGATGCGGATCGACGTGCTCGTGACGATGCCGCCGAGGGAGATCACCGCGACCTCGGTCGTGCCGCCGCCGATGTCGACCACCATGTTCCCGGTGGGCTCGTGGATCGGGAGCCCGGCGCCGATCGCGGCGGCCATGGGCTCCTCGATGATGTACGCGCGGCGGGAGCCCGCCGCGATCGTCGCCTCCTCGACCGCGCGCTGCTCGACGCCGGTGATGCCCGACGGGACGCAGACGACCACACGCGGCTTGGCCAGCAGGCGACGTTTGTGCACACGCTGGATGAAGTACCTGAGCATCTTCTCGGTCACGTCGAAGTCGGCGATGACGCCGTCCTTGAGCGGACGAACGGCCTGGATGTGGCTCGGCGTCCGCCCGATCATGCGCTTGGCCTCGGCGCCCACCGCGAGGATGGCGCCGCTAAGGGTGTTGATCGCGACGACGGACGGCTCGTTCAGCACGACGCCGCGGCCACGCACGTACACGAGCGTGTTCGCGGTGCCGAGGTCGACGGCCATATCGCGACCAAGGAACCCTAAGACCCCTTCCGCCCCTTGGTTCCGGGACGTAGAGGAAGAAGAACGTTGAACCCTTTCGGCCATGGGATCAGACGGTCATTCAACAGGAGCCCCTTCGGGCTGGCAACTTCACGCTCCCGAAACCACGGCGGCGTCACATCTCACCGTCCGCGGATAGGCTGCGAGCCATGTCGACCGCGGTGGTGTTCCCCGGTCAGGGGTCGCAGTTCCCCGGGATGGCCGACCCCTGGGCAGAGCATCCCGCCGGCCGGGCCGTGATCGACGAGGCCGGCGAGGCGATGGGCCGCGACGTCGTCGAGGGCGCACGGGACCGGTCGGCGCTGGCCACGACCGAGTTCGTGCAGCCCGCCCTGCTCGCGTGCGGGGTCGCGGCGTTCCGGGTGCTCGAAGCGGAGGGGTTGATCGGCGTCGTGGGCGCGGCGGGGCACTCGCTGGGAGAGTTCTCGGCCCTGGTCGCCGCCGGGGTGCTCCCCCTCGCGGAGGCGCTGCGTGTGGTGGTCGTGCGCGGAGAGGCCATGCAGCGCGCCGGGGAGGCCAGCCCCGGCACGATGACGGCGCTGCTCGGCATGGGGCCCGACGACGCCGAGGCGCTGTGCGACGAGGCCCGTGGCGATGACGTGTTGCTGGTCGCCAACCGCAACTCGCCCGCGCAATCGGTGATCAGCGGCTCGGTGGTCGCGATCGAGCGGGCCGAGGCGCTGGCCGCCGATCGCCGGATCCGCGCCGTGCGCCTCGACGTCGCGGGGGCGTTCCACACCCCGCTGATGGAACCCGCCGTTCGGCCGATCCTCGACGTGCTCGCCGCGGTCGAGTTCGCGACGCCCACGTTCCCCATCGCCGAGAACGTGAGCGGCTCGCTCGTGAGCGATCCGCTCGACCTGCGTTCGCTGGTCGAGCGGCACGTGGTGTCGCCGGTGCGCTGGCAGGACGATGCGCAGGCGCTCGCCGCCGCGGGAGCGACGAGGTTCCTCGAGTGCGGCCCCGGCGACGTGCTCACGAAGATGGCCAAACGGGTCGTGCCGAGCGCGTCGGCGGTCGCGGTCGACTCACCCGAGGCCGCGGTCGCCGCGGTAAGCTCGGCGCCGTGACGCGACACGCCACCATCGCCGGGGTGGGCAGCTCGCTCCCACCCGAGATCGTGCCCAACACCTGGTTCGAAACGCTCGTGGACACCGACGACGCGTGGATCCGCGAGCGCACGGGCATCGAGGCCCGCCATTTCGCCGCCGACGACGTCCAGACGTCCGACCTCGCGGTCGAAGCGGCCAACGCGGCCCTCGAGGCCGCCGGAGTCGCTCCGGAGCAGCTCGACATGATCATCGTCGCCACGATCACCGGCGACACGGTGTTCCCTGCGACCTCCGTGTGGGTGCAGCAGAAGCTCGGGGTCAGCTGTCCCGCGTTCGACATCAACGCCGCGTGCTCGGGGTTCAGCTACGGACTGTCCACCGCGAGCGCGTTCATCACGGCCGGCACGGCAGACACGATCCTGTTGATCGGCGCCGAGATCTTCAGCCGCATCCTCGACTTCAACGACCGTGGCACGTGCATCCTGTTCGGCGACGGCGCCGGCGCCGCGGTCGTGAGCGCGTCGGAGGTCGCGGGCATCGAAGGCTCGATCCTGGGCGCCGACGGCAACGCCGCGGAGATCCTGTGGATGCCTGCGGGCGGCACGCGCACCCCCGCGTCGGCCGAGACGGTGGCCGCGCACGACCACTCGGTGCGCATGCCGAACGGTCGTGAGGTCTTCAAGCGCGCCGTGACCGAGATGGCCTCGTCGTGCCGCGAGCTCCTCGAGAAGTCCGGACACACGATCGACGAGGTCGACGTGTTGATCCCCCATCAGGCCAACGCCCGCATCATGAGCGCCGTCGTCGACCGGCTGGGCATGGACCCGGCCAAGGCGGTGTCCGACGTCGCGGAGGTCGGCAACACGAGCGCGGCGTCGATCCCGATCGCCCTCGACCGAGCGTGGCGCGCCGGCACGATCGGCCAGGGCGACCTCGTGCTGTTCACGTCGTTCGGCGCGGGGCTGACGTGGGGGGCCACGCTCATGCGGTGGACGCTTCCCTCGCCCGTCGAGACCGGTGCGTCCGCCCCGGGAGCGGACGGGGGGGCGTCGGCATGAGGTCGAGGGTCGCGGTGGTGACCGGCGCCTCACGTGGCATCGGCAGGGCATGCTCGATCGCCCTCGCCGAGGCGGGGTGGACGGTCGCGATCGGTTATCGAAGCGATGAAGCCGCGGCGAAGAACGCGCTCGAGGCCCTCGATGTGGCCGGAACGCCGGGCCTGACGGTCTTCCTCGACACCGCCGACGAGGCCAGCGTGGCCGAGGCGTTCCGCCGCGTCGGCGACGAGGCCGGCAACGTCACCGGGCTCGTGAACAACGCGGGGTTCAGTCAGGACGGCCTGCTCCTCAAGTACTCGATGGAGACCTACGACCGCGTGATGGCCACGAACGTGAAGGGCTCGTTCCTCTGTGCCCAGGCGGCGATGCGCGGCATGCTGCGCGAGAAGTGGGGGCGGATCGTGAACGTGTCGAGCGCGGTCGCCCTGCACGGCAACGCCGGTCAGACGGTCTACGCCGCATCGAAGACGGCCCTGCTCGGGTTGACGAAATCGCTGGCGCGCGAGATCGCCACGAAGGGCGTCACCGTCAACGCGATCTGCCCCGGCCTCGTCGACACCGAGATGACCTCGCACCTCGACGACCAGGCGCGGACCTATTACATGGAACAGACGCCGCTGCGACGCACGGCCCGCCTCGAGGAGGTCTCGGCGGTCGTGCGGTTCCTGATGTCCGACGAGGCCTCGTACGTGAACGGCGCGGTGATCCCTGTCGACGGAGGACTGACGGCCTGAGGGCGCGAGCGGCCCCGGCCCGCTAGCCTTGTGCGACCGAAGACCAGGAGGGGGAAGCGATGACCGACCGTCCGGAGATCGAGACCAGGGTGAAGAAGGTGCTCGCGGAGCAGCTCGCCGTCGACGAGGCGCAGGTGGTTCCCGACGCCCGGTTCGCCGAGGACCTCAACGCCGACTCGCTCGACCTGGTCGAAGCGGTGCTGGCGCTCGAGGAGGAGTGGAGCATCGAGATCCCCGAGGACGAGATGGAGACGGTGAAGACCGTCGGCCAGGCGGTCGACCTGGTCGCCACCAAGCTCGGCGTTTCCTGAGCGCGCCGGGCACGAGCGTCACAGGAGTCCAGCCGTGAGCGAGCGACGCAGGGTCGTGATCACCGGCATCGGACCGGTCACCCCGGTCGGCACGGGTATCGATGCGTTCTGGAACGGGCTCACGGCCGGACGCAACGGGGTGCGGACCATCGAGGCGTTCGACACGAACGACCTGCCGGTGTCGGTCGCCGGATACCCCGTCGACTTCGTGGTGGGCGAGCACCTCGGACCGAAGGAGGCGCGGCGTACCGACCCCTTCGCCCAGTACGCGATCGCGAGCGCGAAGCTCGCCTGGTCCGACGCAGGCGACCCCGAGGTGCGCTCCGAGCGCGGCGCTGTGATCTATGCGACCGGCATCGGCGGCGTGCAGACCCTGCTCGACCAACACGACGTGTTGCGCGAGAAGGGAGCCGGCCGGGTCTCGCCGTTCATGGTGCCGATGCTGATGGCCAATGCCGCCGGGGGCCACATCGCGATGCACTTCGGGCTGACCGGACCGAACTACTGCACCGTCTCGGCGTGCTCGTCGTCGAACCATGCGATCGGCGAGGCGATGCGGTTGATCCGCGACGGCTACTCGGACCTCGCGATCGCCGGCGGGTCCGAGGCCGCGACGGTCCCACTGACGGTCGCTGCGTTCGCCCAGATGACGGCGCTGACCAAGAACCCCGACCCCGAGACGGCCTCGCGCCCGTTCGACGCGGAGCGGAACGGGTTCGTGCTCTCCGAGGGCGGGTGCGCGCTGATCCTGGAGAGCGAGGAGCACGCGAGGTCACGAGGTGCCCGCGTCTACTGCGAGGTCGCCGGCTACGGTGCGAGCGACGACGCGCACCACATCACCGCTCCCGATCCGAAAGGCTCCGGCGCTGCCCTCGCGATGACGTGGGCTCTCGCCGATGCGGGCGAGGAGCCCGGCGCGGTCGACTACGTGAACGCGCACGGCACGTCGACGCCCCTCAACGACGCGGCCGAGACCGCAGCGATCAAGAGCGTGCTCGGCGACCACGCCCACGACGTGGCCGTCTCCTCGACGAAGTCGATGACCGGACACATGCTGGGTGCGGCCGGAGCCGTCGAAGGCGCCGCGTGTGCGCTCGCGATCGAGCACGGCGTGATCCCGCCGACGATCCATTACTCGACGCCCGACCCGGAGTGCGATCTCGACGTGACGCCGAACGAGGCGCGCGAGCTCGACGTGCGGCTCGCGATGTCGAACTCGTTCGGATTCGGCGGCGCGAACGCGACGATCGCCTTCCGGAAGATCTGAGCGTGCTCCGCGAAGGGCTGCGTCATCACTCATGGGCCACCGAGCAGCTGCTCGAGCGCTGTTCCTGGCTCTCCGACGAGGAGCTCACGCGGCACATCCCGGCGATCTACGGCAGCACGGTCGACACGATCCGTCACCTCGTCGACGCCGACAATTGGTACCTGTCCTGCATCTCCGAAGGCGAGCTCGGCATCGCGGGTCTCGAGGCCGACGACCTGCCGCTCTCCGACGTTCGGACCGTGGCGACGCGGAACGCGGCCGGCTGGGAGTCGATCCTGCAACGGGACCTCGACCCCGACCGGGACCTCGCCGTCACCCGCCGTGACGGCAGCGTGACCCACGCGACGCTCGGGATCCGGCTCGCTCAGGTGCTCCACCACGGCAGCGATCATCGATCCCAGGTCTGCACCGCGCTCACGATCCTGGGACACGCACCACCGGAGTTCGATGTCTGGGCATACGGCGAGACGGCGGGGCTGACCCGCGAGGACCCACCGTTCGACTGAGCCGAGTCACTCCTCGAACGAGCGGTACCAGCGCCCGCCGTTGTACTCGGCAACGACCGCCTTCCCTTCGATGTCGCCGTGGAATCGGATCCTCCTCGGATCTCTCACCGCGCCAACCGCGAACCAACCCTCCTCGAGCGGGATGAGCTCCCCGGCGGTGCTGCCGTTGCCGACCTCGTAGGGCCACTGCAGCGCCAGCCGTCCCTTGCGGGCCAGGATGCGCAGCACCGGAGCCCAGGGGTCGTCGTTGCGGTAGAAGCCCTCGAGCCCCTGCCGATCGTCGGGAAGCGCAGCGACCTCGGCGACGAGAGCCCCTTCTCGGCGGAACCAGGTGGTCCCGTGGAACGCCTCCACGACCGAACCGGTGCCGTCGCGTACGAACTCCAGGGGGAAGCGGTCGAGCGCCTCGTGTGCGACCAGGAACGCGTCGCCGGGCTCGCGCTCCAGCGGGTCGCGTTCGAGGCGAACGGAGAGCGGACCGAGCGTGATACCGAGCCCGTCCTCGACGACCCCGACCTCGAGCTTCCTCCCGTCATCGCCGGAATAGGAGCCGGCGTAGCCCTCCGCACCCGGGATCTCGGTCGGTGCCGGCGGCGCCCAGACCGGCGGGAGCTCGTCGCCGGCGACGCTCGCGCGCACCGTCGCGAGCGCGTGGGCCACGACCGCATGCTTGTTCCCTCCCCCGTTCTGCAGGATCACGAGGCCGAGCCCGTCGTCGGGTGAGACGGCGAGCTGCGCCGTGTAGCCCACCATGCCCCCGGTGTGGCCGATCCACCGATGACCGTCGACGTCTTCCTGCCACAGGCCGTAGGCGTAGCTGCGGCCTCCGCCGTCGTCGACGCCTCGCTCGGTGAGCGTGGTGAACATCGCATCGTCGAGGATCCGGCCGCCGCGACCGTCGGGCAGGTCTCCTCGCGCCAGCAACAGCCGCGCGTAGGCCGCCATGTCGATCACCGTGGAGGTGATGGAGCCGTCGGCGGTATCGGAAACGATGCGAGCGGCGGGCGACAAGGTGTGGCGGAGCTGCGCGGGCCGATCCCATCGGGTCGGCTCGTACCCGACGGCGGTCCTGAGATAGCTCTCCTCGGTGATGCGAGCCTCGGAGTCACGCATGCCGAGCGGGACGAAGAGGCGCTCGGCGAGCAGGTCCTGGATCGTCGATCCCGTGACCCGCTCGAGACAGGCGCCGACGATCTTCCAGCCGTCGTTGGAATACCAGTGGCGCTCCCCCGGAGCGGTGGTGGGCGGATGCTGACGCGCCAGCCACAG
>Ga0075309_1000026_pt1 | contig 20854 bp, 18 predicted proteins | sample MayberryNE_Catta_4_FD_120057 | JGI IMG/M metagenome (GOLD analysis project Ga0075309, IMG submission 120057) | Natural and restored wetland microbial communities from the San Francisco Bay, California, USA, that impact long-term carbon... | ecosystem: Environmental > Terrestrial > Soil >... | reverse complement strand
GTCACCACGGAGAGGACAGGGCGGTGGCCCATCAAGGCACAAAACCATTGACCGCGATCGGAAGGGCTTGGCCTTCGGTCGTGGTGCAGCCACATGGTCTCTAAATAACGGACTCATTAGTAATGCAGAACCGACGACGCGGCGTCGAACGGTTGGCCTACTGTCACATAACGCGGCGTCGAAGGTCAAGAAAATTACTGATGAGCGCGGATTTTTACCATGACACGCGGTGCGCAAGCGCAGCTGAATGATCTCGAATTGCGAATCGAGGAAACATTTGTCAAATTCAAAAACAAGGAGCGTCCAATGGGAACAAAGACCGCCATTCTTTCGATTGCCGATCTCAAACCGGAAGATTTGCCGAAACTTCGCGGCGCGTTCAGCGCGCTTCCCGGCGTCGCTAAAATCGAATTCAGCCTGGAGCGCAGCGTCGCGGTGCTCGAGTTCGACCCGAGTCAGTCGCACATCGATGACTTCCTACGTACGGCGCTAAAGGCGGGATTTCAGGTGCTGTAGATCATAGGGGGAGGGTTTAAACCCGTTCTTACTTTTATTCACCCGCGACGGTCATTTGAGAAATTTTCAGGGTCGGCGATGCAATGCGCCCACGCATTTCGAGGTCGCTGCCGGCCATCTCTATGTTTTGAAATATTTCTTTGAGATTGCCCGCGACCGTGATTTCTTCAACCGGATAAGCTATCTCGCCGTTTTCAATCCACAAGCCGGCAGCGCCGCGCGAGAAATCGCCGGTGACCATGTTCACGCCGAAGCCGATCATCTCGGTCACGTACAATCCCGATTTCACCGAGCCGATGATCGCCTCGCAAGAATCTTTGCCGGCTTCGAGATAGAAGTTTGCCGGCGCTACGCCCGGGGCGTCACCGACGGACCGCGACGCGTTGCCGGTCGATTTCAGTCCGAGTTTTCGAGCGCTGTAACTATCAAGCAGATAACTTCGCAGCTCACCTCGATCGACAACGATCTTCTTGCGCGTCGGCAATCCTTCGCCATCGAACGGCCGTGAACCGAGAGCGCCGGGAATCGTGCCATCATCGATCACGGTCAGGAGATCGGAGCCAATCCGGGTGCCGAGCTTGCCGGCCAGAAAAGACGCGCCTTTGTAAAGCGCGTAACCGGAGAGCGCAGAAGCCAAGTTGCGCAGTAACGAGGCGGCCATCTCGGGATCAAAAACCACGGGCACTGCGCAGGTCTTGACCTTGCGCGCACCCAGCCGCCGCAACACGCGTTGCGCCGCTTTCTCACCGACGCTTCTGGGCGACTCCAGCTTGGCGAACTTGCGATTGGATGAATACCAATAATCGCGCTGCATAGCGCCATTTTGTTTGGCCACCGGAGCCACCGAATGACCGAAGGTCGAACCCGAATATTCGCCGCTGAACCCTTGGCTGCTGGCGTAAATCACCCGGCCGAATTGATTCGAGAATTCCGCTCCTTCCGAATTGCTGATGCGGGAGTCATAGGCCAAGGCGCTGTGCTCGGCATCCAGCGCGATTTGAATTTTTTCGTCGACGGATATTTCCCGGCCAGCCTCATCGCTCAAATCCAAATCCGGCAAGTTGCGCGCCAGCTCGGCGGCTTCCGGCAAGCCACCGTGCGGATCCTGCGCCGTTACTTTTGCGATGCGTATCGTGTCATCGACCAGCTTCTCAATTGATTTTTTTGAGATGTCCGACGTCGACGCTGAGCCGGAGCTGTGGCTAAAAAATAGCCGAAGGCCCAAACGCTTCTCGCCCGCCTGACTGATCTTCTCGACCTCGCCCACGCGCGCGGTAACGAAAAAAGATTGACTCTCCGCCATGACGACATCGCCCTGCGACGCGCCCTTGGCTTTGGCCATCGTCAAAATTTCCCCGCCCAATTCTTGGCTTAATTCAAGTCGCTCCATACGTTTCACCGGTGGTTCAAAACGTTCAATTCGTTCAAGACGTTCAAGCCGTCGAAGACGTTTAGAAACCGCGTTGCCCTAAACGACTTGTACGCTTTGAACTATTTGAACCGCTTGAATGAACCTATGCCTTCGTTCCTCCGACGGTCAGCCCGTCGATTTTGATCGTCGGCAATCCCACACCCACGGGCACCGACTGCCCATCTTTGCCGCACGTGCCGACGCCTTCATCCAGCTTCAAATCCGAGCCGACCATCGACACGCGCGTCAGCACATCGGGACCGTTCCCAATGAGGGTCGCGCCCTTGACCGGCTGGGTCACCTTGCCCTCCTCGATGAGATAGGCCTCGCTCGCCGAAAAAACGAACTTGCCGCTGGTGATATCCACCTGGCCGCCGCCGAAAGACACCGCATAGAGTCCCTTCTTCACTGAACGAATGATATCTTCGGGTGCCGATTCTCCGGCCAGCATGAATGTGTTGGTCATGCGTGGCATGGGAATATGCGCGTAGCTTTCCCGCCGGCCGTTGCCAGTGAGCGGCATCTTCATCAATCCGGCGTTGAGCTTGTCTTGTAAGTAACCTCTCAGAATGCCTTTCTCGATGAGCACGGTTCGATTCGTCGGCGTGCCTTCGTCATCCACGTTGATCGAACCACGTCGCGAGGGAATCGTGCCGTCATCCACAACCGTGCACAATTCCGATGCCACTCTCTGGCCGATACGATCCGAGAAGGCCGAAGTTTTTTTACGGTTGAAATCGCCTTCGAGACCGTGCCCGATCGCTTCATGCAGCAGGATGCCCGGCCAGCCTGACCCCAAGACCACGTCCATGGTGCCGGCCGGTGCGTCGATCGCGCCTAGATTGAGAATCGCTTGGCGCACCGCCTCGCGGGCGTAACGCTCGTAGTCCTGGTGGTCGACGAAAAAGCCAAATTCGACCCGGCCGCCGCCGCCGTAGCTGCCGATTTGCCGGTTTCCGCCTTCCTCCGCGATGCAGCTGACATTGAGCCGCGTCAACGGCTGGATGTCGCCCACCACCAACCCTTGGGAGGTCGCGACAAGAATCACTTTGTACTCGCTCCCGAGAGAAACAAAAACGTTTTTCACGCGCGGGTCCAAACCGCGTGCAAACCTGTCGATCTCGTAGAGCAGCTCGACTTTCTGGTCCAGCGCGATGTCGTTGACCGGTGTTTTTATCGGATAGAGATCGCGGGGTTCGCCACGAGGCTGGCCGACCGGAGCCGGCGCTTGCGCGGAGCGGTTTTGCGCGATGTATTGCGCCGTGCGCGCGGCAATTTCGAGTTTCTCGATGGTGATATCGTCGGTGTAAGCATAACCGGTCCTGGTGTCGGCAAGCACCCGCACGCCGACACCGTTGGCCGTCGACTGCGAGCAGTTTTTTACCATCCCCTCTTCGAGACCGACTCCCTCGTTCCTGCGGTATTCAAAGAAGAGATCCGCGTAGTCCGCTTTCTTGCCGAGTGCAGAATCGAGCACCTTGTCGAGATCATTCGAGCGAATACCAAAATTCTCGTTGAAAAAAGTCGCCGGCAGATTTTCGCTTGCCATGATGCCTCCCTGGTTGAATCCTTACCATATCTGTCTGCGCGGGTTAAGATCTTTCACGATTAAACTAATCGCGTGAGAAACGCCCAGAGCGGCTCCTAAATGGATTGATCGCTGCCGCTGATTGGGCTACTATTCGGCTATCCAAAACCGGGGCGGGAAACCCATGGCGCAGAAAAACATTGTACACATCGTCGGCACCGGAACCATCGGGGAGCCGCTCGTCGGCATCTTGTCAACTTTTAAAGAGCCGTTCGGCATCGATGAAGTGACTTTTCACAAGCGCACGCCCCTGCTCACCGACCGGTCCAAGGTTATCGTCTCGTGCAAAAAGGGCGCAAAGCTCGCGGTCGATAAAGAGCGTTGGCACAAATTCGTCGAGATGGGAATGGAACCGAGCCTGGAGGCCGAAGAAGCGATTGAGCGCGCCAACGTAGTGATCGATTGCACTCCGGTGGGCAATGAAAACAAGGAAAAACTGTACAACAAATACGCCGCCGGCAATGGCCGTGGCTTTATCGCTCAGGGCAGCGAGGATGGCTTCGGCAAGAAGTACGCCCGCGGCATCAACGATAAAGCGTTGGAAAGAGGCAAGGATCAATTCATCCAAGTCGTGAGCTGCAATACGCACAACTTGGCGGTGCTGATCGACACGATCGCCCTAGGTCCGGAAAAGGAAGACAATCTTGCGGAGAGCCGCTTCGTCTGCATGCGCCGCGCCAACGATCTCAGTCAAGAAGGTGATTTCATTCCGGCACCGGAAGCCGGCAAACACGACGATCCTCAGTTCGGCACCCATCAGGGCCGCGATGCGCATTACCTGTTCAAGACGCTGGGTTTGGATCTCGACGTCTATTCTTCAGCCTTGAAGTTGAATACCCAATACATGCACACGATTCATTTCAACCTCAAACTGCGCCGGGGGATCACCAAGGACGAATTGATGCGCCGGCTAAAAAGCAATTTGCGAGTCGCGCTGACCAACAAGAAATCGTCGGCGGCGGTATTTTCCTTCGGCCGCGACCACGGCATGTTCGGTCGGATTTTAAATCAAACCGTCATCGTCTCCCAGAGCTTGGCAATGCGCGGCGATAAAGAAATCATTGGCACCTGCTTTACACCGCAGGACGGCAACTCGCTACTGAGCAGTATCGCCGCCGCGCTCTGGTTTATGTATCCGGATTCCTATGAAGAAAAACTTGCGCCGGTACGGCCGTACTTTTTCAGCGAGATCTAGCAGGCTGCTGAAAAGCACTCATACCCTTGGTTGCGCTCAATCGTCTCGCTACAACGTACTCGCTAAATACGCCTCCGCTCGTCGATTTTCATGCGCCTCGGCTCTGAGATGCTTTTGAGCAGCCTGCAGTACCGGAGTGTCGCATGATTCGAAGGTCTGTCATCCTGAGCGAAAGTGAAGGATCTGCTTTTCGCCGTTCGTTTACTCCCTAACCCCGTCCGTCGGCATCCCTTCAAAGCGCACCCGGTCGCCCGATCTGATACCGTGGCGGTTGGCCAAGCCGCCGTTGATTTCCAAGACATACTGGCTCGGAACACCGACTGACCGTGACTCGAGCGAATAGGGCACCGTCTGCTCGATGATACCGACGATTTTTCGATCGCGGTTGATGAAGATCATGTCCAAAGAAATCGGCGTGTTCTTCATCCAAAAAGTCTGCGGCGCTTCCGCAGCAAACAGAAAAATCATACCGCGATCGATGCCCAGCTCTTTACGATATTGCAGGCCCAGCTCTCTCTTTGCCGGCGTATCCGCAACCTCGACGTGAAAAGCGACCTCGGAACCTGACTGAGTCGAAATCACGACCCTGGGTTGCGCCTCGCAGGCTGCCGCACTGCCTATCGTGACTAGACCGGTCACCAGCAAAATGAAGCGCCGCAGCCAGGCCTTATCTGGCGAGATTCTTCGCAACGATCTCGGCGACATCCAAAATCTCCATGGCCGTTGCCGGTTCTTCTTTTGCGGCCTCTTCAGTCAACATGCGCATGCAAAACGGGCATCCCGTGGCGAGCGTCTTCACGCCGGTCTGTTTGAGCTCGCGATAGCGGTTGGTACTGACGCGCTCTTTGCCCTTCTCTTCTTCTTTCCAAAACTGCCCACCGCCGGCGCCGCAGCAAAAGCTGTTTTTGCCGGTACGGCTCGGCTCGGTGATTTTAGCTCCGGTCGCCTGAATCAATCCACGCGGCTGATCGAACACGCCGTTGTGGCGGCCGAGATAACACGGATCGTGATAGGTCACCGAAGCGGCGCCGTCGGCCGCCAGCTTGAGTCTGCCGGCGCGTAGCAGCTCGTCGATGTATTCCGCATGATGTTTGACGACGTAGCGGCCGCCGAATTGTGGATATTCGTTCGCGATCGTGTGAAAACAGTGGGGGCAAGTCGTCACGATAATTTTCGGCTTGATCTCATTGAGCGTCGCGATGTTCTCTTCAGCCATCTGAGCGAACAAATACTCGTTGCCCGCGCGCCGCGCCGTGTCGCCGGTGCATTTTTCGTCTTTGCCTAACACGGCCCAGTCCACCCCGGCAGCATTAAATATCGTTGCCAGACTACGAGCGATCTTTTGCGCGCGTGGATCGAAAGCCACGGCGCAACCGACCCAATAGAGCACTTCAGGATCGGGTTTTTGCGCGAGAGTCGCAACGCTAAAGGGCAAATCCTTCGCCCAGGCCAGGCGCTCGTCGGAGCCCATGCCCCACGGGTTCCCGGCGCGCTCCATGTGATTGAAGGTGTTTTGCAGCCCCTTGGGGAATTCCGCCGCGGTGAGCACCCGCTCACGCCGCACGTCGATGATATGGAGCATCTGCTCGTTGCCAACCGGACAAATTTCGATGCAGGCGTTACAGGTCGTGCACGCCCACGCCGCCTCTTCGTTGAGGGCAAAATCGAGCAGCGGCCGGGGACTATCCGCGCCGGCGGAAAAACCGGGAAAGATTCGATTCAGCTCGTACCGTTCGTTGATCAGAATCGCCGCCGGGCTCAACGCCTTGCCGGTATTCGTCGCCGGACAGACATCCTGACAGCGATTGCACATGATGCAGCTGTAGGAATCCAGCAGCCTCGGCCACGTGAAGTCTTCGAGCTTCGCCGCGCCAAAGACCTCTTCTTTTTCGAAGTCCATCGGCTGCAGCGCTCCGGGTTTATGCTTTTTTAGAGCCAGATTAATCGGCGCAAGAAAGATATGGATGTGCTTGGAGTGCGGGAAATAAGGGATAAACAGTAAAATCGAGCCCAAGGCGCCCCACCAAAACAAGTGGTTTAGGAATATTAGCTGATCGCTTCCAACGCCGATAAATAGCATAGCGAATGCTGAGCTCACCGGCTGGAATGAATCCGCTCCTTGGGATGCCAACTGCGTCGCTTTGAAAAGCAGACGGCTGCCGACGTGAAAAATAATGAAACCGGCGACAATGCTCGAGTCGCGAAAGATTCCCGGACGCACTTCAGGCTGGACGGGCACATTGGCAGGAAATTCAAAATCTCTGGGTCGAAGCGCCAGCCGCCGTACCACCATCCCAACAATCCCGATCAACACGCTGGCGGTAAGCAGATCGGCGAGCAAGCTAAACCCATTCCAGGCGCCGCCGCGCGCGTGAATCCCGAAGAAACCCTCAAGCACGTCGATCAAATTGACCAGAAAGTAAAAAACAAAGCCGTAGAAAATCAGGGCGTGAAGAAATGAAACCAGGGGACGGGCGTTGAACACCGAGCGCTGCGTGAGCACGGTCCAGATCGCCCGACGAATGCGTTCGGATAGATTATCGAAGCGGGTATCCGGCTTACCACGCGCAATCGTACGATAAACGGCGTAGAATTTGCCGCCGCCATAGTAGAGCGATCCCAGCGCAAGTAACACAAAAATGATTTTTTCGATCACGGTCAGCATAACCGAGCCATCAACCTCCGTTTAGTATTACTACCGTTGCGCTAAAGCGCTTGTCAAAAACGAGGCGAGATGCGTTCGATCGGCGGCAGCCGATTGTCATCGAGCTTCACTCCCCGGAAATTTGGAGGATGGATTTGCCGGGCGAAAGCCAGGCATCGTCTTAGTGGAAAGCGGCCTTGGCGCTTTGGATTGCAAGCACTCCGCGACACCAGCGCGCAGCTAACTCGATCATCATCCGGGAAAGCCTAGCCGTTTAGAAAGCTCGGTTCCCGCTTGGAGCAGCACCGGCGCGATATCGTTGGCAACCGCCTCATTGGTTAAGCGATGCGCCGGCCCGACCACGACCAGCGTTCCGACAAGCGATCGCGTGTAGTCGCGAATCGGCACGGCCACCGCATTCACGTCCTCGGCGAACTCACCGCGTTCGACAGCATACCCGGCTTCGCCGATGAATTTCATCTCTTCGCGCAATACGTTTTGGTCGACGATCGTGCTGGCGGTGAACGGCTCCAATCGCTCCGGGAGATTCTGACCCGGAGTGCCTTCGGTTTCATAGACCAGATGCACCTTGCCGGCTGCCGTGCAGTGGGCCGGCAGAACCGTACCCAAGAAGGATACCACGCGCACAGTCCTCGCCGGCTCAACGAAATCGAGCGGAATGATCGAGCTTCCTTTACGAATTGCAACATAGGCGCTCTCGTTAGTGGCACGCGACAGATCTTCCAGTACACTCCGCGATTGCAGCAGCAATCCCATTTGATGAATGAAAGTCTGTCCAAGCTGCAAACAGCGCAACCCCAAACGGTAGTTTTCAGTGACTTTGTTCTGCTCGATATAGCCGCGCGCCTCGAGTGTGGCCAGCAGGCGGAAAACGTTGTTTTTATGAAGTTTCAATCGTTTGCTCAATTCGGTAACGCCGATTTCGTCGATATTGCCGTGGAACTGCTCCAGCACATCGAGCGCGTGTGACACGGACTGAATAACGTAATTGGACTTTTCGCGCCGAACCATGTTTCCTCCTCGAAAATTCCCCTCAAGCGAGGATCGTGATTTAAACCAGCTGAAGAGCAGTTCCAAAAAAGCGTTTTAGCGTACCCCGGGAGTTAGTTTATGTCAAACAGCTGGACTGAGGAAAACCGACGTTGCGGCCGGATCGGCGCCACTGGCATCGTGGTTAGGGAAGCTTTGACTAAGGCACGGTCAGCAATCACTGAGCTAAATTCCTTCCGAAAATCAAACATTGAATCAATCTGGCGTGATGTCGCCTGTGAGAGCCCGATCAATGAGGGCGAGCGCCCGGCGCGCAAATTGGCTTGACCGTCCAATATCAATACGGCAATATGGCGACATGCGGCAACGTGTCAAACCCTCCCGTTTAGCTCTGGAGTGGTGGCGCTGGATAAAGAAACAGCGTCTTCACCATGGCTGATTCCCATCAAAAAAGTAAATGATTTGAGGGCCTTAGGTGAAAACCTATGGCCCTTTTCATTTCCTGAAATGATTCGACCCACTTATAAAGAATTTTGCCAGCTCGCCAAACAGGGCAACCTAATCCCGGTCTACCAAGAACTGCTGATGGACCTGGAAACCCCCCTCTCGTTCTTTAAACGACTGGAGCGCGATCAATATTCTTTCCTGCTCGAAAGCGTTGAAGGTAGCGAACGCTGGGCGCGCTACTCATTTCTAGGAACTCGGCCGCAGCGAATCTTTAAAGCGCACGGCCAGGAAGTCGAGATCATCGAGCATGGCAAATCGCGAAGATTGACCTCCCCAGCGCCGCTAAAGACGTTGGAGGAACTCCTCAAGGACTATCGGCCGGTCACGGTGGCGGGCGTTCCGCCGTTTTTCGGCGGTGCCCTCGGCTACGTCTCGTATAACGCCGTCGAACAGTTCCATGGGATTGCCGGCACCAAGGAGGACCCGCTCGGCTTACCGGAGATATTTTTTTTGTTCGTCCAGACCCTGATTGCCTTTGACAACTTGAAGCACACAATCAAGGTGCTCGACAATGCCCAAGTCGATGACCAGACCGACCTTCGCCGCGCTTACGACGCGTCGGTGAAGCGGATTGCCAAGGTCATTTCAAGTTTACAAAAAAAACCGCGCGGTATCGAGCCGAGAGATCTGGCCCAAGGGTCAGGCGAGCGAAACTTTCGATCGAACTTGACCCAGTCCGGCTTTGAAAAGGCAGTCAGCAAAGCCAAGGCCTACATCGAAGCCGGTGACATCATTCAAGTCGTGCTCTGCCAGCGCCTCGAAACCGAAACCGCTACCGATCCCTTCGAGATCTATCGCGCTCTGCGGTTCGTCAACCCGTCGCCTTACATGTTCTACCTGGAGCTCGAAGACCTTCGGGTCATCGGTTCATCGCCGGAAACCATGGTGCGCCTCACTGGCGACACCATTGAGCTACGACCAATCGCCGGGACTCGCCGCCGCGGCGCCACACCGGAAGAAGAACGCGATCTCGAGGCCGACCTGCTCGCCGATCCGAAGGAGCGAGCGGAGCACATCATGCTAGTGGACCTCGGACGCAACGATGTTGGCCGAGTGGCTGAGATCGGCACGGTCGAGGTCAACGAGCTGATGGCCATTGAGCGCTACTCCCACGTGATTCACATCGTCTCCAACGTGCGCGGCAAGTTGGCGTCTGACAAGACTCCGTTCGACCTGTTCGTCTCCGCCTTTCCGGCCGGAACAGTGTCCGGCGCGCCGAAAATCCGCGCCATGCAGATCGTGAACGAGCTCGAACCGCAAAAACGCGGTCTTTACGCCGGCGCTATCGGCTACTTCGGCTACAATGGCAACCTGGACACCTGTATCGTGATCCGCACGATCGTGATGAAGGGGAAAAAAGTCTACATCACGGCCGGCGCCGGAATTGTCGCCGATTCGGATCCGAAAATGGAATATCAGGAAACCCTCAATAAGGCCCGCGCCATGCTCAAAGCGGTCGAGTTGGCCGAGCAGTGGAGAAAACGTTGATCCTGCTGATCGATAACTACGACTCATTTACCTACAACCTGTATCATTATCTGGGTGAGCTGGGCGCCGATGTGAAAGTTTACCGCAATGACAAGATCACCTTGGATGAGATTGACGCGCTCCATCCGGAGAAAATCGTTATTTCACCCGGCCCGTGCACGCCCCAACAAGCCGGCATCTCGTGCGCGACAGTCCAGCACTTCGGTGCGCGCATCCCGATCCTGGGCGTTTGCCTCGGGCATCAATCGATCGGCGCGGCTTTTGGCGCCAGGATTGTGCGCGCGCCGGCGATCATGCATGGCAAGCTGTCCGATGTCACCCATGATTCGCTGACGATTTTTCGCGGCGTAAAAAATCCCTTCGGCGCCATGCGCTATCATTCCCTGGTGATTGAGCCGCAAAGCTTACCGGCGGATTTGATCATCAGTGCCCGCACCAGCGATAACATCATTATGGCGGTCCGCCACAAGAATTTTCCGGTGGAAGGTGTGCAATTTCATCCTGAATCGATCCTCAATCAGGAAGGCAAAAAAATCCTCAGGAATTTTTTGACCCGCTATTGATTGCCTTGCCATGAAACTGCTCTGTTTTCAGGCAAAACGCTTTCGCTGGAAAACCCATTCCAAAACTCTCGCTGAAGTCGTTGATCAGGAAATCGAGCGCGAAGTCGAAAAAGCCGTAATTGTCTTTGTTCACGCGGAGGAATCCGACGCAGCCGAGGACCGCCATGCGGCGATCGTGCGCCAGTCCGTAAAGCACCTCAAATGGCTCGCCAACAAGCGCGGCTTAAGGAATATCGTATTGCACTCGTTCAGCCATCTCGGTGGCGACACCGCCCGGCCCGGTTTTGCACACTCATTTATCGAGACCGCCGCGGCGCGTTTGCGCGAAACCGGGTATGAAGTATGCACCACGCCGTTTGGCTATTTCTGCGAATGGGATCTAAGCGTTTACGGCGAAAGCCTGGCCAAAGTGTGGAAGGAAATTCACTGAGGCCAGCGAGCCGCCACGCGGCCAATCCGCATCGGAATTACTGATTCACAAAATCCGAAGCATGTTATAATGCGCCGAAACTGCAATTCGGAGGTCGGCAATGGATCGATACACAGGTAGAACCCTAACTTGGTTGGTGGTCAGCATCTCGTTAACTACTTTCGCTTGCCAGAAAGGGGAAAAAACTTCCGGTTTAAGCGACCTGCCTGATCTGAACGAACAAACCCGCGCTTATATAACGACTGAGAGCACCCGGGTGCGGACCGGGCCCGGGCAGCAGTTTCGCGCAATCGGCGAAATAGCTCGAGATGCCAAGGTCAATGTCGTCGGCAGAGACGGCGATTGGGTGCTGATCGTTTCCAAAAAGGGCAATGCGCCCGGTTATGTCGAGATGGCATCGGTGAAAAGCTCGGAGGGTGAAAAGAAGTCAACACTCGATCCAAGCGCGGAGGGACGATACCAAGCTGTCAGCGATACTCAAGTGAGAAGTGGCCCGGGGCTGCACTACCCAGTGGTCGCGAGTATCTCCAAGGGAACCAAGCTTAACGTCGTGGAAGAAGACAAAGGCTGGCTCAAGGTCGAGTCCAAGCGCGGCAACAAACCGGGATATGTCGAGGCAGCTTTCGCAAAGCCGGCGGCCGGAGACTAACGCAGGAGCTTGGGGGCTGAAAAGGACGCGCTCGAGTCGCGAGTTGCATCAATTGGCATATATTTGGCGTTGCTGGATCAGATCACGATGAGGAGACCACCATGGATAGCACGTTCGTGTGGATCTTAGTGTTCGCGGGCGCGGCGGTCGCTTTGCTTGGATTGTTTTTGCTGGCATCGGAAAGAGAGTTAAAAGCCAAGCGTCGCGAGATCGAAAAGCTGGTCACGCAATTGGAGAACGCTGGCGCAGGTATCGCTCCCGTCCAGCCGCCGTTCACGCCAGGCGATCCGGCTGCCGAGTTGAGCGACTTAAGGGCGCAAAATCGAGAACTCCAAAACGAGCTAACCGCGCTCGCGAGCAAATTTGAATCAAGCCGGAGAAAAGTCTACGAGATCGAAGCTTCACAGCAACAGAGGGGCGACGATCCTGCCGAAACCCAGCGCATACGCGCGCTAAACGAACAACTCAACCGTGATCTCGCGGAATTGCGGACCCGGCTCGTGCAAGAGCGGCAAAGCCTCGAAGAGCGCATCGGCGGTCTCGAACGACAACTGGCAGCCGATCGAGAAAAACTTTCCGAGTTCCCAACGATGCGCGACCGTCTGGCGGAAGCGGAAAGTATGCGAATGTCGCTACAAGAGGAAATTCGGCGTCATGAGGCGCAGATACCGCGCTGGCAAGCACGTATTGCAGAAGCGGAGGAAAATGGCCAACGGCTCGCCGCGCTACAACGGCCGTATCATGATTTGCTCTCCAAGCAAGCCGTGCTGGCCGAAGGGCAACGCCAGCTTCAAGAAGAGTTGGTCTCATTCGCGCGACTGATCGGTACGCCGGTTCAAGCCACGCAATCGCCGAGTTCAGTGACTGGAACAAGTGCCGCAAGCGCGATGGGCAACGGCGAGCCGCATCAAACGTCGCCGGTCAGTCCAGGAGCTGCAGGAGCTCAGACCGAGAACGTCGACCCAGCCCAAAGAAAACCATCGTAGCTGGCCAGCCGGAGCGATCGCTGCACATTCCCGATGGGATGAATGCCTTGAAGAAACCGAGCCGTGTCTCCAGCTCGCTCCGATCGCGCCGGTACACTGAATGTTCGCTCCAAGCGCTCGAAGTTAAACGTCGAGAAAACCGCGCCATTCTTGGCATAAGCGGGAGCGCGCTCGTTGGAACAACGTTGAATTTTTTCTTGTAATTTGCCGTACGGCAGAGTAAACGAATGAGAAGCATCCTTGCACGTTTGAGAGAGCAAACCTGCTATCGACGGATCCCGACACGGTCCCGGCCAGTCTGAACAAACTTGCCAAGCACACGGAAATCCAGACACGCGAATCTTTCCGGAACCGCTTCTGTCCGAAGGGCATCTGCCGGAAAGAAAGTCGCGACGAGCAGCGCGCGCTGGGAACTTGCGGCCGTTCAAAAAGCGCGCCTGATAAGGCGCGGCGATTCGACACTGCGTGACCTGATTCAAAAAACACCGGCCGCCACGTTCATCTTTTCCGAAAAAAGAAATCAACTCGTCAATCCCGCCGCCGAGGCGCTCACCGGCTACACCAGCCATGAGTTGCTGAAAATGAAGTTTTGGGAAATCCTGCATTCGGATTATCAGAAGATGGTCAAACAGCGCGGGCAGGCGCGGCTGCGCGGCGGCGTCAAGACTCCACCGCGTTATGAGGTGAAAATCATCCGCAAGGATGGTACGGAGCGCTGGCTCGAATACTGCGGTGCGCCGATTAAGTACCAAGGTAAGGCGGCCGTAATCGGCACCGCCATTGACATTACTGAGCGTAAACTCGCCGAAGAGCGGCTGCAACAAAATTTAAATCGCCTGCGCCTCGTGCACGAAACCACGGTCGCCTCGATGTCGACCCTCGATCTCAAGCGCGTCCTGGAGATCTTTCTCGAGAAAGTCGATGCCGTTTTGCCCTGCCCGATTGTGGCGAGTATCCGGGTTATCGACACCGAAACCGGCGCGTTGAACGCGAAAGCTCTCAGAAACTTGGCGGAATCCGACTTCGAACGATTCGTGCCATTGAGCGCAGAAGGCCTGACCAGGATCGCACTCGAAAGAAAATCACCGGTTATTGTCGAGGATGCGCGAGCGGATCCGAGCACTCGATATCCTGAATTCTTTGACCAATTAGGTCTCGTCTCTTATCTCGGTTTACCTCTTCTGTTCGGCGATACAATACTGGGGGATATTTCCTTTTTTACCAGGGAAAAACATCATTTCACTGACGAAGAGTTGGCGCTTTTGCAAAGTCTCGCCAATCAAGCGGCCATCGCTATTCACAATTCCCAACTCTACGACGTCATGAGACGGAAAACTCGGGAATTTTCTGCGCTGAACGCGCTCACGACCGCCACGTCCCAATCCCTGGACTTAAATGCAGTGCTGAACGAAGCGGTCAAATCGATTGTCGAGCTGTTTCGTTTCGATGGGGCGGCGATCTATTTGTTCGATGAAGTGCTGAACGAAGCGCACCTTAAGTCTTCGTTTACGGCCGAACCTGGATCCTGGGGCCGCGTGAAAGTCGTGCGCAGTGACGAGGGCATCATCGGGACGGTGGCGCGAAACCGCGGGCCGGTGATTATCGAGGATATTTCCAGCGATCCCCGCTACGACCAGTACAGCCAAACCGGGGCGGCAAAGAAGGCTGGGGCAAGATTCTTCGCGGCTTTTCCGATTCGATCAAAATTGAAGACCTGGGGTGCACTTTCCTGCATCGCCATGAAGCCGAAGCGGCTTGAGTCCGAGGAGATCGATTTGCTGATAGCTATGGGCCAGCAAATCGGCATCGCCATCGAGAATGCCTCGCTATACGGCAATACCGCCGACAAGGCGAAGGAACTGTCGGCGTTGTATGCGATCGCCGGCATCTCGGCCCAGTTCGTCGATATGAACGCTTTGCTGTTTCAGAGCATGCGCAAGCTGTGTGAGATCTTCGGTTTCGCCGCGGCGCGCGTTTACGTGGTGGACAAGAGTACAGGAGAGAGCCGGCTGGCGGCCACCGACGGTTTAGCGTCCGACTCAATGGCGCCAAAAAAATATCGGAAAGGCGAGGGCCTGATCGGGCTCGTGATCGAACGCGGAGAGCCACTCGCATTCGAAGATATGGGCAGTGATCCGGAATATCATCGCCTGGCGGATCGCAAAACCATGCTCAACGCCGGCTTTCGCGCTTCTCTGTTTATCCCGTTAAATGTGCGCGGCGAAACCCTGGGTGTGATGAATTTGCTCGACAAAGAGGCGCGGTCGTTCTCCGCCAACGAGCTGCAACTAATCAATGCAACCGCTTATCATCTGGGCATTGCGATCGGCAACGCCAATCTCTTTGCGCAACTTCGCGGCAAGACCGACGATCTCGAAAAGGCAAACAAAGCCAAAGACGAGTTTCTCGCGATCATGTCGCACGAGCTACGCACGCCCGTCAATGTCATTTCGGGATATCTCGATCTCATGCTTCAGGGAGCCTGCGGCAGCCTTGCCCCGCAACTCGAAGCCAGACTGCTCAAAGTATCAACCCATACCAAAAGCTTGTTAGCGATGATCGAGGGCATACTCATCGCCACCGGCATCGAGACCGGGACGCTGCGGCTCATCCCCGGCGAATGCGACGTCGGCGCATTGTTAAATCGCCTCCGCTTGATGTACGAGTTGCCGCTCGGCAAATCCGTAGAGACCGTGTGGAACATTCCGGAACGGCCGATTGTCATGACGACCGATGCCGAAAAGCTCAAACGCATACTGCAAAATCTCGTTGACAACGCGATCAAGTTTACCGATGCGGGATGTATTACCGTTTCCGCCCGATTGCAGCCGGGGAATGACCGGATCGATTTTACCGTCAGCGACACGGGCGAAGGCATTGCTCCGGACAAGCTTGGAGAGATTTTCGGTATTTTCCGCCAGCTGGATAGCTCCGTCACCCGCGCCCACGGCGGCATCGGGCTTGGTCTGTATATCGTCAAACAGCTCACCGAATTGCTCGGCGGTCAGGTAACGGTCCAAAGCGAGATCGCTAAAGGCTCGGCGTTTACCGTGAGCCTCCCGCTTAGAGAGTCGCCCGTTAACGAGATCTCATTGACTTACCCTAAAAAGCCTGCCCCGCAGACCCTGCCGTGATCGTTGCATCATATCATCATCGAGGTGGACGCGGCCTGTCCCGCGTGCTATTAGCCAACTATGGGTTCTGAGAAGGCTGCGGATGGCCAACCGAAAGAGCATCCATATTCCGGGTATGGAACATGGCGCGCCGATTCCTAACGGCGTCGTCATTGGCAATATGATTTTTCCTCGGCGATTTCCGGCAAGGATGCCAAGACCGGCGTATTGTCCCCCGACCCCGATGAGCAGGCCGAAGCGATATTGCGCAACCTGCGATTCTTCATGGAAGGCGCGAGCGGCGCGCCATTCGCTGATTGCTGTTTTATGAAAATCCGTGACAGGAGGAATTTCTATGGGCATTGAAGTGATCGACCTCATCGAGATGGCGCATACGGAAAAAAAACGCAAGAACGTCTTCAACACGCCGCGTTTTCACGCCTGGATGCACTACTATAAACCAGGACAGAAAGACTCGATGCACTGCCACAACGCCGATCAGACCTTCGTCGTGCTCGACGGTGAATGCACCATGAGCTTTCCCGACGGCGGCAAGGTGACCTTGAAACCCGGCCAGGCCGCCCTGATTACCGGCGGGTCGTTTTATACGCTCGAGAATACCGGCGACGGCCCGATGATCATGATGGGCAATCGTTCCGGGCCGGCGGAAAAAATCCAAATTATCGATTACGTAACGCGCAAGGATATCCTGAGACAGGTCCAGGCCGAATTTAACGTCGAGCAAAGTTAGCGGTCTATTACCTAAGGTAGACATACTGGGACGAAGGGGCGAGTCGTGGAAAGCGCAGGCACCTGACTCAAAGGACGCTTTCGCACCCACGCCCAAAATTAAGCACTCGGGGCGTGGATCGGGTGGTGGCCGATGACGCACAGACGCTTTGCCTGGGCTTGGAACGAGTCGTCCCTTCGTGTCCAACCAACCCTGTTGTCTAGATACTTATGAACTCTTTAATAGTTCCAGTTGTTTCAAACGTTTCAGCCGCCTAACGACCGGCTGGAACGTTTGGAACGGGAATGTTTCAGAGTCTGTAGAGCCGCTTGGGATTTTTGTAACTGATTTTTTGTTTCGCCGCCTCGGAAATATCTTCGCGGCTTAGAAATTCTTTCACCGCCTTGCCCATGTCGACGATCCCTTCGTGGGGAAAGTCCGAAGCCCAGAACAAGCACTCCTCGCCGAGCAGCTCGAGATCGCGGCTCGTGGTCAGCTCCTCGCCGCACTGAAAGTAGATCTGGCCGCGCTCGATGAGGTTGGCGGGCGTCATGGCCTCGCCCATACGTCCCGCCATCTTGCTCATCAGATAAGGCACCCAACCGCAGCCCGCTTCCAGAAAAGCGATTTTCAAATCCGGCATCCGGCCCAGCAGACCGGAAAACATGAGATTAGTGAACTGGCGCATTTGCGGCCACACGTGAGCCAGCGTTGCCGCTTCACCGCGCCACATGAAAAGATCGTTGTTGCGCAGCGAGTTCTGGGAATGCACCGCCAACATGCAGCCCAACCGATTCGCCTCTTCGTAGAGCGGATGAAATTCGGAGTGACCTAACGGGCGCGGCAGGCCGTCGGCAGGCAGAAGTCCGCCGACCATGCCATATTCCTTCACGGCTCGGCGCAACTCGGTGACGGCCGCGGGAACATCCTGCAGCGGCAGGACGGCGATTCCCTTTAAGCGCGGTTCGGCACGGAGAAAACGGTCGTAGAGGTAATCGTTGTAAGCGCGGCTTAAATCCACGGCGAATTCGGCCATGCCAACTTGGCCAATGTGCATGAAGCGCGTCGGATAGAGGACCGCCGCTTCGATATTTCCCTGCTCGAGTGCCTTCCGCCAATCCTCTAATGTCGGAATCAAGAAGGATGCCCCCACGGCACCGAGCCCCGCCTGGCGGTGCCAGCCGTGATGCGGCAGAAGAGGAAAATAGAGCACCGCCGCGCGCCGATTCTTGTAGTAATCGGGTAGATATTCAAAGACATCGCTTTCGACTTCGCGGATGTGCCCATCCGCATCGATCATCTTCCAATCTGCCATGATGCTTCTCCAAAACTCAGCGGCGGTAGTCGTGCCCGCGCTCTTCGGCATTTTTGAACGGTTTGAATAGCTTGAACGTCCTGAACGCGTCTCCGTGCTTTATCCGTCGGCGATCATCTCGCCGAATCGGGCGCAAAACTCGCCGATTGGACCGTGGTGAACGAAGTCGGCAACTTCATCGAGCGGCCCGGGTTCCCGATTAATGATCGCCAGCACCGCGCCGTTGCGCTTGGCCGACAGCGGGAAAGATGCCGCTGGCTGCACCTGCAATGACGACCCCATCACGACAAACACTTTGGCCTGATCGGTCCACTCCTGAGCCACCCGCAGCGCTTGCTCCGGCATCGCCTGCCCGAACGAGACCGTTGCCGACTTAAGAATACCGCCGCAAAAATCGCACTTGGGCGATTCGAACTCGCCGACCAACCGTTTGATGATCTCGTCCGGATCGTATGTCTGGTCGCACTCCAAGCAGATGACTTGGCGGTTACTGCCATGCAGCTCAACGATTTTTTCATCGGCCAGGCCCGCAACCCGATGAAGGCCGTCGACATTTTGGGTGATGAGCCCGATGAGTTTGCCCTTGGCGTTCAGGGAGTGAACGAAATAATGGCCGATGTTCGGTTTGGCGTTCTTATATTGCTCCCAACCCGCCAAACGTCGCTTCCAAGCCTCGATCCGCGCCGCTTCGCAGCTGAGGTATTCTTGGAACGTGATTTGACGGTAAAGCGTCCAAATGCCCCCCGGACTGCGAAAATCCGGAATGCCCGATTCCGTGCTGATTCCCGCGCCTGTAAAGACCACGGTCTCATCGTTCGCGCGCATTTTTTCGGCGAAATCGTTTAGCGTCAGCATATTTCAACTTATAGAACAGCGGCCGCGGCGAAAACAACCGCGATCATCGCTTGTCGCCAGGGAGGCGGAGCAGCAGCGCCAGCAAGGCTCCCGCACCAATGAACGCTCCGGTGATCACGAACCCCGTGGCGAATGAACCAGCATCGCCCATGGCGCCGATAAAGGTTGGAATCGCACCGGCGCCGATCAAAAAGCCGAAAGGCACCGAGAACGAAACCGCAAGATTGCGTGCGTTTGGGGGTGTAATCATTGAGATTGCCGCGAACGCCGCCGGGAAAAACCAGACAGCAAGCACGGGTTGCAACAACACTGCAGCGCTCAACCAACGATCTGAAAGCACTCCCAAGAGCAAGGTCGTCACCCCGGTAAATGCCATGCTGATGATGATCGTCCGGCCCGCGCCGAGTTTATCGGTCGCCCAACCACCGAGAAGTCCCAAAACCGGGCCGTGCGAACGCGAGAAAGCCAAGAGCGTATTGGCCCAACTGGGCTCGAAAGCCCGTTCCGTCACGAGGTAAAGCGGCAACATCGCATAGATACCGACCGTGGAGCTCACGCCTAGACCGAACAAAATGATCATCAACCAGAATGCCGGCGTACGGGCTAGCGCGCCGAATGCGCTCGACAGGGGCGATTCGCCCGCAAAATCCCCGCCCCTGCCGAACCGGCCGAAGCTAACGCTGGCCAGGACCGACAGCACGCCAAGAACGGCCAGCGCGGAGCGCCAGCTCGCCCATCTGAGAAACAGCTCCGCTATAAATGGACTGATAAAAAATGCCAGGTTCGGTGCGAGCTCGTGGACGGCAATCGCTTTACCCCAATGCTCGCGGCGGACGAGTGACGTAATTGTCGCGATCGCTGAAGGCATGTACCATCCGGCGGCGAGCCCGACTGCAAAAAGACCAAAACGTATCAGCCAAAGATTCGCCGCGAACGCGATCAGCACCATGGCGATACCGACGCCGGCGCTGGAAACAACAATCGCTAAACTGTGGCTCGTCCGCGACGCGAGCCAAGCGGACGACAAAAGCCCGACCAAATAGCCGCCGGAAGTCAAAAAGAAAAAAAATCCCGCTTGGCTGTGACTGATGGCCAGCTCTTTTTCGATCGTCGGCAACAACGGCGACAGAATGATTCTCGACGTGAAGTTGAGCAGGAAAATAATGATCAGGAAGAAGACTGGGCGGAGTTGCGCTCGAAAAGTCGGGCTCGCGAATTGGGCCCGATCCGGCGAACTTTTCTTCTGTACCGGCTTGGATGTATCTTCGAGCTGCATGCCAGATGGCCTGTCGTCTCTCCATTGTTACATGGCGCGCTCGCGGGAAGCCAACATCCTGTCCCGCCATCAGACGCTCCAAGAGACAGCCCTACGAGGACCGCCAGTATTTCGCAGGAGCGGCGGCAATTGCGTGCGGGTATTGGATCCAGTAAAGAAGACACGGGGCTAACGCATCAAAGGAGCATCCGATGAATGATCTGAACTCTATCGCGCCGGCGAGGGGATCTCGGCTAACCGTCCTTCTCGCGCTTGTCCTCGCACTCGCGCCCGCGGCTGCGTTGGCGGCGTCGGCGCAGACTTCCATGCGGCTACTCTATCCGAGCTTCTCAGGCTCCTGGGCGACCGCGTGGATCGCCAAGGAAGCGGGCTACTTTTCCGATGAAAAAATCGATCTGGAGCTGATTCGCGTCGGCGGCAGCTCGCGCATGGTCGCGGCCATGCTCGGCGGCAGCGCGCCGATTATTCAAGCCGGCGCGGCCGCAGCTTTGTCGGCAACAGCCGCCGGCAGTGACGTCGTGATCATCGGCTCCACCGGCACGGTCTCGCCGTTTCGCTTGATGGCCCGGCCGGACAT
>Ga0075309_1000025_pt1 | contig 21225 bp, 21 predicted proteins | sample MayberryNE_Catta_4_FD_120057 | JGI IMG/M metagenome (GOLD analysis project Ga0075309, IMG submission 120057) | Natural and restored wetland microbial communities from the San Francisco Bay, California, USA, that impact long-term carbon... | ecosystem: Environmental > Terrestrial > Soil >... | reverse complement strand
GACGTCAGGGGGCCGAGTCGTGAGTGAGCTGTTGGGTATCGCTCGATTCAGGATCCACGAGGGCAAGGTCGACGAGTACAAGCGCTTGTCCGCGCAGGCGATGGAGATCGTGCGGACGAAGGATCCCGGCACCCTGCAGTACGACACGTATCTCAACGACGACGAGTCCGAGTGCGTCATCATCGAGCGGTACAGGGACTCGGAGGCCGCCATGGCGCACGCCGCCAACCTCGGCGACATCTCGGCAGCGGTCCTAGCGATCGTCTCCGTGGTTCACGGCGAACTCCTCGGTGAGCCGAGCGCCGAGCTGAGAGCGAAGTTGGCCGACAGCGAGGTCCCGGTTCTCTTCACGCCCTATGAGTCGATGTAGACGGCACCGGCCGAGTCGAAGAAGCGGCAGCGTGTCCTCGTGGCAAGCCTGCCGGTCCACCGGGGACCGTCCTCGGTTGCACTCGAGGTGGGTGTCGCGAGCATCGCTCGGTAGGGTTGGGGACCGTTCCCGAGAGAGGACCCGATGGAAGCTGCGATCCCCGAACCACCCCCGTCATCGGCAGCGCGTGCGAGCGGCCTCCGCAAGGTCTACGGCGAAGGCGATGCGGCGGTCGAGGCACTGCGCGGCATCGACATCGAGTTCGTGGGCCGTGAGTTCACCGCGATCATGGGTCCGTCCGGATCCGGGAAGTCGACCCTGCTCCACTGCCTCGCCGGTCTCGACAGCCCGACGACCGGCTCGGTGTGGATCGGCGACGTCGACCTCACGACCCTGAACGAGAAGCAGCTCACCGCGCTTCGCAGGGACAAGGTCGGGTTCGTCTTCCAGGCGTACAACCTCGTTCCCACCCTCACAGCGGCAGAGAACATCACGCTGCCGCTCGACATCGCCGGCCGCGGGGTGGACCGCGCCTGGTACGACCAGGTGGTCGACACGATCGGGCTCCGCGACCGGTTGGGGCACCGGCCGAGCGAGCTCTCGGGCGGTCAGCAGCAACGCGTTGCGGGCGCCCGTGCCCTCGTGAGCCGGCCCGAGATCGTGTTCGCCGACGAACCGACCGGCAACCTCGACTCGCGATCGGGTGCCGAGCTGTTGGGCTTCCTGCGCGAAGCCGTCTCGACGTATGACCAGACGATCCTGATGGTGACGCACGACGCGAACGCGGCGAGCTATGCGGATCGGGTGGTGTTCCTCGCCGACGGCCGGGTCGTCGACGAGATGCGTGGTCCGACCGTCGACGGTGTGCTCGACCGCCTGAAGTCGCTGGAGTCGTAACGACGATGTGGCGTGCGACGTTCAAGGCGCTGCTCGCCAACAAGCTCCGGCTGGTCCTGACCGCCCTGTCGGTCGTGCTGGGCGTCGGGTTCGTCGCCGGCACCTACGTGCTGACCGACACGATGAACGCGGCGTTCGAGGAGTTGTTCGACCAGACGACGGGGGCGGCCGACGTCGTCGCGCGATCGAGCACGGCGTTCGACGCCTCGCTGACCGAGGGCTCCGGAGGCGGTGGATCGGAGGAGCGGCAGCCCTTCCCCGAGGGCGTCCTCGACGATGTCGCCACCTTGCCCGACGTCGACGTCGCGACCGGCGATGTGCAGGGGTACGCACAGATGGTGGATCCCCGCACCGACGAGGTGATCGGCGGGGTGGGACCGCCGACGATCGGAACGAACTGGAGCGAGCTGGCGGACCAGATCCTCGACATCCGTGCGGGCTCGCCGCCCGCCGGGCCCGACGACGTCGTGGTCGATGCGGCGACGGCCCGCACCGCCGAGCTCTCGGTCGGCGATCGGATCCGCATCCTGTTCCAGGGGCCCCCGAGGGAGTTCACCGTCTCGGGCATCGCCGGGTTCGGGGAAGCCGACAACCTGGCCGGCGCGACCCTCGCGGTGTTCGACCTCGAGACGGCGCAGGAGGTGCTCGAGAAGGAAGGCGTCTACGATCTGATCAATGTCGTCGGACGGGACGGCGTCGCGGCCAGCGAGCTGCGTGCGTCGGTCGCGGCCGTGCTGCCCGACGGCATGGAGGCCGTCACATCCACCACCGTCGCCGACGAAGCCTCGGACACGCTCAAAGAGGGGCTGGGCTTCTTCCAGACCGCGCTCCTCGTCTTCGCGCTGATCGCGCTGTTCGTGGGCTCGTTCATCATCTTCAACACCTTCTCGATCATCGTCGCTCAACGGACCCGCGAGCTCGCGTTGCTGCGCGCCCTCGGCGCGTCGAGGCGGCAGGTGATCGTGTCGGTCGTCACCGAAGCATGCGTGGTCGGCCTGATCGCGTCGGTGGTGGGGATCGTCGTCGGCATCGGCATCGCCATCGGCCTGCAGGGACTGTTGGGCCTGTTCAACATCGACCTGCCGAGCACCTCGATCCAGCTCTTGCCTCGCACGATCATCGTGTCGTTGGTGCTCGGAGCCCTCGTCACCGTGGCCGCCTCGATCCTTCCGGCTCGGCGGGCAGGCACGGTCGCGCCGATCCAGGCATTGCGGGAGGCGGAGGACGCGCCGCCGACCCGTGCCCTGGTCGGACGCAGGCTCGCGGTCGCGGTGCTCGTCACCGGCGTGGGAGTCGCCGCGATCCTGTACGGACTGTTCGGTGCGGAGTCGAACGAGGCGACGCTGGTCGGACTCGGCGCCGCCGTGACCTTCATCGGTGTCGCGATGCTGTCGCCGCTCGCCGCGAGGCCGGTGGCGGGCGGCCTGGGAGCCCCGCTGCGCCGGCTATCGATCCAGGGCCGGCTGGGTCGCGAGAACGCGATGCGCAGCCCGAAACGAACCGCCTCGACCGCGACGGCGCTGATGATCGGTCTCGGGCTCGTGTCGATGGTGGCGATCCTGGCGGCCTCGCTCAAGGCGTCGTTCGACGCCGCGCTCACCGAGACGTTGAAGGCCGACTACACCCTGTCGACCAGCTCGTTCACGACCTTCAGCCCCGACGTCGGGGAGCGGGTCGCCGCATTGCCCGAGGTCGGCGTCGCATCGGCCTTCCGGCAGGACGGCTTCCGGGTCGGCGACGCTTCGTCGTTCCTCACCGCCGTCGATCCGGCGACGGTCGAGGACGTCGCCACGATGGAGGTGTCGGAGGGATCGGTCTCGGAGCTCGGCGAGGAGGACACCGTGCTGGTCCACCGAGAAGTCGCGGAGGAGCGCGGATGGTCGCTGGGTGACGAGGTGCCCGCCCGGTTCGCCTCTTCGGGCGACATGCCGCTCACGATCGTGGGCATCTACGACGAGAACCGCCTGGTGGGCGACTACGTGGTCTCCCTCGATACGTACGAAGGCGTGTTCACCGAACAGCTCGACGCGTTCGTGCTGGTGACGGGCGCCGAGGGCGTGCCGCTGCCGGAGGTCGCCGATTCCATCCGGGCCGCGGTGGCGGAGTTCCCGAACGTGCAGGTGCAGGACCAAGCGGCGTTCCGCGAGCAGCAGGCCGGCTTCATCGATCAGCTGCTCGCGCTCGTCACGGCGCTGCTGTTGATGGCCATCGTGATCGCGCTGTTCGGCATCGTGAACACGCTCGGGCTGTCGATCTACGAGCGCACGCGCGAGCTCGGGTTGCTGCGCGCGGTGGGGATGAGTCGGCGCCAGGTCAAACGCATGATCCGCTGGGAGTCGGTGATCATCGCGGTCTTCGGCGCGGTGGTCGGCATCGCGATCGGCGTGCTGTTCGGATGGGCGCTGCAGCAGGCCCTCCGCAACCAGGGCGTCACGGAGTTCGTGCTCCCGGTGGGCCAGCTCGTCGTGTACCTCGTGCTGGCCGGGCTCGCCGGCGTGCTGGCGGCGATCTGGCCGGCACGCCGGGCCGCCAAGCTCGACGTGCTCGAGGCGATCTCGTACGAGTAGGCCGGGAGCGGCCGTGATGGCGGTCGCTATCATGCCCGCATGCCGAGCCTGACGCTTCCCGAGGGCCTCACCGTCGAGCTCCCCGAGGGGGAGCCGGTCGGCGCCGCGCTCCCCAAGGGCACGATCGCGGCGCGCGTCGACGGGGAGCTCCGCGACCTGTCGTTCGTTCCGTCCGAGGCCGCGGCCGTCGAGCCGATCGATCCACGGTCCGACGACGGGCTGCACGTTCTGCGGCACTCGACGGCGCACGTGCTCGCGCAGGCGGTCTGCGACCTCTTCCCGGGAACGCGATACGCGATCGGTCCGGCCGTCGCAGACGGGTTCTACTACGACTTCGACATCCCCGAGCCCGTGCACGCGAAGGACCTCGCAGCGATCGACCGCAAGATGCGCCAGATCGTGAAGCGGAGGCAGCCGTTCGTGCGCGAGGAGCTCTCGCGGGCCGACGCCCTGGAGCGCTTCGCCGACCAGCCGTTCAAGCGCGAGATCATCGAAGCCGGCGACGACGCCGACGGCGAGACGGCCGCGGGCGACACGGTCTCCGTGTACACCAACGGCGAGTGGGCCGACCTGTGCCTCGGCCCGCACGTGCCGCACACCGGCATGCTGGGCGCGTTCAAGCTCACCAACGTCGCAGGCGCGTATTGGCGGGGTGACGAACGCAACCCGCAGCTCACCCGCATCTACGGCACGGCGTGGGCGTCCCAAGACGACCTCGACGCGTACCTCCACCGGCTCGAGGAGGCCGAGCGCCGCGACCATCGCAAGATCGGTCACGACCTCGACCTCTTCTCGTTCCCCGAAGAGATCGGATCGGGGCTCGCCGTGTTCCATCCGAAGGGCGGTCTGATCCGGCGGCTCATGGAGGACTACTCGCGGAAGCGGCACGAGGAGGCCGGCTACGAGTTCGTCTACACGCCTCACATCACGAAGGCGGAGCTGTTCGAGATCAGCGGGCACCTCACGTGGTTCGCCGACGGCATGTTCCCTCCGATGGAGCTCGACGGCGGCACGCAGTACTACCTGAAGCCCATGAACTGCCCGATGCACATCCTGATCTACCGCAGCCGGACGCGGAGCTACCGCGAACTTCCCCTGCGGTTGTTCGAGTTCGGCACGGTGTACCGCTACGAGCTGTCGGGGGTGGTGCACGGGCTCACACGCGTTCGCGGCCTGACGATGGACGACGCTCACATCTTCACCTCGCCCGAGCAGCTCGGCGACGAGCTGCAGTCGCTGCTCACGTTCGTGCTCGACCTGCTGCGCGACTACGGACTCGACGACTTCTACATGGAGCTGTCGACCAAGCCCGACGACAAGGCGGTCGGCAGTGACGAGGAATGGGAGGACGCGACCGAGACGCTGCGGCGGGCCGCCGAGACCATCGACGTGCCGCTCAAGATGGATCCGGGCGGTGGTGCCTTCTACGGTCCGAAGATCAGCGTGCAGGCGCGCGACGCGATCGGTCGCACCTGGCAGATGTCGACGATCCAGGTCGACTTCCAGTTCCCGCAGCGGTTCGACCTCGAGTACACCGGCGACGACAACGCCCGGCACCGGCCGGTGATGGTGCATCGCGCACTGTTCGGATCGGTCGAGCGGTTCTTCGCGATCCTGACCGAGCACTACGCGGGGGCGTTCCCGCTGTGGCTCTCGCCCGAGCAGCTGCGCTTCGTCCCCGTCGCCGATCGCCATGTCGAGCACTGCGAGGAGCTCGCGGCCAAGGCGCGTGCCGCGGGGCTGCGTGCGTTCGTCGACGATTCGAAGGAGAGCGTCGGGAAGAAGATCCGGGCGGCGCAGCTCGCCAAGGCTCCCTACACGCTCGTCGTCGGCGACCAGGAGGCGGCCTCCGACGCGTACACCGTGCGCGACCGGGCCGGCTCCGAATCGGGCGGGGTGACGTTCGATCGCCTCATCGACGGCCTGGTCGAGGAGGCGTCGAGCCGCTCGATCGCGCAGACCGACTTCGGGTCGGCCTGAGGCGTTCGATGGAGCATCTCTGGAGTCCCTGGCGCATGCAGTACATCGAGACGGCACGCGACGAGCTCGAGGAAGATGGCTGCGTGTTCTGCGTCGTGCCCGAACGTGAACCGGAACGGGTGCTCGCACGCGGGGACCTCGCCTACGTGGTGTTGAACAAGTTCCCGTACAACCCCGGTCACATGTTGATCGTGCCTTTCCGTCACACGGGTGATCTCGAGGACCTCACGCCGCAGGAGAACGGCGAGCTCCAGACGATGCTGCAGCGTTCGGTACGGGCCCTGCGGGAGGAGTCGGGTCCGGACGGCTTCAACGTCGGCATGAACCTCGGCTCGATGTCGGGGGCGGGCATCCCCGACCATCTGCACTGGCACGTCGTTCCCCGATGGAACGGAGACACGAACTTCATGCCGGTCGTCGGCGAGGTGCGCGTGCTGCCGGAGCTGCTGGCCGAGACCGCTCGGAAGCTGAGCCCGAGGTTCGCCGTTGGGTGAGCTCGAGGCCGGGATCGTCGAGCTTCCACACGGCGGCAGTCTCTACTACGAGCTCGCCGGTGAGGGAGCGGTCATCACGCTGTTGCACCCCGGCCTCTGGGATCGCCGCACATGGGATCCGCAGTTCGAGCCGTGGTCGGAGCGGTTCCGCGTGCTCCGATACGACCAGCGAGGATACGGACGGTCCTCACGCCCCGATGGATCTCCGTATTCGCACGTTCGAGATCTCTTCGCCGTGCTGGACCACCTCGCCATCGGCGCCACCGCGCTCGTCGGCTGCTCGATGGGCGGCGCGTTGGCGATCGACGCGACGCTGACCTCGCCCGAACGGGTGTGGGCGCTGGTCCCGATCGCCGCGGGCCTCGGCGGCTTCGAGGAGACCCCCGACGAGGAGGCGTGGTGGGACGATCGAGCCGCTCCGATCGAGGCCGCGGTGGCCTCGGGCGAGCTCGAGCGGGCACAAGACCTCCTGCTTGAGATCTGGGCTCCGTTGGGCATGGAGGATCCAGCCGGCGCCCGGGTGCGGTCGATCGCCCGCGACAACATCCATGAGCTCACGATGGACGAGTCCGCGGCGGTCTCCCTGGATCCCCCGGCGGCTCGGCGGTTGGGTGAGATCGACGTGCCGACGCTCGTGATCGAAGCAGCCTACGACCCTCCCGACGGTCGTCGCGCGTCGCAGCTGATCGCCCGAGAGGTGCTCGACGGACGGCTCGTCACGATCGAGGCAGACCACGTGGTGAATCTCCGCGCGCCGGATCGCTTCGACGCGGCCGTGCTGCCGTTCCTCGACGAGCACGCTCCCGGCTGATCGCCGAGCGAGGAGGCGCTACTTCCGCTCGGCCTTCGCGGTCTCGAACTCGTCGATGACCTTCTGGGCGAGATGCTGGGGCATCTCCTCGTAATGGGAGAAGGCGGCAGTGTAGGCGCCCCTGCCACCGGTCATCGACCGCAGGTCGATCACGTACCGGGCCACCTCGGCCTGCGGTACCTGAGCGGTGATCCGCGCCTTGCCCCCGGCGACCTGCTCCATGCCGCCGATCTTGCCGCGCTTCGAGTTTAGATCGCCCATGATGTCGCCGGTGTACGCCTCGGGCACCACGACCTCGAGGTCGACGATCGGCTCGAGGAGAGCCACGCCGGCCTGTTCCACCGCTTCCTTCAGGGCTATCGAACCGGCGATCTGGAAGGCCATGTCGCTGGAGTCCACCGCGTGGAACTTGCCGTCGACGAGTGTGACCTTCACGTCGACCATCGGGTTCCCACTGAGCACGCCTTCGGACATCGTCCTGACGATGCCCTTCTCGATCGACGGGATGAACTGATGGGGCACGGCGCCGCCGAAGATCTTGTCCTCGTACACGAAGCCCTCGCCGTGGGCGAGCGGCTCGATCTCGATGTTGCACACCGCGTATTGACCGTGCCCGCCGGTCTGTTTCACGTGCCGTCCGACCCCGGCGGCCTTCCTTCGGATCGTTTCCCGATACGCGATCTTCGCTGGTGCGGTGCTGACCTCGACGCCGAACTTGCGCTTGAGCCGTTCGATCATCACCTCGAGGTGGGCCTCGCCCATGCCGTGGATCACGGTCTCGTGCGTCTCCTCGTTCCGTGTGACGCGGAGCGTGGGGTCTTCCTCTCGGAGTCGGGCGAGGCCCGTGGCGAGCTTGTTCTCGTCGCCCTTGGTCTTCGGGGCGATCGCGTACGCGAGCAGCGGCTCGGGTAGATCGAGCGCGGGCACATGGACGGGGGCGTCCTTCGAGGCGAACGTGTCACCGGTGTGGGCGTGCTGCAGTTTGGCCACGGCCCCGATGTCACCGGCGGCCACCTCCGGAACCGAGTCGTGCTCCTTGCCGACGAGCGTGAAGAGCTGCCCGATGCGCTCGTCCGTTCCCTGCGTCGCGTTGTGGACCGTGGAATCCGGGCGAAGCGCTCCGCTGAAGACCCGGAACATGGTGATGTGGCCGACGAACGGGTCCGACAGCGTCTTGAACACGAACGCGGTCAGCGGGCCGGCGGGGTCGGTCGCCCGCTCGTCCTCGGATCCGTCGTCCTTCACGACGGTGACCGGAGGGCGCTCGAGCGGGGAGGGGAACTCCTCGACGATGAAGTCGAGCAACCGGTCGATGCCGATCGCCTTGGCCGCCGATCCGACGATCACCGGAGCCAGCCGAGCGTTGGCGAAGCCGAGCTTGGCGCCCGAGACGATGTGCTCCTCGGGCAGCGTGCCTTCCTCGAGGTATTCCTCGATCAAGGCGTCGTCGGACTCCGCGACGGCCTCGATCAGCTTCTCGCGCGCCGGATCGGCCATCTCGTGGATGTCGTCGGGCCACTCCGACTCCTCGGCCCTGGGCCCCGAGGGATAGAGGTCGGCCTTCTCGTGCAGCAGGTCGGCCACGCCCACGAAGTCGTGCTCCGCGCCGATCGGCAGCTCGAACGGTGCGACCTGATTCCCGAACGCCGCGACGAGCTGTTCCAGGGTCGACTGGAAGTCGGATCGCTCACGATCGAGCTTGTTCACGAAGATCGCCCGGGGGAGCCCGGCCTCGACCGCCAGCTCCCACGCGACTTCCGTCTGCACCTCGACACCGTCGACCGCCGAGACGACGACGATCACGGCGTCGACCGCGTTGATCGCCGAGCGGACGTCACCGATGAAATCGGCGTAGCCGGGCGCGTCGAGCACATTGATCTTGGTGTCGTTCCACACGACGGGCGCCATCGACAGGGAGACCGAGATGCCCTTGCGCTGCTCGTCGGGATCGTGGTCGCCGACCGTGCCCCCGTCCTCCACCGTGCCCATGCGTGTGATCGCGTCCGATGCGAAGAGCATGGCTTCGAGCAGGGTCGTCTTGCCGGAGCCTCCGTGGCCGATCAGCAGGACGTTGCGGATGTCCTTCGCATCGTAGGTCTGCAAGCTCGCGCTCCTTCGGGGCTCGGACGGGACGATGGGTGTGCGAGGTCGGCATCCTACCCAACCGCATGGCGGGCGGATGCGGCCGGCTGAGTTGCTACGCTCGCCCGGTCCTCGCCCATGGTGCGCTTCGAACGACAACCGCCGGGCACCGCGATCACCCGCTCGATCCTGTCGGTGGGTGCGCTGCTCGCCGCCCTGGCCGGATGGCTCGTGATCGCGCGAGAACCCGAGCAGGCAGCCGTCGCGGCGCTGGGCTCGGGGGTGTTGCTGCTGCTCGGCGGCCACCGTGCCAACCACGGGGCCGGTGGGCCCACCGATCGCATGCTCGACGAGCTCCTCGACCGCGTCTGGGACGCCGCGATCCTCGGACCGATGGTGTGGGTGGCGGTGACCAGCGACAGGTCCGTCGCGATCGCCTCGCTGGCGGCGCTCTGCCTGAGCGCGCTCTCGGCCTACGTCCGGGCCCGGGGAGCATCGCTCGGGTACAGCGTCGAGGAGAGCCATCTCACGCGAGGGGTGCACTACACGCTCGTCGTCGCGGCTCTCGGCTCCGACCTCGCCTGGGTCCTGTGGGTCGCCGTGGCGGTGTCCGCCCTGACCGTGCTCGTGCGGGCCACGCAGGTCGCCCGTGAGGAACGCTCATGACCGCGGGCCCGCGTGAGCCGACCGCCGCTGTGACCGGGTCGGATCCGATCCCGGCCGACGAGACGCTTCGAGAGACCGTCGCCTTCCACGCGTACCGGTCCGTGGCCTGGCTCGCGCGGGTCCTGCCCGAGAGGATCGGACGGCGGGCGTTCCGCTTCGGGGCAGCGATCGCGTTCGAGCTCTCCCCGGCGACGCGAGGGATCGTGGCGCGCAACCTCGCGCGAGTGCTCGGCCGGCACCCGGGCGACCCGATCGTTCGCGGCGCCACGCGTGCGGCGTTCGATTCCTACGCGCGCTACTGGTACGACTCGTTCCGGTTCACCGTCACGCCGCCCGCCGATGTCGCGTCGCGGTTCGCGTCGGCGGGGGACGATCACCTCTGGCAGGCGCTCGACGAAGGGAAGGGTGCGATCGTGGCCCTCCCGCACATCGGGAACTGGGACGCCGCCGGTCCGTGGTTGCGCTCCCTCGACCGCCCCCTCGTCGCGGTCGCCGAACAGCTTCGGCCGCAACGCCTGTACGACATGTTCGCCGCGAACAGGACCGCGTCCGGCATCGAGGTGGTGGGATTGGGCGAGGACGGGATCGGGCGGATCCTGGCGTCGCGGCTCGCCGACGGCTACATCGTCGCCCTCGTGGCGGACCGCGACCTCGCGGGACGTGGCGTCGAGGTGACGATGTTCGGGAAGCGGCGACGGCTGCCCGCCGGTCCGGCGTTCCTGTCGCTCACCACGGGTGCTCCGCTGCTCGTCACCCCCGTCTACCAGACGGAGCGGGGATGGCGATGCGTGATGACGCCCCCCCTGGTCGTCGAACCGACGGGCGACCGCCGTGCCGACGTCGCCGCGCTCACGGCGCGGATGGCCGAGGAGTTCGAGCGAGCGATCGCGGCCGCCCCGACCGACTGGCACATGTTCCAGCCTGCCTGGGAGGACTGAGGCGTGCGGATCGCGGTGGTCTGCGCCTACGACCTCGACGCGCCGGGGGGTGTGCAGGTGCACGTCGACGAGCTCGCAGGCAGGCTGGCGGAACGCGGGCATGCGGTCGAGGTGTTCGGCCCGGGACGCGGGGGCCTGGGCACCCCGGTCCGGGTTCGCTACCGGGGCACGGTCGCGCCGATCGCTCCCTGGCCGTCCGGTATACGGACGGCCAGGCGGGCGCTGGCCGCCTTCGCGCCCGACGTGGTGCACGTGCACGAGCCGTTCACGCCCAGCTCGTCGATGTGGGCTTCGTTGGCGGCCACGCGGCCCGTGGTGGCGACGTTCCACGCGTGGCTCGACCGGTCGCGGCTCTACGAGGTGGCGGGCCCGCTCCTGGGCCCCGTGCGGCGTCGCCTGGCCGCAGTCATCGCGGTCTCCGAGGCCGCCGCCGCCTTCGTGCGCCGGGCGCTGCCCGATCTCGATCCGGTGGTGATCCCCAACGGGCTCTCGGTGGCTCGGTTCGCCGGAGCCGTGCCGTTGGCCTGGCCCCCCGGCCGGCGGATCGTATGGGTCCACCGCCTGGATCGGCAGAAGGGGTTCCCGGTGTTGGTCGAGGCGTTCCGCCGCGTGGCCGAGGATCGCGACGACGTGTTCCTGACCGTCGCAGGCGACGGAACCGATCGCGGCGCCGTCCACGGGCTGCCCACGGCCCTGCGATCGCGAGCGATCATGCTCGGTCGGCTCGAGCACGACGAGGTGCCGTCACTGCTCGCGGGCGCGGACGTGGCGGTGGCGGCTGCGACGGGGCAGGAGAGCTTCGGCTACACGGTCGTCGAGGCGATGGCCGCCGGCGTGCCCGTGGTGGCCACGGACATCGAGGGGTACCGGCAGGTGGCGACCGCCGACGACGATGCCGTCCTGGTGCCGCCGGGCGATCCCGGCGCCCTGGCCGCGGGGATCAGCCGGGTCCTCGACGACGAGGCGTTGTCCGCTCGACTGGTGAAGGCGGGCCGGCGAACCGCGACGTCGTTCGACTGGGGGATCGTGACCGATCGCATCGTGGGCGTGTACCGGTCGGTGCTCGAACGGTCGTCGCTACGATAGGCGCATGTCACCGACGTGGTGGATCGTGATCGGGCTCGTCGCCGTCGTGATCGGCGCGCTCGTGTGGTTGTACAACCGTCTCGTTCGGCTCCGCCTGCGCGCCGACGACGGCTGGGCCACGATCGACGTGCAGTTACGCCGCCGATACGACCTGATCCCGAACCTGGTCGAGACCGTCCAGGGATACGCCGCACACGAGCGTGAGGTGTTCGAACGCGTCACCGAGGCCCGGACCCGCGCGATCGAGGCGGGCGGCATCCGGGACCAGGCCAGCGCCGAGGACGCCGTGACCGCCGGGCTCGGGAAGCTGATGGCCGTCGTCGAGGCCTATCCCGAGCTCAAGGCCGACCAGCACTTCCTCGCCCTGCAGGAAGAGCTCGTGGGCACGGAGTCCAAGATCGCCTACGCCCGGCAGTTCTACAACGATCAGGTCCGGCTGTTGAACACCGCGATCGATTCGTTCCCCTCGAACCTCATCGCGCGGACCTTCGGCTTCGAGAAGCGATCGTTCTTCGATATCGAGGAGCCCGTCGCCGAGCCCGTGCAGGTCGACCTCGGGCGGAACGAGTAGATGCACGAACAGATCGCGGCGAACAAGCGGAAGTCGGTGCTGCTCGTCGTGGGCGCGTTCGTCTTCTTCGGCGCTGTGGGCGCCCTGCTCGGCTACCTGTTCGGCACGGGGGTCACCGGGCTCGTGATCGCGCTCGTGATCGCGACCGTGCTGTCGGTCAGCTCCTACCTCTACGGCGATCGCCTCGTGTTGGCCTCGTCGCGGGCCCGCGAGGTCAGCGCCCAGGACGAACCGCGCCTGCACAACCTGGTCGAGGGGCTCGCGATCGCCGCCGGCATCCCCAAGCCACGCATCTACGTCGTGCCGGAACAGGCGCCGAACGCGTTCGCGACCGGGCGCGATCCCGAGCACGCGTCGATCGCCGTCACCGATGGGTTGCTGGCCACGATGGACCGGGTCGAGCTCGAGGGTGTGATCGGGCACGAGCTCGCTCACGTGCTCGACCGCGACATGCTGCTCGGAACGATCGTCGCCACCCTGGTCGGCGCGGTCGTGCTGATGTCGGAGTTCCTGATGCGATCCTGGTTCTGGGGCGGGCTCGGCGGGCGTCGAGGCAACGACAACCGCGGCGGTCCGGCCACCCTCATCCTGTTCGGGGTCGGGTTCGCCCTGATGGTGCTCGCCCCGATCGCGGGGGAGGTCATCAAGCGCGCGGTCTCTCGCAACCGGGAGTTCTTGGCCGATGCCCAGGGGGCGATGCTCACCCGGTACCCCCCTGGATTGGCCTCCGCCCTTCGGAAGATCGGCGCGTCGCCGTCGGCGATGCACTCGGCGAACAACGCGACCGCACACCTGTGGCTCTCGCAGCCCTCCCGCATCGAGGGACAGAAGCTGGGTCCGATGGAGAAGATCTTCGCCACGCACCCGCCGCTCGCGGAGCGGATCCGTCGCCTGGAGGAGATGTGACGTTCGTGTCGAACTCGGACGGGGTGTTTGGAACGGCCCCGCCCGCGGTCTAGCATCGCTGCGCCGATCCGGCGGATCGGATCCCTGTCAACCTCACCGTTCGAACCCATCCGACGTCCCACAGGAGGTCCCCTCACCGTGGCTCTCACCTCACGCGGCAAGGCCGCCGTGGCCGGCGGCGCCGTCGTCGCCGTGCTCGGCGGCGGCATGGCCGCGCTCGCACTCAGCGGCAACGCTCCGGAACCGGTGCAGAACGCCCTGCACAAGATCGGGGTCGCGCCCGCGCCCGCCGAGCCGTGCCCGCTGACCGGTGAGACCCTTCCGGGCGACAAGCAACCGCCCGACCGACCGGTGCTCGCGATCAAGGTGGAGAACACGCCCGACGCCCAGCCGCTCGCCGGCCTCGACAACGCCGACATCGTGTACGAGGAAGTCGTCGAGGGCGGCATCACACGGTTCGTTGCCCTGTTCCACTGCGGCACGGCGGATCGCATCGGCCCGGTGCGCAGCATCAGGACCACCGACCCGAAGATCCTCGGCCCGTTCAGCGACCATCCCCTCCTCGCCTTCTCGGGCGGCTCGAAGGGTGTGCGGAACATCGTCGAGGACGCCGGGATGACGACGCTCGATGAGTCGAGCGCGGTCAAGGCGTTCTCCCGAGACGACGGCCGGGTCGCCCCGCACAACCTGTTCACCTCGACCAAGCCGCTGTGGGCCAAGGGCTCGTCCCTCGCGGGAGGGGAGCCGGCGCCGGCTTCCCCGTTCGTCTACGGCGACGAGGCGACGAAGCCGAACAAGAAGGCGCGCAGCGCCACGATCGTCTTCTCGGGCCTCGCGACGGCCGAGTGGCGGTGGTCCAACGGCCATTGGGTGCGCTTCCTCGACGGGTCGCCGATGATGCTCGAGCACGGTGCGCCGATCGCCGCGGACAACGTCGTGATCCAGGTCGTCAAGACCACCGAGAGCGATTTCACCGACGTCGCCGGCTACGCGTCGCCCGAGGTGAACCTGATCGGTCAGGGCAAGGCTTGGGTCCTTCGCGACGGCAGGTTGATCGTCGGGAAGTGGGAACGTGAAGACGAGGGCGGGTTCACCACGTTCCGCTCGAAGTCGGGAGATGAGATCGCCCTGAAGCCCGGCACCACGTTCGTCGAGCTGGCCCCGGTCGGCATGTTCGACGCGGAGGTCTCGTTCGGCTGATCCGCAGCCTCAGGTTCGCGGGGTCAGCATCCGGTAGACGGTAAGCGCCCGTGCCATCGTGCGGGGGGACACCTCCCGGCGGACGCGCTCGGCGACGTGGGTCTTGGAAGCCTCCCGCGTAGCCGAGGGCCGCGGGATCACCGCCTCGAGCCGTTCGCCGCGCCCTTCCCGCGACACGTAATCCCGCTCGATCTCATCCTCGATCCGACGCACGTGCTCAGGCGTGTGCTCGAACGGCGAGAAGTCCGTGCCGAAGCGGTCGTTCAGCCGTTGGATCGCGATCCCGAACGAACCAACCACCTCTTCGAACGTGGCCGTGACGAATCCCGACCGGTACTTCAACAACGGCTCGTAGAACCGTAGGTATCCCCTCGCGACGGCGGCCGGGCGGAGGTCGGGGCTGCGGATCAGGAACGAGACGAGGGTCTGCATCGGGTCCCTCACGAGCACCAACGTCGGCACCCCGTCGCGGGCCGCCTGCATCACCAGCGCCGGCATGTGGGTGTGGTGCGCGATGTGCGTGAACCGAGGCTCCTGGGAGAGTCGGAACGCGGCGACCGCGAACGACGACGCGCACCGCGGGAACGCCTCGATCGCCACGTCGGTCCGCTCGCCGAGGAGCTCGCCGCGGCCGCGGAACCGCTGCAGGGGGATCGCGACTCGCGGGTAGCGAGCGACCGCCGTCTTGGCGTCGTAGAGCGCGCCCGCGGCGAGTTCCCGGAGCATCTCGCGACCCTAGCAGCCCCCTCGTGCGCTTCTGGGGGCAGGGTCGCCTCGGGTACACTCGGAAGCGTCGGTTCCGGGTCCCGGGACCCCGATCAGGAGGCGATACCCGTGCAGCGCGAGACCGGTACCTTCACCGTGAAGTCCGGCCTGGCCGAGATGCTCAAGGGCGGCGTGATCATGGACGTCACGACCGCCGAGCAGGCGAAGATCGCCGAGGACGCCGGCGCGTGCGCCGTGATGGCCCTCGAACGCGTGCCGGCCGACATCCGTCGCGACGGCGGCGTCGCGCGCATGGCCGACGCCACGAAGGTCGAGGAGATCCAGCAGACGGTGAGCATCCCCGTCATGGCCAAGGCGCGCATCGGTCACTTCGTCGAGGCGCAGATCCTGCAGTCGCTCGGTGTGGACTACATCGATGAGTCCGAGGTGCTGACCCCCGCCGACGAGGAGTACCACATCGACAAGTGGGCATTCACCGTGCCGTTCGTATGCGGGGCGCGCAACCTCGGAGAGGCGTTGCGCCGCATCGCGGAAGGCGCCGCGATGATCCGAACGAAGGGCGAGGCCGGCACCGGCAACGTGGTGGAGGCCGTGCGACACGAGCGCGCGATCCTGCGCGAGATCTCCGAGTGCACCACGCTTCGTCCGGAGCAGTACGTCACGAAGGCCAAGGAGCTGGGCGCCCCGGTCGAGCTCGTGCGCACGGTCGCCGAGCAGGGCCGGCTGCCGGTCGTGAACTTCTCCGCGGGCGGCATCGCGACCCCGGCCGACGCTGCGCTGATGATGCAGCTCGGCGTCGACGGCGTCTTCGTGGGCTCGGGCATCTTCAAGAGCGAGGAGCCCTCGACGATGGCGCGCGCGATCGTCGAGGCGACGACGAACTTCGAGAACCCCGACGTGCTCGCGAAGCTCTCGCACGGGCTCGGCGACCCGATGGCCGGGCTCGAGATCGGCTCGCTCGAGACCCGGCTGCAGGAACGCGGCTGGTAACCGCCGGGGGGTGGCCCCTGTGAAGGCGGGCGTCCTCGCGTTGCAGGGGGACTTCCGCGAACACTGCCGCGTCCTCGCCGACGCCGGCGCGACGCCCGTCGAGGTGCGCGCGGCCGATGACCTCGCCGACGTCGACTGCCTCGTGATCCCCGGCGGCGAGTCCACCACGATGGGCAAGCTCGCACGCACCTACGACTTGATCGATCCGGTCCGCGCGCGAGCCCGCGCGGGCATGCCGGTCTTCGGTACCTGCGCGGGCATGATCGTGCTGGCCGAGCGGGTCGTGGGCGGCGAGCCCCTGTTCGGCCTGATGGACATCGGTGTCGAACGCAACGCCTACGGGCGGCAGGTCGATTCGTTCGAGGCAGACGTCGACGTCGACGGCATCGATCACCCCGTGCGCGGGGTGTTCATCAGGGCCCCGCGCATCACCGACGTGGGCGAGGGCGTGCGGGTGCTCGCCGAGCACGAGGGCGCGCCGGTCGTGCTCGAACAAGGCGGCCTGCTCGTATCATCATTCCACCCGGAGCTGATCGGCGAGACGGGCCTGCATCGCTACCTGCTCGCCAAGCTCTGAGCATCGAACCCCGGGGAGGGGTGCATCATGTCCGGCCATTCGAAATGGGCCACGATCAAGCGGAAGAAGGCCGCGAACGACGCGAAGCGGTCGAACCAGTACGCGAAGCTGCTGCGCGCGGTCGAGGTCGCCGTTCGTGAGGGAGGCAGCGGCGACGTCGACGCGAACATGACGCTCGCGTCCGCCGTCGAGAAGGCGAAGGGCTTCTCGGTGCCGACCGAGAACATCGAGCGGGCGATCAAGCGAGGGACCGGCGAGGACTCGAGCGGCGCACGCTACGACGAGATCTCCTACGAGGGATACGCGCCGGGCGGCATCGCGCTGTACGTCGAGACCCTCACCGACAACCGCAACCGAACGGCGCAAGAGGTCCGTCACGCGTTCACGCGCAACGGCGGCAACCTGGGTGAAACCGGCTCCACCGCATGGATGTTCACGCGCAAGGGTGTCGTCGTGGTGGAGAAGGACCTCGCTCCCGGCGAGGATCGGCTCCTCGAGCTCGCACTCGAGGGCGGCGCCGAGGACCTCCGCGATTCAGAGAGCTCGTGGGACATCATCAGCGACCCGAGCGCGTTCCAGAGCGTTCGCGAGGCATTGGAGGCCGCCGGCGTGGAGGTGTTCTCCGCCGAGATCTCGATGGTGCCGCAGTCGACGATCCCGGTCGACGGGGGAGAGGCGAAGCAGGTGCTGAACCTGATCGAGGCGCTCGAGGACCTCGACGACGTGCAGAACGTCTACGCGAACTTCGACATCCCCGAAGCGGTCATGGCTTCGCTCTGACGCGCGGGCACGCTCGGGTCGGGACCCCTGATGTGATGGCGTATCGTCGCCGAGGAAGGGCGATGTGGAGGGGGAACCGGATGGTGCAGTCCGAGATCGTGGTGGTTGGGGCCGACGGCACTGAGGCTGCGAAGATAGACCCGACAAGGCTCGCAAGGGATGTGGGGAGGATCAGGGACGCATTCCATCTTGTCCTGAACGAGGACGACCAGACGATGAGCTTCAGAGCTTCCGAGGTCGACGTCGGCCTCAGCGTATCGGCAGAGGGGAACCTGGGTGTCGTGAAGGGCAGTGCGACCGCGTCAATCAACATCAAGTTCGTTCGGAGAGAGAACTGATCCGGTCGACCGGATCGTGCGCACACTTGTCCGATTGATTCATGTGGTGCGACCCGAGGTTCTGATTTGCTCTCGCCTTGGCCGGATAGCATCGGTCGGCGTGCTTGCTCCGCCGGAGCGCGGCACTAGACTGCACGAACGGATGTTCGATTCGTGCGTGCTCGGTGTGGATCCCGGCGTGGCGAAGGTCGGCCTCGCCGCGGTCGCTCGCGACGGCCGGAAGCCCACGTTGGTCTGGGCAGACACCGTGACGACCGGGGTCGACGAGCCGGAGGCCGAGCGGTTGCGGTCGATCGCGGCCGCCGTCCGCGCCGCGATCGACGCCCACCGACCCGTGAGCCTCGCGGTCGAACGCGTGGCGTTCAACCGCAACCAGGTGAGCGCGCTCGGCGTGGCCCGCGCGACCGGTGCCGTCATGGTGGTCGCGGCGGAAGCCGGCATCGACGTGCAGGAGTACAGCCCGACCGAGGTGAAGGCTTCCGTGACGGGTATGGGCAACGCCGACAAGCGGCAGGTGCGCGACGCGCTCGAGCGCGTGCACGGCTTCCGCGACCTGCCGTCGAAGCCCGATGCGGTCGACGCCGCGGCGGTCGCGCTCACCCATCTGGTCACCGCGCGACTTCGAACGGCGGCAGCTCGCGCCGAGGCCACGCGATGATCTCGTTCCTCGAGGGCGAGGTCGTCGAGAAGGGCGCGAGCAGCGTCGTGCTGGCGGTGGCAGGCGTGGGCTACGACGTCTCGGTGCCGACGTCGGTCGTGAGCCGTTTGCCGGCGGTCGGCCGGACCACCCGCGTGCACACTCGCATGGTGGTGCGCGACGACTCGATCACGTTGTACGGCTTCTCGAACACCGACGAGCGGGAGCTCTTCGATCTGCTCACGGGGGTGACCGGCATCGGGCCCAAGGTCGCCCTGTCGTTCCTGTCGGCGATGAGCTCCGACTCCATGCGACGCGCCGTGATCGCGGGAGACGCCGATGCGCTCACGGTCGTGCCGGGCGTCGGGAAGAAGGTCGCCCAGCGTGTGGTGGTGGAGCTGCGCGACCGTCTCGGCGGCGAAGCGGAGCTCCCCGCCGCCGACGGGCCGATCGTCGACGTGCGCGAGGCCCTCGTCTCGCTCGGCCTCACGCCCCAGGAAGCCGCCGAGGCCACCCGCGAGCTCGACGCCGACGGGCGCGAGGTCGACGACATGCTGCGAGAGGCCCTGCAGAAGGTCGGCCGCTAGTGGACGACGACCGCCTGATCGAGGCCGCCGTCGTCGATCCCGAGGATCGGGAGTTCGACGTCGCGCTGCGGCCCACGAGCCTCGCCGACTTCGTCGGCCAGGAGCGGGTGAAGGAACAGCTCCAGCTGCTCGTCGACGGCGCGCGTCGTCGAGGGGAGCCCGTCGACCACGTGCTGTTCAGCGGCCCGCCCGGCCTCGGCAAGACGACGCTCGCGCAGATCGTCGCCAACGCGATGGGGGCGGGGTTCCAGCCCACCAGTGGGCCGGCCCTCGACCGGCCCAGCGATCTGGCGGCGATCCTCACGAACCTCGAGGAGGGCGACGTGCTCTTCGTCGACGAGGTCCACCGCATGCCTCGGCCGGTTGAGGAGGTGCTCTACCCTGCGCTCGAGGACTTCGTGCTCGACGTCGTGCTCGGCAAGGGACCGACCGCCCGTTCGATCCGGCTCGACCTGCCGCGGTTCACGATGGTGGCCGCCACCACGCGCCCCGGTCGCATCACGCTTCCGCTGCGGGAACGCTTCGGGTTCTCACCGCGGCTCGACTACTACCCGGTCGACGACCTGGCACGCATCGTGGGCCGTTCGGCCGGCATCCTCGACCTGCGGCTCGACGAGCAGGGCGCGGCCGAGATCGCGCGGCGGTCGCGCGGCACGCCGCGTATCGCGAACAGGCTGCTCCGTCGCGTGCGCGACTTCGCCGAGGTGCGACACGACGGCGCGATCACGGACGAGGTCGCCCGGGCGGGGCTCGAGGTCTTCGAGGTCGACGAGGAGGGACTCGACCGGCTCGACCACGCGATCATGCAGGCGATCGTTCAGCGGTTCGGCGGGGGGCCCGTGGGGCTCTCGACGCTCGCGGCATCGGTCGGGGAGGAGCCCGACACGGTCGAGGACGTCGTCGAGCCCTACCTGCTGCAGCTCGGGTTCCTGCAGCGGACGCCGCGTGGGCGGGTCGCCACCGAGCGCGCGTACAGGCACCTGGGAACGCAGCCGCCCGGCACGCTGCCCCTCTAGCCTCGGCACGGGCCCAGGACGGTAGACTCGGGACGTCGGCGCAGGCCCGGCACCCTCGAGACCCCACGGAAAGGTTCACCCATGTTCGCACTCCTCGCACAGGACTCCCAGGGAGGCAGCAGCCTCGTGGCCTTCCTGCCGCTCCTCCTGATGGGCGTGATCTTCTACTTCCTACTGATCAGGCCGCAGCAGCGGCGTGCGAAGGCCCAGCAGGCGCTGCTGCGAAGCGTCGAGGTGGGTGACGAGATCGTCACGACCGCCGGCGTGTTCGGCACGGTCACCGAGATCGACGACGACGACGACGTGATCACGGTCGAGATCGCTCCCGGCACGCGCGTGCGCATGGTCCGGGCCGGCATCGGCCGCATCGTCGAAGACGAAGAGGGGAGCGAGGGGGCCTTCGAGGACTCCGATGTGCCCGACGGCCAGGACGGGCCGATCCAGCAGACGTGACCGACGCGTCGCTCCCGCCGACCGACGGCACGCCGCACGAGGCTGCCGATCCGTCGACGGTCATCGCATCCGACACCACCCCCGAGCCCGCGCCGCTCCCGAGCGAGCCGGCCCCGCCCGAGGGGGACGACGTTGCCACGGTCACGCTCGAGGATGTCCAGGCCAACGAGGAGCTCTCGCGGTTCATCGCGTCGGCCGATCGCGTGATGGATGCCATGGGGTTCACCGAGCACGGCTTCCGGCACGCGAACCTCGTCGCGCGCATCGCCTTCCAGGTGCTCGCCCGGCTCGGCTACGGCGAGCGTGACGCCACGCTCGCCTGCGTCGCCGGATACCTGCACGACGTGGGGAATGCCCTCGCACGCGACGCGCACGGTCAGACCGGCGCGGTCCTCGTGCATCACGCGCTCCGCGACTCCGTGGCACCCGCCGACCTGATGCCGATCCTGGCGGCGATCGCGAACCACGAAGAGTCCGAAGGCACCGCGGTTTCACCGATCTCGGCCGCCGTGATCCTGGCCGACAAGTCCGATGTGCACCGGAGCCGCGTGCG
>Ga0075309_1000024_pt1 | contig 21236 bp, 19 predicted proteins | sample MayberryNE_Catta_4_FD_120057 | JGI IMG/M metagenome (GOLD analysis project Ga0075309, IMG submission 120057) | Natural and restored wetland microbial communities from the San Francisco Bay, California, USA, that impact long-term carbon... | ecosystem: Environmental > Terrestrial > Soil >... | reverse complement strand
CGGGCGTGCTCCCGCAGCCCTGGCTCGAACGGCTCGCCGACCGAGAGGCGATCGAGGCGGAAGCCGGGGCGCTCGCAGCGATCGCGACGGGGGATCGCGGTGCTTCCGTCAGGCCCCCATGAGGTCGTCCCCGGCGACCGTGTACTCGTCGTCGGACCCTTCGATCAGACGCACCATGCCGTCGCACACGAGCTGGGTGAGGATGCGGCGGGTGAGTCCGGGCGAGAGGGCGAGCGCGCGGGCCAGGCTCTCGCCGGTCCACTCGTCGTAGGGCGCGAGGTTCAGCGCGCGGAGGATCGCCCGCCGCGTTTCGGCCTCGATGTCCCCCGGCTCGGTCGCGGGATCGATATGCGTGCTCATGGCGTCTCCTTCTCGAAGGGGGTCGCAAACGCCCTCCGTCCGCAAGAGGTGCCCGACGAGAGTGTCCGACGACGGCACGGGAGGGGGGGATGGCCGGCGGGGAACCTTCCCGCACCGTTCGCCGGACGTTCGCCGGTTCATGCCGTGGGCGACCGCCTACGTGACACCCTGGGTCGAACGTGCGATCGGTCCATGCATCGATGACGCGCTACGGTGTGGTTCACCACCGTGAGGAGGGAACCCCCGTGGAGCCGGCCGAGATCTTCCAGTTGATCGTGAAAGCGGACGAGAAGCTGAAGTACGCGACCGCCGAGAAGGGCGACGTTCGCCGATCGCAGGCGGCCGACCTGCTGGCCGATGCGCTCCGAGAGGCCGAGGCGATCGGGAACGATCAGCTCGTGCAGCAGGCCAAGGTGCGGCTGGCCGATCTCGAGGCGAGCCTCTGAGCGCCGCTCCCGGGGGGCGGTTGGATCAGGTGGGGCGTGTGACCTTTACGACCGGGGTGCCGTACCCGCCCACGCTGCCGATCTGCACCTGCCCACCCGGTCCTGGATGGCGTGCGTGGATCATCATGCCGCCGCCCATGTACAGCGCCACGTGGCTGACCGGGGAGTAGAAGAACAGCAGGTCGCCGGGCTGTGCCGCGCTGTAGGGCACCGTTGGGAACGCAGATGCTTGAGCGGCGGAAGAGTGAGGCAGGTACACGCCGGCCTGTGCGTACGCCCAGCTGGTGAGCCCCGAGCAGTCGAACGTGTCGGGGCCCGCGGTGCCCCAGACGTACGTTGCGCCGATCCTCGTCTTGGCGGCCGCGATCGCGATCTGCGCCGCACTCGAGTTGGGCGGAGGGACGAACGTACCGCCGCCGCCCCCTCCCGTGTCGACGCTTCCCCCGCCGACGGAGCCCGTATCGCTGGCGGCCGCGGATTCAGCGGCCGCCGCGGCCGCAGCCTGGGCCGCCTGAGCGTCGAGGTAGTCCTGGTACTCGCGACCGAGCTTGTCGGCGAGGGCCTCCTGCTCCGCGAGCATCCGCTCGATGTCGCCCCGCTTGGCGGCCATCTGGTCGAGCTCGGCCTGCTTCTCCTCGATCGCCTCGCCGTAGCGTTCGGCCGCCCATTCGGCCTGCTGCTGTGCCGTCAGGGCCTCCGTGGCCAGGTCGGCGTCGTTCTGTGCGAGCGCTCCCATGAACTCGAGGCGGTCGGAGAATTCGGAGATGTCGGAGGCTCCCAGCAGCACGTCCATCTGGGAACCCGCACCGGTGTACGCCTCGACGGCGCGCTCCTCGAGCTGCCCCATCGCCTTCGCGGCCAGCGCCTCGGAGGCCTGCTTGTCGGCGAGCGCTTCGGCGAGCTTGTCCTGCACGCCCTGCAGCCTCACCCGTGCGTCGTTGTACTGCTCGATCGCGACCTCGAGCTCGTGCCCGATCTCGTCGGCCTTCGCCCTGGCGGCCTCGACCTCGGCCTTGGTCGGCGCGGCGACCGACGCCGATCCGACGGCGACGACGATGGTGGGGACGACGATGACGATGGCTGCGACGAGCCGTGTGAGCCGCTTCGGCGTGCTGCTCATCGTCCTCCGGGGGTCGGGCTACGGACAAGCGAAAGGCTCCGATCACCGGAGCCATCGGCCACGAGGCTACCGAGCGAAGGGGGGGGCGTCAAACGTCCGGCCGATCGAACGGAACCGTTTTTCAACGCTCGAGCACAGGCCGGATGGTGGAAACCGCCGAGGACGGGCCTCGCTCGCTGCGCGGCCCGCCCTCGTTCCCTGGTCGGGACGGCGGGATTTGAACCCGCGACCTCAGCGTCCCGAACGCTGCGCGCTACCAAACTGCGCCACGTCCCGCGGGGCATCGAGTCTATCGATTCGCCGCAGCTCCAACACGGTCGCCTCCGGCCTGCAGGCGAACCGGAAGGGGGCGAACTTGCTCGTGCCGAGCCCGGGCGAGGTGTGCAGGACGGCGCCGCCCATGTGCACCAGGCCGGCGGCCAGTCTCCGGGGCATCGAGCAGTTGGTGACGATCGCTCCTCCGAACGGCACGCAGACCTGGCCTCCGTGCGTGTGCCCCGCGACCATCAGGTCGTAGCCGAGCGCCGCCGACTCCGGTGCGGAGTCCGGGGAGTGCATGACGGCGATGCCGAAGCGATAGAGCGCTCGGCGGGGGGCAACCGTGAGGTCGTGCTGTCGGATGTGCGCGTCGTCGAGTCCCAGCAGCTCGACCGGCAGCCCGTCGAGCTCGATCTCGAGCCGCACGTTCGTCAAGTCGTGCCATCCGTCTGCCTCGAGCTGCGCGATCAGCTCCGGTGCGCGCCCGGCCCGGGCGCGGCGCGGCTTCCTCTTCGCGCGGAAGTACGCGAAGTAGTTGAGCGGTCGCGGCATGTAGTAGTCGTTCGAGCCGAGGACGAACCACGATGCCAGCCTGCCTCGAACCGGCGCGAGGGCGTCGACGGCCCGTTCGACCGCATCGGGCTCTCCGAGGAAGTCACCGGTCACCACGGTGATGTCGGCTCGCGGCAAGCCGGCGAGGAACCGTGCCTTCCTCTCGTCGCCTCGCACGAAGTGCAGGTCGCTGAGGTGCAGAACGGTGAGCGACTCGGGGCCGTCGCCGTCGGCCGGTAGGATGGCGAGGCGGTGCCGCACCAGCCGGTACCAGCGGCGTTCGATCACGACGCCGTAGACGACGCACGCGGCCCCGGCGATCGCCAGCGCGCCGGCGATCTGGAGCGGTCGGGGAAACATCTGGAGGAGTGTAGTGACCGGATCCCCGTTGAAGGACGAGATCCACCGACGGATGACGGCGGCCATGAAGGCGCGCGACGACGTCTCCCTGGGCGCCCTGCGCATGCTGATATCGGCGATCCGGTACCGGGAGGACGAGGTCGGTCACGAGCTCTCCGACGACGAGGTCCGTGAGGTCGCCGGCAGCCAGGTCAAGAAGCGCACCGAATCGATCGAGGCGTTCGAACGAGCCGATCGATCGGAGCTCGCGGCCAAGGAGGCCGCCGAGCGAGAGGTGATCGCCGAGTTCGCTCCCGAACAGCTCTCCGACGAGGCGGTCGACGCCCTGATCGACGAGGCGATCGCCGCGGTCGGCGCGACCTCGATGCAGCAGATCGGCCAGGTGATGGGCGCGATCATGGGCAGCGCCAAGGGTCGCGTCGACGGCTCGGTCGTTCGGTCGAGGGTGCAGGCGCGTCTGGGCGGTTGACCCGCGGGCCGGAGCCGCTCAGCCTGATCGTTCGCCGACCACGATCGTCACCACCGAGCCCTCGGCGGCCTGGGTGCCGGCCGGCGGATCCTGTCGGAGCACCTTCCCGGCGTTCGACTCGTCGTCCACCTGTTGGTAGCTGACCTCCACCTCGAAACCGGCTCCCTCGAGCGCAGCCCTCGCCGCCCCTTCCGGCCGGCCGACCGTGCCGGGCACCGTGGCCTCGGGTTGCCTCCCCGTGCTGACCTCGATCCTGACGGCGATGCCGAGGTCGGCCGTGGTGCCGCCCGCCGGCGATTGGACCGCCACGATCCCCTCCGGCTGGCCCGAGTCGACCTGGACGACCGTCGCGGAGAATCCCGCGGCATCGAGGGCGACGACCGCATCCTGTTGGCTGAGCCCGACCACGTTCGGCACCGTGCCGGTCGGCGGCGGTGGCGGCTCGGGGAACCCCTCGACCGGCATGCCGCTCACGATCTGGGCCATGTAGTTGCGCCAGATCGGCGCAGCGACCGACCCGCCGAAGACGGACCCGAGCGAGTACGGGTTGCCGTTCGACCCGACCCAGACCGCCGTCGCGAGCTGGCGGGTGTAGCCACAGAACCACACGGCCTTGTTCAGGTCTGACGTGCCCGTCTTGCCCGCAACGGGTCGTGTGCCCCATCCGCTGAACGCGGTCGCGGCGGTGCCGCTGGCCGGTACCCGTTGCAGCATCGCGGTGATGAGGTTCGCGATCTCGGGGCTCAACACGCGCTCGCAGTCGGGCTCATGCCGGTAGATCGGGTCCCCGGCACGAGCGATCGATTCCACCGTGTACGGCGTGCAGTGCACGCCCCCGTTGGCGAGCGTGGCGAACCCGACGGCCATGTCGAGCGGGGAGACCTCGGCCGAGCCGGTCGCGAGCGAGGCCACCGGCGGCAGATCGTTCGTGACCCCCATCTTCGAGGCCACGGGCGGCACGGTCGCCGGTCCGATGTCGAGGATCAGCTGGGCGAACACGACGTTGATCGAGTTCTCGGTGGCCGTCCACAGGTCCACCTTGCCCGTGCCGGTCCCTTCCGCGTTCGAGACGCAATGATCCTCGTCCTGCCAGAGCGGGCTACAGAACGGCGACGTGCTCGAGTAGCTCTGCGACGGAGGCACGCCCTGTTCGAACGCGGCAGCCAGCACGAACGGCTTGAAGGCCGATCCCGTCGGGTGGGGGTCGGTCGCGAGCGCCAGCTCGTCCTCGAGGAACTGCTTCCCCGACAGCATCGTGCGGATCGCGCCCGTCTTCGACGCGACCGTGACGATCGAGGTGTCGGGATGCGCGTTGCCGAGCGACGGCATGGACACCGCGTAGGGAAGGTCCGCCACGCGCTGTGCGGTTGCCTGCCACGCGGGGTCGAGGGTGGTCGTGATCTTCAGGCCCCCTTCGAACAGCGTGCGCTTGCGGGCCTTGACGCTTCGGCCGAGCGAGTCGAACTCGCCGTTCGCGTTCTCGAGGACCTGCCGGATCATGTAGCGGACGAAGAACGGCTGCTTCTTCTGTCGATGCTTCCCGACATCCTCGGGGAGCCCGAGCTGCTTGGCCTTCGTCCGCTCCTCGCGCCGTTCGGAGATGCCGACCGGTGAGTCCGGCCCGAGCGCACCCATGCGGACGAGAACCTCGTTGCGCCGGACACGCGCGATCTTGGGAGCGTCGATCGGGTCGTAGTACTCGGGCGCCCGGATCATGCCGGCGAGAAGCGCCCCTTCCCGGAGGGTGAGCTTGCGAGCCGGCTTGTGGAAGTAGAACTGGCTCGCGGTGCCGATGCCGTACACGCCGTTCCCGAAATACACCTGGTTGAGATAGAGCTCGAGGATCTCGCTCTTCGTGTACTTCTCCTCGACGCGGATGGCCAGGGCCAGCTCCTGGAACTTGCCCTCGAAGCTCTGGTCGAACAGCTGGTCGCCGCCGAGCGTCGCTCCCACCAGCTGCTGGGTGATCGTCGAGCCGCCCTGCACGACCTCGCCCGCCTGCGCGTTCTCGATCAGTGCCCGAACCAGCGAGCTCCAGTTCAGGGCGCCGTGCTCGTAGAACTCCGCGTCCTCGATCGCGAGCACGGCCGCCTGCGCCACGGGACTGACGTCCTTGAGCCGGATCAGCTCTCGGTTGTCGAGGTACACGGTGGCGAGCTCGGTCTGACCGTCGTTCGCATAGATCGTCGAGCGTTCGGGGAAGCGGGGGATGCGGGTGAAGTCCGCGCCGAGCGTCGAGAGCTTCGCGTCGACCCGGATCACGCCGAGCGCGGCGCCCAGGAGCGGGGGCGCGATCAGCAGCGAGAGCAGCCCGCTGGCGAGCGCCATGACGGGCACGAGCAGGAACAACGCCATCGGCTTGAAGGCCGGACGGTCGGAGAGGGGCCGCGTGTCGGGCCGGCGGGGGATCGACGGTTGTGGCATGCGCGTTGCGCCCAGGATACCCCTCACTGCCTGCGGGTACGATGGATGCCATGCGCCTCGCCCTCTCCCGTTCCGCCGTGCGTTCCTTCCTGTTCGTGGCGCTGACGGGCATCGGCGCCGCGACTGCAGGCACCGCTTCGGGTGCCGAGCCCACGCCGGTCGTCGTGCTGCGGATCGAGGGCGCGATCGACCGACCGGTGGTGGGCTACCTCGACGACCGGCTGACCCAAGCGGAACGTGACGGGGCGATCGTGGTTCTCCAGCTCGATACGTCGGGCACCCTCGATCAGGACGGTGTCGCGCTCGCGCAGCGGATCGCAACCATGGAGGTTCCGGTGCTCGCGTGGGTCGGGCCCACCCCGGCGAAGGCCGCCGGCGCGGGCATGTTGCTGATGTACGCCTCGTCGCTGGCCGGGGTGGCTCCCGGCTCGCAGACGGGGCCGCTGCACCCCCTCGAGCTCCTGCATCCCGACGACGATCCTCCCGACCTCGAGGCGACGATCCAGGGCTGGCTCGACGACCGAGGCAAGGACACACGGCTCGAACGCGTCGACGAACCACTGCCTGCGGCCGAGGCGATCGAGCTCGGTATCGCCTCGGTCGCCGCGACGTCGGTGACGGAGTTCCTCGACGAGGTCGACGGACGGACCGTGCGAACGCCCGACGGCCCGGTCACGCTCGAGACGCACATCGCGACGGACCGGACCGAGGCCGAGCAGGGCACCGTCGCCCTGCGCTTCGACAACCTCGGGCCCATCCAGCGGGTCGCGCACGCGATCGCCACGCCGTCGATGGTCTACTTCCTGCTGGTGCTCGGCCTCGGGGCGCTCGCGTTCGAGATCACCCAACCGGGGTTCGGGTTCGCGGGGTTCGCGGGGGCAGGCATGCTCGCGCTCGCTGGATACGGGCTGTGGGTCGCGCCGCCGTCGATCCTCGGGGTGGCGCTGCTGCTCGGCGGCATCGGGCTCATGGTGCTCGACGTCCGCCGGCGCAGCCTCGGCTGGTTGACCGGGGCCGGCCTGGTCGCCTTCGCGGCCGGATCGGTGCTGGCGTGGTCGGGAGTGGCCGACGCGATCCGCATCTCACCCTGGTTGATCGGCGGTGCCGTGCTCGCGTCGTTGCTGTACTACGGCTTCGCTCTCACGGTGGCGATCCAGTCGAGGGACCGCATCGTCAACACGCAGAAGGGCCTGATCGGGCTGATCGGTGAGGCGCGCGGGAAGCTCGCCCCCGAGGGCCCGGTGTTCGTGAAGGGCGCGATGTGGAGAGGTCGCACGGCCGGCGACCCGATCCCCCCGGGCACGAAGATCCGTGTGCGAGGGGTCGACGGGCTGGTGCTCCGCGTCGAGGAAGAGCCGGGGGCCGAGCCGACGGGGGCGGCCTCGCACGCCGGCTCCGTCTGAGGGCCTCGACCGGTCCTCTCAGGTCCTGCTCAGGTCCTTCTCGGCGAACCCCTTGGCGTTTCGGTGGCCGTCGCTCACACATCGTGTGCTCGGCAATCCTGAGCCGGCGCTCGGCCCGAACAACCATGTGAGATGTGGAACGTCGCCGAGGATTGGCAGCACGGGGCCGCATGTCGCGGCCAGGACGCCGTGTACTTCTTCGCTCCGAGCTATTTCGAGCGTCGCGAGGAGAAGAACGCCCGGGAGGCGGTGGCCAAGTCCTTCTGCGCCAGATGCCCGGTGCGTGAGGAGTGCCTCGAGTACGCGCTCACGTCGCGGGAAGGCCACGGCATCTGGGGGGGCCTGAACGAGATGGAACGCCGTCGGATGTTGCGCGAGCGGGCACGAGCCGCGAGCTGACCGGCGCACGTCCGTGCGAGGATGCCCGCATGGACGACACAACGATCCTCACGCGCCTGGCCGAGCTCGGTCTCGATCTGCCACCGGCTCCGAAGCCCGTCGCCTCGTACATCCCGGTGCGGATCAGCGGGAAGCTCGCCTTCGTGGCCGGACAGGTGCCCATGCTCGACGGTGTGGTGCTGCATGCCGGCAGGCTCGGCGACGCCGCCGGCGAGGTGACGGTCGAGGACGGGGCGGCCGGCGCCCGCCAGGCAGCGCTGCAAGTGCTCGCAGCTCTCAGGCAGGAGCTCGGCTCGTTCGAGCCGCTGGACGGCATCGCTCAGGTCACCGTCTACGTGGCGTGTGCGCCCGGATTCACCGATCATCCGGCTGTGGCGAACGGGGCGAGCGATCTGTTCGTCGACGTGGCGGGTGAGGCCGGTCGTCACGCCCGTGCCGCCGTTGGCATGGCGTCGCTCCCGCTCGGGGCCTCCGTCGAGGTCGCGGTCACCGCGGAGCTCGTCTGAGCGTTCATCGAGGGAACCGCAGGTCGCCGTCGCGGCGGCTGACGCCCGTGCGGTCGAAGTGCTCGAGCAGGGGCAGGGCGTACTTCCGGCTCGTGCCGAGCCCCTCGCGGAACGCGCTCACCGTGATGCCCTCGGCCGCCGCTCTCACGAGGTCCTCGGCCCGGGCCACGACCTCGGGAGTGAACACGAGATCCTTCGATACCCGGACGGCGTGGCCGGCGGCGACCGCGGCATCGACCACGCCGCGGCTGACGCCCGCCCGCTCGAGCTCGGCGATCGTGGGAGGCGCCGCGTCGTTCTCCCCACCGATCTCCGAGAGCAACCGCTGCACGTCGACATCGTCCGCGTCGAGCGAGACCCTGTGCCCGACCAGCCGGAGCGTGCCCGCTTCCCGCTCGATCGCGCCCGCGTCGATCATCGCGCCGATCGCCGCGTCCACGAGCTCGGACTCGGTCGGCGCGCCGGCGGTGCGGAGCCGCTCGGCGACGACGACGCGGATCTCGACAGCGGGCGCGCCCGGCGCGAGCGGTTCGAGGTCGTGGAATCCCGCGAGAGTCTCGGAGACCGCTCGCTCCCACTCGGCGCGGATCTCCGGGTCCACGGCCCAGGCTCCGACCATCGCGGATCTCGGGGCCTCGGTGCCGACCAGCCGAGGGACGTCGGCGGCGGCGATCGCGCCTCGCTCCCGGACGAGCAGCGTGGCCAGCTCTTCTCGCTGCGCGGCGAGCCGCGCAGCGAGCCTCGGCGCTGCCAGGGCGGCCTTCCCGGGGGCGATGTCGAGCACCGGCCCGCCGGCGACCGTGGCTCGCCGGCCCGCCTCCCGCAGGACGATGCGGTCGCCGACGGCCAGCACGAGTGGGCCCGCCGTGCGGAGCCGAGCGAAGACCCGACCCCCGGGCTCCAGGCGAGTTCCATCGAGGAACCGCACCCGAGCGTCGGACTCCGCGGCGCCGGCGTAGACCTTGAACGCGCCACGCGCCGTGAGCGACTTCGCGAGCCCGCGCACGGCGCGCAGCTCGACGTCGAACGTCGACGTCGGGGTCCACTCGCCGGGACGTGTGATCACATCGCCACGGCCGAGATCGTCCCGTTCGGCCCCCACCAGGTTGATCGCGACTCGGGCGACCGGGCAGGCTCGGTCCTCCCGCCGGCGATGGGTCTGCAGCGAGCGGATCCGAACCCGGCGATCGCCGGGTTCGATCGACACCTCGTCACCGACGGTGAGGCACTCACCGGTCAGCGTTCCGGTCGTCACGGTGCCCGCGCCCTTGATGGTGAACACGCGGTCGACGAACAGCCGCGGGAAGGACGGGCGGGGGAACGGCGCCCGGTCGATCATGGCGTCGAGGGCGGTCCGCAGATCGTCGATGCCCTCACCGGTCAGCGACGACACCCGCACGATCGGCGCGCCTTCGAGCATCGTGCCGTCCAGGCGATCGAGGATCTCCTGCTCCGCGAGGCCGACCGTCTCCGGGTCGACGAGGTCGCACTTCGTCAAGGCGATCACGCCGCTCGCGACGCCGAGCACGTCGAGGATCTCGAGGTGCTCCTCGGACTGCGGCTTCCACCCCTCGTCCGCGGCGACGACGAACATGACGAGCGGCGCGGGGCCGACGCCGGCGAGCATGTTTCGGATGAACCGCTCGTGGCCCGGCACGTCGACGAACCCGACCTCCCGGCCGCTCGGCAGCTCGCACCAGGCGTACCCGAGGTCGATCGTGAGTCCCCGGCGCTTCTCCTCGGCCCATCGATCGGGGTCGATGCCGGTCAGCCTCACGATCAGCGACGACTTCCCGTGGTCGACGTGTCCGGCCGTCGCGACCACGCGGTGTGCGACCCGATCTCCGTCCGACACCTCAGTCCCCGTCGTCGAGATCGTCGCCTTCCATGGCGTACGAGATCGCGCGCGCCAGGTCCGGCACCTGGTCGTCGGAGACCGTCCTCAGATCGAGCAGAACGTGGTCGCGCTCGACACGGCAGAAGACGCTGGGACGTCCGATGCGCAGGCGCGCGGCGAACGCCGGCGGGTCTGGGACGGTGACGCGCACCCCCCACGACGGAAGGTCGGCACCCGGCATCGAACCACCGCCGACGACGGATCGACATCGGTGCACGTGTGCGTGCTCGAGGTCGCCGCCGAGCATCTCGTTGAGGCATCGTGCGCGCCGCTGCACGGATGCCGCGGACTCGCGCAGCATGCGCACGACCGGGATCTCGTCGGCCGCACCACGAGCATGCATGGCCAGCACCTGCTCGAGGGCTGCGACCTGCATCTTGTCGACCCTGACCGCCCGTGCCACGGGATGGCGCCGCAGCCGCGCGACGAGATCGCTTCGGCCGACGATCGATCCCGCTTGCGGACCGCCGAGCAGCTTGTCGCCCGAGAAGGTCACCAGGTCGGCCCCGTCGGCGAGCGCTTCGCGGACGGAAGGCTCGCCGGCCGGGATGCCGGGCGTGTGCCGCAGCGATCCCGAGCCGATGTCGTAGAGGAAGGGCACGTCGTGGCGGTGCGCCAGCTTCGCGAGCTCCGCCGCCGAGGCCGACGCCGTGAACCCGACGACGCGGTAGTTGCTGGGGTGCACCTTCAGCACGGCCGCCACGCGGTCGCTCATCGCAGATCGATAGTCCGCGACCCGCGTCCGGTTCGTGGTGCCGACCTCCACGAGCTTCGCCCCCGACGCGGCCACGATGTCGGGGATCCTGAATTCCCCGCCGATCTCGATCAGCTCGCCCCGGGAGACCAGCACCTGCTTGCCTTTGGCGAGCGCCGCGAGGCTCAACAGGAGCGCCGCGGCACAGTTGTTCACGACGAGAGCGTCCTGTGCCCCGGTGAGCGCGAGCAACGTCGCCTCGGCGCGCGAGGAGCGCCTCCCACGCTCGCCCGATCGCCGGTCGACCTCGAGGTCGCCGTACCCCGCGGCAAGAGCCGCTGCCGCGGCGGCACTGGCGGGCAGGGGAGCCCTGCCGAGGTTCGTGTGCAGCACCACTCCGGTCGCGTTGATCACCGGGGTGAGCCCGGTGACGGTGTCCGACGCACGTTCGAGCGCGCGCGCCAGGATCTCATCGTCTGCTGGCCGCTCGGCGCCCTGCGTCACCTCGCCACGGACCTCGGAGAGCACCTCGGCGACGGTGCTCTTGACGATCGGACGTCCGAGCGAGGCGGCCGCGCGTTTCCCCGGTTCGGAACGGAGCAGGGCATCGACCGATGGAAGCGATCGACGCGGGTCGGCGGTCATGGCCCGCCAGTCTATGGCTGCACCACAGGAGGGGCAGCCCCGGCCGGATCGCGGTTGCCTTCCGTTCGGTGACCCCGTCGCTTACCATCGCTCAGCTGCGGAGGAACTCGGAGGGCCCGTGATGCGAGGTGTTCGAAGGCGGTTGTGGATCGGTCTCGTGGCCTGCTTCGCGGTCACGCTGAGCGCCGGGCTCGCTGCAGCGCAGTCGGCTTCCCCGTCGGTCGAGGAGCCCGTCACGCTCACGATCGGGGTGACCGGCGACCTCAACTCCGCGAACCCGCTGCAGCAGATCGACACGACCGAGGCCTTCCTGACCGGGCTCCTCTACGATTTCGTCCTGCGTCTGGGGCAAGCCGACTACGCGGTCGAGCCCGAGATGCTGACCGAGGTTCCGACGGTCGAGAACGGCGGCATCTCCGAGGACGGCCTGACGTGGACCTTCCACTTCCGCGACGACCTCACGTGGAGCGACGGCGAGCCCGTGACCGCCCAGGACTTCAAGTGGACCGCCGACTACATCATCGAGAACAAGGTCAGCTCCTACATCGACGGGTACCGCTTCACCGAGAGCATCGAGGCCACCGACGACCACACGATCGTCTGGACGACGACGCGACCGTCGTTAGCACCTGGGTGGCCCGGCTACAGCATCGTGTTGCCCTCCCACATCTGGGGCGAGCTGTCGGACAAGGAGATCAAGGACTTCCGCAACTACCCGGACACGGTGTCGAGCGGCCCGTACGTGCTGGTGGACTGGGAGCCGGGAGAGTTCTGGCGGCTCGAGGCGCGCGACGACTACTGGCAAGGGACGCCAGAGGTCGACGAGATCGTGTTCCGCGTCTACAACTCCGACGAGTCGGTCGTGCAGGCCCTGATCAAGGGCGAGATCGATTCCACCACCGTCGCCACGCCGAACCTGTTCGAGACCGTGCGCGACGCCCCCGGCGTGGGTGCTGCGGTGACGAGCGCAGAGGCCTTCCACCAGATGTCCTTCAACCTCGCCGACGACCCCTCGAGCACGGCGCATCCCGCGGTGCTCGATCCCGTCGTCCGTCAGGCCGTGTCGTGGGCGATCGACAAGCCGACCCTGGTCGATCGCGTGCTGCGTGGCTACGGCTTGCCCGGGACCACCCCGATCGTTCCCCTGTACGAACGGTGGCACTGGGAGCCTCCCGACGATGTCGCGATCGGGTTCGACCCTGCCGAAGCGGGCCGGCTGCTCGACGACGCGGGCTACGTCGACACCGACGACGACGGGGTTCGAGAGATGCCCGGCGGCGGCGACCCGCTCGAGTGGCGTCTGTTCCTGGCGACCACCGATCCGGCTGCGATCAAGGCTGCGCCGTTCATCCAGGGATGGTTGCGCGATGTCGGGATCGACGTGTCGACCAGGACGATGACCGACGCCAAGCTGTTCGACCAGTGGTACGGGTTCGACTGGGACCTGATCATCTACTCGTGGGGCACCGGGCCGGATCCCGACTTCCTGCTGTCGAGCTTCACGACCGGTCAGTGCGGCTTCTGGAGCGACACCTGCTACTCGAACTCCGAGTACGACGGCCTGTATCGGGAGCAGCAGACCGAGCTCGACGAGACCGAGCGCCAAGCGACCGTCGACCGGATGCAGGAGATCCTCTACGAGGACACACCCGAGATCGTGCTCTGGTACCCGAACTCCTTCGAGGCGTGGCGTGCCGACCGATGGGAGGGCTTCCTCCGTTGGCCCGAGCCCGATGGGCTCGTGCTGTTTGGGAACACCTACTCGGTGATGAACATGCGTCCGGTCGTCGACGCCCCGACCGCGGCGGACTCCGACAGTGGCCTTCCGGCCGCGGTGTGGATCGGTGGCATCCTCTTCCTGGTCGTGGCCGTGGGAGCCGTCGTGATCGTGCGCCGGCGGCGCGACGAGCACTACGCCGCCTGAGGCCTGGGTCCCGTCGATGGGTGAGTGGCGCTACGTCGCCCGCAAGCTCCTGCAGGCGGGCGTCACGTTGCTCTTCATCCTCACGGTGAACTTCTTCCTGTTCCGGGTGATGCCCAGCGACCCGGTGCGCCTGCTCACCCGGCAGCGGGGCGTGCAGCTGACGCCCGAGGCTCAGGCCGCGCTGTCCAGCGAGCTCGGCCTGGATCGCCCCATCCCCTCCCAGTACCTGCAGTACCTGGCCGACACCGTTCGGCTCGACTTCGGGAACTCGTTCATCTACCCGGGTCAATCGGTGGTCTCGGTCTTCCTGCGGTACATGTGGCCCACCGTGCTGCTCGTCGGCACCGCGACCGTGCTGATGATCGTGATCGGGCTCTATCTGGGCATCCGGGGCGGGTGGAAGCGAGGCCGCCCGCTCGACGTCGGCTCGATGGGCTTCTCGCTGCTGTTCTATTCGATGCCCGACTTCTGGCTCGCGATGATCCTGCTGATCGTCTTCTCGACGGCGCTCGGATGGTTCCCCTCGGGTGGGTTCGAGACCCCCGACTCCGATCTGACGGGCTTGAGTCGGGTGCTGGACGTCGCGAACCACATGTTCCTGCCGGTGCTGACGCTCACGCTGGGCTACATCGGCGAGTACTACCTGGTGATGCGATCGTCGCTGCTGGACGTGCTCGGCGAGGACTACATCACGACGGTCCGCGCGAAGGGCGTCCGCGAGGATCGAGTCCTGTGGCGTCACGCGGTCCGCAACGCGATGTTGCCGTCGATCTCGTTGATCGCGCTGTCGTTCGGTTTCGTGCTCGCGGGGGCGATCACGGTCGAGCTCGTGTTCTCCTACCCTGGTCTCGGCCTGCTCGCGATCCAGGCGATCGACTACCAGGACTTCCTGCTGCTGCAGGCCCTGTTCCTCTTCGCGAGCCTCGCCGTGCTCGTATCGAACCTCGTCGCCGACCTCGTCTACAGCTGGGTCGATCCGCGGGTGCGAGAGGCCTGATGGCGGGCGACTCGCTCGCGGCGAAGGCCCGGTCCCCGAGGTCGGTGGTCTGGGCGCGTCGTCGCCTGTCCGCCGGTCGGTTCTGGGCCACCTACCGACGCAGCGTCATGGGCATCGCCGGCCTGGCGATCCTCGTCGTGTTCGTGCTGGTCGCCCTGCTCGCGCCGGTGCTCGTCAGCAGCGACCAGCTCGACGTCACGAAGGCCACGGGACCGATCCTCGAGGGACCGTCGTTGGCCTACCCGATGGGCACCGACGACGCCGGACGTTCCGTGCTCGCCCTCATCGTGTGGGGTTCGCGGGTGTCGCTGGCGATCGGCCTGCTCGCCGCCGCCGTTTCGATGGTCGTGGGCGCGGCGGTCGGCATCGTCGCCGGGTTCCGTGGTGGGCGGTGGGACGCGGCGTTGATGCGCTTTACCGACTGGTTCCTGGTGCTGCCCGGGCTTCCGCTCGCGATCGTGCTCGCCGCGATCCTCGGGCAGTCGATGTTCATCATCGTGATGGTGATCGGCCTCACCTCGTGGCCTTGGACCGCTCGGATCGTGCGGAGCCAGGCGCTGTCGGTCAGAGAGCGCGCCTACGTCGAGCGGGCACGCGGGCTGGGTGCCCGCGACCCGCAACTGATCCTGAAGCACGTGCTCCCGAACCTGTTCCCGGTGATCTTCGCGAACACGATCCTCTCGATCGCGGCGGCGATCCTGGCGGAATCGGCGCTGTCGTTCATCGGCCTCGGCGATCCGCTCCGGGTCTCGTGGGGCGCGACCCTGGAGCTCGCGTTCGCCGCCGGAGCGCCGACGATCGGCGCCTGGTGGTGGATCGGTTTCCCCGGCGCCTGCATCGTGCTCGTCGTGCTCGCCTTCACGATGTGCGGGAACGCGCTCGAGGAGATCCTGAACCCGAGGCTGCGCCAGCGATGAACGTGCTGGAGGTCTCGGGTCTCTCGGTGGCCGCCGTCACCTGCGAAAAACAGGTCCCCGCGGTGCGCGGAGTGTCGTTCGGGATCGATCGCGGTCAGGTGCTGGGCCTGGCGGGCGAGTCCGGCTGCGGGAAGTCGACGATCGGCCTCGGCTTGCTGCGGCTGCTCCCGCCCGGCACCGAGATGGCCGGGCGGGCGGTGTTGAACGGAGCCGACGTGCTCGCGATGGCGCCGAGCCAGCTCGGCGCCGTCCGCTGGACACAGGCTTCGGTCGTCTTCCAAGGGGCCCAGCATGCGCTCGACCCGGTGATCCGCGTCGGGAACCAGATCGAGGAGGCGATCCTCGCGCACCGGACGGCGACGCGGCGGGAGACGAGGGCTCGCACCGCCGAGCTCCTCGAGCTCGTCGGGTTGCCCGCCCGCCGCGCGCGCGATTTTCCCAACGAGTTCTCGGGGGGACAGAAGCAGCGCGTGATGATCGCGATGGCGCTCGCATGCGACCCCGACCTGGTGATCGCCGACGAACCGACCACCGCGCTCGACGTCATGGTGCAGGCCCAGGTGCTCCGACTGTTGAAGAACCTGCAGATGGAGCTCGGGCTCTCGATGCTGTTCATCACCCACGATCTCTCGGTGCTGGCCCAGGTGTCCGATCGGCTCGCGGTGATGTATGCGGGCCGCATCGTCGAGGAGGGTCCCGCCGACGAGGTCTTCGGCTCGCCCGCGCACCCGTACACGGCCGCCCTCGCCGACGCCTTCCCGAGGATCGGCGACGAGGCGTTCGTGCAATCGCCCGGAGGGCTCGACGGCGATCCGCCCGACCCTCGCGAGCTGCCCTCGGGCTGCAGCTTCCACCCTCGGTGCCCACGGGTGATGGATCGTTGCCGAACGATCGAGCCGCCCTCGTTCCCGGCGGGGGCCGGCCGGCGCGCCGAGTGCCTGCTGCTCGAGGAAGGGGCACCGGAGGCGATGCCGACGTGACCGCGACCCTGCCGGCTCCGGATCGGAGCGAGGTCTCCGGCCCGCCGCTCCTGCGGGTCGACGATCTGCACGTGACGTTCGCCGGCAGGCACCGCGTGTTCGAGCGACACGCCCGGCAGGCTCCGGCCCGAGCCGTCGACGGCGTGAGCCTGGAGATCGGTGAAGGCGAGGTCGTCGCCCTCGCCGGCGAGTCGGGCTGCGGCAAGACGACGCTGGCGCGCGCGATCATGGGGTTCGTGCGCCCCGAGCGCGGCACGATCGAGTTCCGGGGGGAGCCGCTCGGCAAGGACCTGCGCGGGTACCGGCGAGAGGTCCAGATGGTCTACCAGGACCCGACCGGCGCCCTGAATCCCCGGCAGACCGTGTACGACTCGGTCGCCGAGGGGTTGCGCATCCACAAGGTCCCGGGCGACGAGGCCGAGCTGGTCGACCGGGCACTGGCGCGTGCGGGCCTGCGCCCCCCAGGGCGGTTCCTGCTGCGGTTCCCTCACGAGCTGTCGGGCGGACAGCGTCAGCGCGTCGTCATCGCGGGGGCGCTCGCGCTCGAGCCGCGGGTGATCGTCGCCGACGAGCCGGTCTCCAACCTCGACGCCTCGGTCCGGGGCGAGATCCTCCGTCTGCTGTTGCAGCTTCGCCGCGACGCTCGCATCAGCATCCTGATCGTCACCCACGATCTGGCGCTGGCCTGGTCGGTCGCCGACCGGGTGGCGGTGATGTACCTCGGGCGCATCGTGGAGGTCGGCCCCACCCGTGACGTGTTGCTCGAGCCGCGGCATCCGTACACCCGGGCGCTGCTCGACGTCGTGCCCGACGCCCAGGACGCCGGAGCGCTCGACCGACCGCTGCTGACGGGCGAGCCGCCCGATCCGACGCGTATCCCCGAGGCGTGTCGGTTCCACCCCCGATGCCCCGCGTTGGCCGATGGACGCGCCGCGGAAGCGGGCGTCGAGGAAGCGTGCCGATCGGACGACCCTCGGCTCGAGCCGACCGTGCCGGAGCACCTCGCCGCGTGCCATCTCGCGCACCGTCGGCCGGCCGGGTTCCGCGTACCATAGGCGCGATGGCCGACATCAGGGAGCGCCCCGCCTTCCAGTCCTCCGAGGTCACGAGCATGATCCGGGGCGGCGGACTCGACGTCGAGATCGCCGACGACTCGATGCCGACCGAGGACATGATCCTCAACATCGGCCCGCAGCACCCCTCGACGCACGGCGTGCTCCGAGTGGTGCTGCAGCTCGACGGCGAAGTGATCGTGCGCGCGGAGCCGGTGATCGGCTACATGCACCGCGCCGCCGAGAAGCTCGCGGAGTTCCGCGACGCCGCGCAGACGATGGTCTTGATGAATCGCCACGACTGGCTGAGCGCCTTCAACAACGAGCTGGGGTTCGTGATCGCCGTCGAGCGGCTCGCCGGCATCGAGGTGCCCGAACGAGCGCAGTGGATCCGCACGATGTTCGCCGAGTGGAACCGCATCCTGAACCACCTGATGTTCTCGGGTTCCTATCCGTTGGAGCTCGGCGCGATGACGCCGATCTTCTACGCCTTCCGAGAGCGCGAGATGATCCAGGATCTGATGGAGAGCGCCACCGGCGCGCGCATGCACCACTCGTACTGTCGCGTCGGGGGGCTCAAGGACGACCTGCCCGCAGGGTTCCTCGAGCGTTCGGTCGAGGTGCTCGCGGCGGTGCGCGGGTCGATCCGCGAGTTCGAGTCGTTGATCATGGGCAACGAGATCATCTTCGCCAGAACCCGCGACATCGGGGTGCTGCCGGCGGAGACGGCGGTCGCGTACGGCACGAGCGGGCCCGTCCTGCACGCCAGCGGCGTGCCGATGGATCCGCGTAAGGACGAGCCGTACGAGAAGTACGCCGAGGTCGAGTTCGAGGTGCCCGTCGGGCAGACCGGTGACAGCTACGACCGCTTGATGGTGCTGGTCGAGCGCATGAAGCAGAGCTGCAACATCATCGAGCAGTGCATGGACAGGCTGCCGCCCGGGGAGTACCGGGCGCCGAAGCTGCCGAAGACGCTGAAGCTCGACGGCGAGGTGTACGTGCGAACCGAGAACCCGCTGGGCATGATGGGCTACTACCTCGTCGGCGACGGTGAGAAGCAGCCGTACCGGCTGAAGATGCGCACGCCGTCGTTCTCGAACGTGAGCGTGATACCGGCACTGCTGCCCGGCACCCAGCTTCCCGACCTGATCTCGATCCTCGGTTCGATCTTCTTCGTGGTCGGCGACGTCGACCGCTAGTCCACAACGGACTGGTGACTCCGCCTCCGGCACCAACGCTCGCCGAGGCCCTGGAGCGGGCGAGGGCCGTCGCGGACGAGGTGCTGTTCCCGCGGGCCCAGGAGACCGACCGGGCGCCGACGGTCCCCGCCGAGAACCTCCGGGCGATCCGAGACGCGGGCCTGCTCGGATTGCACGGCCCGGTCGACGTGCCGGGCGGGATCGGGGCCGACCACGCCGCCGCCCGACCGGTGCTCGAGGCGGTCGCCGGCGGGTGCGGTGCGACCTCGTTCGTGTGGGCGCAGCACCACGGGGCGGTCAGGCGCGTTCGCGCGGGCGACGGCCCGGCGTGCACGACGTGGCTGCCGCGGCTGTGTGACGGCTCGACGCTGGCCGGCATCGGGTTCGCCTATCTGCGACGTCCGGGACCGCCCGCCGTGCGTGCCGAGCGCACCCCGCACGGGTGGCGCATCGATGGAGCCGCCCCCTGGATCACCGGTTGGAGCCTGATCGACGTGCTGATCGTGATGGCACGGTCGGCGGACGGTTCGGTGGTGACGGCGGCGGTCGATCGTCCTGGAGAACGGCGCGAGCTGCACGCCGGCGATCCGCAGGCGCTCGCGGTCATGGGGGCGACGCGAACGGTCTCGCTCGCGTTCGACGGGCTCGAGGTCGGCGACGACGACGTGGTCGGCGTGCTCGATCACGACGTGTGGGATCGGCGCGATCGGCTCGGCTCCTCGATGCCGGCGCCGGCACCGCTGGGCATCGCAGGGCGGGCGATCGGCCTGCTCACCGAACGGGCCTCGGCGCCGTACGTCGGCGACGCGGCCTCAACCCTGAGCGCGATGCTGGCGGAGCGGCGCCGCGTCGCCGACGAGGTGGCGCGATCGTTGATGGCATCGGCCTCGGCCGAGGACGCCGGGTTCGACGAAGCGATCTCGGAAGGCGCACGCGAGCGCGACCGAGGGTTGGATCTCGCGCGCCGTGCGACCGACACGCTCGTCGCCGCGAGCGGCGGAGGTGCGATCTCACTCTCGCACCCGGCACAGAGGCTGAGCCGCGAGGCGACGTTCTTCCTGATCCAGGCTCAGACCGGCGATCTGCGGCGAGCGACCTTGCTCCGCATCGTCGCGGATCGCTGAGGCTCCAGGCGCCCGCGCCGGATGCCGATAGCCGAGAGGGAGCGACGGTCCGAGGAGATGGGGCGTGGAGACGATGGGGTTGTTCCGCACGCGCGAGACGCGTGACGGGGCCGTGGAGGTCTGGGCGAAGGGGTGGCGGCTCGAATCGCAGGTGCCCGCACTGGTGCCTGCGGTGATCTCGGTGGCGTTCCTGCTCTCGCCCTTCCCGGTGCCCGTGCGCGCGCTGGGCGCGGTCGCGTTGCTGGCCGGAGCCTGGATCGTGCTGCGCATGTCGCGCATCGGCTTCCGCATCGACGTCGCCGGCGTGCAGGTGCTCGACGTGGTCCGCACCCACCGGGTGATGTGGGATCGCTTCGAAGGATTCGTGGGCGAGCGGAACGAACACGAGGGCCGTTGTGTGCTGCTCACGACCGACGGAGACCGCATCGCCTCGCCGGGGACCCTCGATCCCGACGAGATGGATCCGTTCTGGGCCGAAGGCGAGGTCTCGGCGGTGGATCAGCTCAACCGGCTCGCGACCCGACTCCGGCGGTCGATGACGTCGGGGAACCCGCCGCGCGTCGAAGTGTCGCCTCCGGCGGAGGAAGGATCGGGCGACGGGCTGTCTCCGGGGGCTCGCAGGCTCCGGTCCATCTCCGAGGGCTGAGCGACCCGTTCATCGCCCGGGGATCGGGAGACGTTCGCGAGCCCGCAGCAGCCATGCCGGTTCGGCAACGCCACGCGTCGCCGCGACGAACCACAGGAAGCGACCGAGCCCGGCGGGCTCGGCCAGCATCATGGCGCGGCTTCGCCCTCCCCACGTGCGGACCGCTGCGGCGCCGCGCCCCGTGTTGAGCTGGTCCCGCTGTCGTTCGAGCTCGGTGATCAGCCATGCCTCGAGGCCGAGCGCGATGAGCGCTTCACGTTGCGTCACGGTCGGGAACGCGAGATGGCCGCGGGCTCGGACCGCCCCAGCGAGGAACCCGAAGTCGACTCCCGCCGTGATGTCGGTGGCGCCGGGCGCCAGGAGCAGATCCTCGACCAGCCGGTGCGCTGCGTATCCGTGCGCCGGGCCGCCGGCGCCGCGTCGAGATCCGTAGTCGATCGCGAGCAGCGCTCGCGGCGCGGGCCCCGCCAGGGCCTCGAGGACGAACGAAGCCGCCCCGATCGGAACGATCGCCTCGCCGGCTCGGTCCTGCGTGAGCTCCCCGAGGTCGGCCGGGTCGTCGACCGGCTCGAGGACCTCCACGAGCCGGTCGTCCCGGAGTCCCACGCAGACGTCGCGGGGGCCGTTCTCGGTCGTCCGGATGCGCCGGAAGGGCAGATTGTCCAGGAGCTCGTGCGCCAACACGATCGCCGGAGACGAGGCGGGGGGCATCGAGTCGTGGACGCTCATGCTTACGCCCTCGATCTCGGAGAGCGCTCGCCGCGCCCCCGGGCTCCGCTCCACTGCGGTCACGCGCGGCCCGAGGTCGGCGAGCTCGGGAAGCAGCCGCCGCAGCAAGGTGCCGTCGCCCGCGCCGACCTCGAT
>Ga0075309_1000021_pt1 | contig 21687 bp, 21 predicted proteins | sample MayberryNE_Catta_4_FD_120057 | JGI IMG/M metagenome (GOLD analysis project Ga0075309, IMG submission 120057) | Natural and restored wetland microbial communities from the San Francisco Bay, California, USA, that impact long-term carbon... | ecosystem: Environmental > Terrestrial > Soil >... | reverse complement strand
CGCGCCGCGGCAGCGCGATGGATCGAAAGCTTCACCGTCCCGTATCCGAGCCTGTACGACCCCGACGGCCGCACCGCGAGCTCGCTCGGCTTCCCGTTCTTGCCCGATACCTATCTGGTCGATGCCCACGGAACGATGCGCTTCGTCGTCTACGGCGAGACGAGCGCCCAGGAGCTGTCGGGTCTGATCGACGAGTTGCTCGCCGAGCGGACGCCGAGCCGCTAGACGATCGCGTCGAGCGCGACGGCGCCGAACAACGTCGCGAGGTACACGATCGAGTAGGTGAACAGACGCCAGGACGCGTCGGGTTCGGCGCGACGCCAGAGCACGAGCGCGCGGTAGACGAACATGCCGCCGAGCACGACGGCTGCGCCGAGGTATATCGGGCCCATGCCGGCCGCGGGGGCGAGCAGCAGCGTCGTGCCGAACAGCACGAGCGAGTACAGGAAGATCTGCCGCCGGGTCTCGTCGTCCCCCTTGACCACGGGCAGCATCGGCACGCCGGCCGCCGCGTAGTCGCCGCTGAATCGAAGGCTCAGTGCCCAGAAGTGCGGAGGGGTCCAGACGAAGACGATCGCGAACAGGATCCACGCGGGCCACCCGAGCGAACCCGTGACCGCAGCCCACCCGATCAGCGCGGGCGCCGCCCCGGCGGCGCCTCCGATCACGATGTTCTGCGTCGTGGAGCGTTTGAGCCACATCGTGTAGATCACGACGTAGAACGCGATCGCGGCCAGCGACAGCGTCGCGGCGAGCACGTTCACCGTCGACGCCAGGAACAGGAATGAGAACGCCCCCAGCCAGAACCCGAACGCGAGCGCCCTCTCGGGCGATACCAGGTGGGCCGGGAGCGGCCGGGAACGGGTCCGGCGCATCACCTCGTCGATGTCGCGGTCCAGGTACATGTTGATCGCGTTCGCCGCGCCCGCGGCCATCGACCCCCCCACGAGCGTGGCGAGCATGAGCCGGAGCGGTGGGACCCCGCCTTGTGCGAGCGCCATGGCGGGCACCGTGGTGATCAGCAGCAGCACGATGATCCTGGGCTTCGTCAGGCGGTAGTAGGCCGTGATCGTGTCCCGCACCGACGGCGGCTCCGCCACCTCGGCCACCGAGTCGGGATCGGAGAGCGGTTCCCGCACGACGGGCTCCCGACGGGCGACGACCGCGAGCGCCACGATCGCGGCCCAGATCGCCGCCGACGCCGCCACGTGCAACGCGCGAGGCCACGTGGCGAGCGCCGTCACGACGTTGAGGCCGCCGACCCCGATCTGGACCACGAACAGGGCTCCGGCGAGCGTCGAGAGCCCGACGATGCGTCTCGATCGGACGGGCATCGTCCGAGCCCGCACCGCGAGCCAGAGCACGAGTGCCGCGACGACGACCGCGAGCACGCGGTGCGCGAACATCTCCGCGGCGCCCCGTGGCCCGAACGACGGCACGAGCCGCCCGCCCATCAGCGGCCAGTCGCGGAACGCGAGCCCGGCGCCCTCGGCCCGCACGTACGTGCCGACGAGGAGCAGGGCGAACGTCGCGATCGCAGTGAGGGCGGCCAGCCGGGCGTAGCCGCGGTCGCCGGCCGGTTCGTCGCCCTCGAACGAGAGGGTGGTGGCCGCGATCAACACCCCCAGCACGACCATCGCGAGTCCGAAGTGCAGCGTGACCACCGCCGGGTCGAGGGCACTGTTGACCACCGCGCCGCCGAGGGCACCCTGGACGCCGAAGAGCGGCACGAGCGTGACGGCCAGCCAGATCGCGCCGCGGGGGGTCGAGCTCGGTCGGCCGCGTCTCGAGCGCAGGACCTCGATGATGCCCACGAACGCCAGCGTCACCGCCAACAGCCCCGAGACCACGCCGAGCAGCCGGTGAGCGTACTCGATCAGCGTGTGGTACTCCCAGCGCGGCACCCAGCTGCCGAAACACGTCGGCCAGTCGGGGCATCCATCGCCCGAGCCGGTCGCCCGGACCACCCCGCCCCACGCGATCAGGGCGAGCGTCGACGCGGTCGTGGTCACCGCGAGCTTCTGGAACCGGGTCATCGAGTCCTCGTCGTCGGGTCAGGCCGCGTCCGCGGCCACGGTGTGACCAATGATAGTGGGGGCTGCGGCCGGCGGCTGCGAGATACTCCGCCCATGACCGCACCTCCGGCGCCGCGCAGCGAGGTACTCGGGCCGTTCCGCCCCGTCGTCGACGAGGCCCTCGAGGGGTACCTGGCCGAATGCTCGGCGGACCTGGCCCGGCGAGACGTCAGAGCCGGCGCGCTCGTCGACGAGATCTCGCGGCTCGTCCGTGCGGGCGGGAAGCGCCTCAGGCCGGCGTTCTGCTTCTGGGGATACCGGGCCGCCGGTGCCCCCGGGCCCGCCGCGATCGACGTCGGCGAACCCATCGTGCGGGCGGCATCCGCTTTGGAGCTCCTGCACACGATGGCCCTGATCCACGACGATCTGATGGACGAGGCGACCGAGCGCCGGGGCGTGGCGTCGTCGGCTTCGCGCCTCACCGGCCTTGCGGCCGACCGGGACCTGCCCGCCGATCAACTTCGGTTCGGCCGGTCGGCCGCGCTCCTCGCGGGCGACCTCGCGGTCGTTCTCGGCGACCGGCTGTTGCTCACGAGCGGCTTCGACGCGCAGGCGATCGCCCGGGCGCTCGTTCCGTACCACGAGATGCGCATCGACATGGCCGCGGGTCAGTTCCTCGACGTCGCGGGAACGGCAGGCGGTCTCGTCGCGGCCTCCGCGGCCAGGTTGAAGGGGGGGAGCTACACGGTCGAGGGGCCGCTCCTGGTGGGGGCGGCGCTCGCCGGCGATCGCGACGACGTGCGTGAGGCCCTTCGAGCGTTCGGCGCCCCCCTCGGCGAGGCGTTCCAGCTCCGTGACGACCTCCTCGACGGCGAGGCATTCCCCGGGGTCACGCCCTCGGACGTGAACGCGCTCGTGGATCGCGCTCGCGCCGCCCTGCGCGACGCCCCGATCGATCCCGATGCCGCCGCCGGTCTCGACGGCCTCGCGAGCCTGATGGCGATGACGTGAGGACGGTGTGCGGGTGAGCGAGGACCCCGGCGGCCTGCGGCGCCGGTTCGGCGACCTCCCGACGTGCCGTGTCGGCACGGTCCGTCCCGACGGGGGGCCGCACCTGGCCCCCCGCTGGTTCGTCTGGCGCGACGACGGGGTGTGGGTCTCGACGCGGGTGGGTGACACGGTCTGGGAACACGCGGTCCGCGACCCGCGGATCTCGGTGCTGATCGATCGCGGACGCGATTGGACGGAGCTCGCCGGCGTGCGGGTAGATGGGGTCGCCGAGGCCTTCCCGGCCGAGCACCCCGATCTGCGAGGTCCGATGTCGGCCTGGCACGAGAAGTACCGTCAGATGTTCGCGCGTGACGGATTCGAGGCGTTCACCCGCGACGTGCCGGCGCTCGGGTTCCTTCGGGTCGTGCCCGCCCGGGTCGACTCGTGGGACCATCGTTGAGCCGCGTTGCCCGCCACGGAGCCTGCGGGTAGCGTGGGACTGCGCGTTCCGGCGCACTGCGGTAGCCTGACGATTGTGAATCTTTTCACAAGCTGTGCCCCGACCGCGCAGGGGGGATCGACGTGAACGCACAGCTGATCGAGACCGATGTGCTCGTGGTCGGGGGCGGGCCCGGGGGAGCGGCGGCCGCGTACTACGCGGCCCGACAGGGCCTCGACGTCACGGTCGTCGATCGATCGACGTTTCCTCGCGAGAAGGTCTGCGGCGACGGGCTGACCCCTCGCAGCGTCGCCGCCCTGCTCCGGATGGGGGTCGACACCGACGATCCGCGGTTCGTGCGCGTCCAGGGCCTGCGGGTGTACTCGCGCGACGCCGAGATCGAGCTCCCGTGGCCGGAGCTGTCCAGCTGGCCGGGGTACGGCCTGGTGATGCCGCGGGCGGAGTTCGACCTCCTGTTGATCCAGCGTGCTCAGAAGGCGGGCGCTCGGTTCCTGGAACGCACCGAGGCCGTCGCGCCGACGTTCCGGGAGAGCTGGGTGACCGGCGCCACCGTGCGACCCGCCGACGACAAGCAGAGCGAGCCGACCGAGATCCGGGCGCGGTTCACGATCGCCGCCGACGGGGCGGCGAGCCGGTTCGCGAAACCGGCCGGCGTGCGGCGCGACGGTTCCCGGCCGCTCGGCATCGCGGCGCGCCGCTACTACCGCACCCCGTACGACCCGGGCCCCTGGTTCGAGTCGTGGCTCGACCTCTGGGAGGGCGACCTGCTGCTTCCCGGGTACGGCTGGTTGTTCCCGATGACCGGCGGGCGGATCAACCTCGGGGCGGGCCTGCTGAACACGTTCAAGGACTTCAAGCAGATCTCGGCCCAACGTCTGTTCGACGCGTTCGCGACGATGCTCCCCGCCGCCTGGGAGATCTCCGAGGAGACCGCAGAGGGCAGGGTGCTCTCGGGGCCGCTGCCGATGAGCTTCGACCGGATCCCGCAGGCGGTGCCGGGCATGCTGCTGATCGGCGACGCCGCGGGGGCGGTCAACCCCTTCAACGGGGAAGGCATCGCCTACGCGATGGAGACCGGAGAGGTCGCGGCGGAACTCGTGCACGAGGCACTCGTCAAGGATCGGCCGGGCATCACGATGATGTACCCCACGGTGCTCCGCGAGCGGTACGGGGATTACTTCCGGATCGGGCGCGGGTTCGCGAAGATCATCGGCCGCCCGGCGATCATGGGCCGCGCGACGAGGTACATGCTGCCCAGCCCGCGAGTGATGAGCTTCGCGTTGCGGGTGATGGGCAACCTCAGCGACGGGCCCGACGGCGACCGGCAGGATCGCCTCTTCCATCTGATGCAGCGGATCGCGAGGGCGGCGTGACCGATAGGATTCGCGCGTGCTGACCGACTACCTGCCGATCGTGGTGATGGCGGCGCTGGCGGTCCTGTTCGGCGTCGCCTCGCTCGTCGTCTCGCGCATGTTCCGTCCGCACCGGCCGAACCCGGTGAAGCTCTCGGCGTACGAGTCGGGCAACGACCCCGTCCGGCTGCCCCGGGGCGAGAAGTTCAGCGTCAAGTTCTACGTCGTCGCGATGCTGTTCATCATCTTCGACATCGAGGCGATCTTCCTGTTCCCGTGGGCCGTTCGGTTCCGCCAGCTCGGCCTGTTCGGGCTCGTGGAGATGGCGTTCTTCATCGGGCTGGTGTTCGTGGCCTACGTCTACATCTGGCGGATGGGCGGGTTCGACTGGGCCGGACGCGCGGAGACCCCGTCCGAGGAGCGGGACGCCGGGCACGCGCGGGCCGACCTCGAGCCGGCCCCGCGCGAGGAGGAGACCGCCGGTGCCCGTTGAACGACTCGAAGGCGTGCACCTGGGCAAGGCCCCCGAGGAGGTGGAGGAAGAGGTCAGGCGCGGTGTGCTGTTGACCACGCTCGACCGGGCCGTCGGATGGGCTCGGAAGCAGTCGATGTGGCCGGCGACGTTCGGGCTGGCGTGTTGCGCGATCGAGATGATGTCGGCCGGCGCCGGGCGGTACGACCTTTCGCGATGGGGCATGGAGCTGTTCCGCGCGTCGCCGCGCCAGGCCGACCTGATGATCGTCGCCGGGCGGGTGAGCCAGAAGATGGCGCCGGTCCTGCGACGCGTGTACGACCAGATGCCCGAGCCGCGCTGGGTGATCTCGATGGGGGTCTGTGCGAGCGCCGGCGGCATGTTCACGAACTACTCGATCGTGCAGGGGGTCGACACGATCGTGCCCGTCGACGTGTACGTGCCCGGGTGCCCGCCGAAGCCGGAGATGCTGATGCACGGCATCCTGAAGCTGCAGGAGAAGGTCCGCACCACGGAGCCGTTCAAGTGACCCCCGCCGAGCTCGCCGAGCGCGTGCGGTCCCGGTGCCCCGACACGATCGTGGCCCGCGGCGACGTGTCGACGATCGTCGACCGAGACGACCTGCTGGAGACGCTCGCGTGGCTTCGAGACGACGACGGCCTCTCGCTCGGCTTCTGCTGCAGCGTCACGGCGACCGACTGGCCGGGATCGGACCCGCGGCTGTGGGTGGCCTACGAGTTGCGCTCGATCGAACACCGGCACCGGCTTCGCGTGAAGGTCGGACTGGCCGAGGGCGACGCGCACGTGCCGAGCGTGTCGTCGCTGTATCCGACCGCGAACTGGCACGAGCGGGAGACGCACGACTTCTACGGCATCGTGTTCGACGACCACCCCAACCCGCGCCCCTTGATGCTGCCCGATGGGTGGGAGGGCTTCCCCTTGCTGAAGACCGAGGAGCTGGGTGGCGTGAACACCCGGTACAAGGGAGCGTTCATCCCGCCCGTCGACACCCGGACGGCGACGACCTGAGGGGATCCGAGATGGCCGACGCTCCCACCGCCTCCGCATCCGGCCGGCAGACCGGGATCGACGCGGTTCCCGGCGAGGCGTACGTCGACGAGCGCACGGGTGAGCTGCGTCAGGAGACGATGATCATCAACATGGGGCCGCAGCACCCCTCGACGCACGGGGTGCTCCGGCTGCTGTTGGAGCTCGACGGCGAGACCGTGATCGGGTGCACGCCGATCATCGGGTATCTGCACACGGGCATCGAGAAGAACACCGAGTACCGCACGTGGATGCAGGGCGTGACCTACGTGACGCGGGCCGACTACCTCGCCCCGTTCTTCAACGAGCTCGGATACTGCCTCGCCGTCGAGCGGCTGCTCGGCATCGAGGCGCCTCCGCGCGCCCAGGTGATCAGGGTGCTGATGAACGAGCTGAACCGCATCTCGTCGCACCTCGTGTGGCTCGCGACCGGTGGCATGGAGCTGGGCGCCGTGAGCGTGATGCTCTACGGCTTCCGTGAACGCGAGCTGCTGCTCGACATCTTCGAGGAGGCCACCGGGCTGCGCATGAACCATGCGTACATCCGGATCGGCGGGGTCATCATGGACCTTCCCGACGAGGGCGTCCCGCACATCGAGCGGTTCCTCGAACAGATGCCGGCGCGCATCGACGACTACGAACGGCTGCTCGACGAGAACCCGATCTGGCTCGAGCGGAACGTCGGCGTGGGGACGCTCTCGGCCGACGATGCGCTCGCCCTCGGGGTCACCGGACCCATGCTGCGCGCGGCCGGCGTGGCGACCGACGTGCGCAAGGACGAGCCCTACTGCGGCTACGAGACCTACGACTTCGAGGTGCCGGTGGGAACGGGAGCCGACGCGTACACCCGCTACCGCCTGCGCATCGAGGAGATGCGCGAATCGATGAAGATCGTGCGCCAGTGCCTCGATCGGCTGGAGCCGGGCCCCGTGATGGTGCAGGACCCGAAGGTCGCATGGCCCGCGAAGCTGTCGGTGGGGCCCGACGGCATCGGCAACGACCCCGCGTACATCCGCCACATCATGGAGGAGTCGATGGAGGCCCTGATCCATCACTTCAAGATGGTGACCGAGGGCGTCGAGGTCCCGGCCGGCGAGGTGTACCAGGCCGTGGAGTCGCCGCGGGGAGAGCTCGGCTTCTACGTCGTCTCCGACGGCGGGCACCGTCCCTACCGGGTGAAGATCCGCGACCCCTCGTTCGTGAACCTGCAGGCGGTCCCGGCGATGGTCGAAGGCTCGCTCGTCGCCGATACGATCGCGACGATCGCATCGCTCGACCCCGTGATGGGCGGGGTGGACCGCTGATGGCGATCTTCGAAGGCCAGCGGCTCGACGAGGCGCGAGCGATCATGGCCCGGTACCCGGACGGCCGCCAGCGGTCGGCCGTGATGCCGCTGCTCTACCTGGCGCAATCGGTCGAAGGGTCGGTCACGCGCGATGCGCTGCGCGAGATCGCCGAGCTGATCGGCGTGCGAACCGCCGAGATCGAGGCGGTCGCCACGTTCTACACGATGCTTCGCCCGCGCCCGACGGGCACCCATCTGATCGCGGTGTGCACGAACCTGTCGTGCGCGCTGCTGGGCGGCAACGATCTGCTGGAGGCGGCCCACGAGGCGACCGGTATCCCGGCCGGTGGGGAGATCAGCGACGACGGCGAGTTCAGCGTGCACGAGGAAGAATGCCTCGGCGTCTGCGAGCTCGCCCCGGTGATCCAGGTCAACGTCGCGAACCACGATCGCGTGACGCCCGAGCGCGTGCGCGAGATCGTCGGGTCCCTGCGCTCCGGAGATGTTCCCGAGCCGGCCAGAGGGCCGGCGGTCGAGAGCTTCAAGGCGGCGTCGCGCATCTTGGCCGGGCTCGAACCCCTGGCCGAGGAGGGGGCGACCGCGTGAGCGAGTCGCACCGGGTGCTCACCGCCCACTGGCACGACCCGAGCGTGATCCCGCTCGCCGGGTACGAAGCCGCCGGAGGCTACCGGGCGCTTCGAGCGTCGCTCGGCATGAGCGCCGACGAGTTGATCCAGGTCGTGAAGGATTCGGGGCTCCGCGGACGGGGCGGGGCCGGGTTCCCCACGGGCATGAAATGGTCGTTCGTGCCCCGGGACTCCGGCAAGCCGACGTTCGTGACCGTGAACTTCGACGAATCCGAGCCCGGCACGTGCAACAACCGCGAGCTCGTCGAGCGTGAGCCGCACGCACTGATCGAGGGATCGGCGATCGCGGCTCGCGCGATCGACTGCCACCTCGCCTTCATCTACGTGCGTGGCGAGTACCTGTGGCAGGGGCAGGTGCTGCAACGGGCGCTCGACGAGGCCTACGCAGCCGGCTACCTGGGGCGCGGCATCATGGGCGGCGACTACGACCTCGACATCGTGCTCCACCGCGGCGCCGGCGCCTACATCTGCGGCGAGGAGACCGCCCTGCTCTCGAGCCTCGAGGGGTTCCGCGGCCAGCCCCGTCTGCGGCCGCCCTTCCCCGCCGTCGAGGGCCTCTACGAGTCGCCGACCGTGATCAACAACGTCGAGACCCTGATGAACGTGCCGCACATCGTGAACAACGGTGCGGACTGGTTCAAGTCGATCGGAACCGAGAAGGCTCCCGGCACGAAGGTGTTCACGATCTCGGGCAAGGTCGAGCGACCCGGCAACTACGAGCTGCCCATGGGCACGCCGATGCGCACGTTGCTCGAGGAGCACGCGGGCGGCGTGCTGGGCGGCAGGGCGCTCAAGGCTTGGACGCCCGGCGGTTCCTCGACCCCGTTCCTCACGGCCGACCACCTCGATGTCGGCCTCGACTTCGAGTCCGTGATGGAGGCGGGTTCGCTGCTGGGCACCGGCGCGATCATGGTGCTCGACGAGACCGACTGCATGGTGGAGGCCGCCCGGCGGCTCGTCGAGTTCTACGCCCACGAGTCGTGCGGCAAGTGCACGCCGTGTCGTGAGGGCACCTGGTGGGCCGCCCGGGTGCTGGGGCGCATCGAGTCCGGGCACGGCCACGAGGAAGACCTGCCGGTCATGGCCGACATGGGCGAGAACATCCTGTTCCGCGCGTTCTGCGCGCTCGCCGACGGCGCGGTCTCGCCGATCCAGTCGACGCTGAAGCACTTCATGGACGAGTACGAAGCCCACATCCGCGAGGGGCGCTGCCCGGTGACGGGCAGGGGCCCGGGCCGCGAGCGCGGCGCCGATCATCCCGCCGAGGACGATCGTGCCGTGCCCGACGTGACGTTCGCGGGCGCCGGTCCGTTCGAGATCCAGGGGGTCCCGTCGTGAGCCGGCCGGAGCAGCTCGTGAACCTGACGATCGACGGCAAGCAGGTCGCCGTGCCGGCCGGCACGCTGCTCATCCGTGCCGCCGAGCAGGTCGGGGTGGAGATCCCTCGCTTCTGCGACCATCCCTTCCTCGAGCCGGTCGGGGCCTGCCGGCAGTGCTACGTCGAGATCGAAGGCCAGCGGAAGCTGTTCACGTCGTGCACCACGACCGCGACCGAGGGCATGGTCGTCAAGACCCAGAACACGAGCGACGTGGCCCACGAGGCGCAGGTTGCGAACCTCGAGTTCCTGCTCTTGAACCATCCGCTCGACTGCCCCATCTGCGACCGCGGTGGGGAGTGCCCGCTCCAGGATCAGGCCCTGGCGTTCGGGCCGGGGGAGAGCCGATACCGTGAGGCCAAGCGGGTCTATCCCAAGCCGATCACGCTCTCCCCGCTCGTGAACCTCGATCGCGAACGGTGCGTGCTCTGCGCGCGGTGCACGAGGTTCTGTGACGAGATCTCGGGCGACCGATTCATCGAGATGTTCGCTCGTGGGGCGGCCCAGCAGGTCAGGATCTCTGCCGGTGAGGACTTCCGGTCGCCGTTCAGCGGGAACACGGTGCAGATCTGTCCCGTCGGTGCACTGACCTCGACGCCGTACCGGTTCGTCGCCCGGCCGTTCGATCTCTCGACGGTCGACACGGTGTGCCCGCATTGCAGCGCCGGCTGCAACATGAAGCTCGATATGCGCGCCGGTGAGGTCGTGCGGCAGCTCGCTCGCGACAACTACGACGTGAACGACGCGTGGCTCTGCGACAAGGGGCGGTCGGCGTTCCGGTTCCCCGACGCTCCCGATCGCATCGCGACGCCGCTGATCCGCGAGCGCGGGCTCGAGCCCGCCTCGTTCGGCGAGGTGCTGACCCGCGTCGCCGAGTGGACCGACGGCGCCCGCGTCGCGATCCTCACCGGCGGCCGCCTGATGGACGAGGACTACTACGCGCTGTCGAAGCTCGCGCGCACCGTGTTCCGAACCAACGACCTCGATCATCGCCGGGCCGGCGACACCGGGGCGGCCGCCGCGGAACGGCACGCCGCGGCGAAGCCGATGTCGCTGACCTACGACGACGTCGAGACCGCGGCCGCGATCGTCGTGGTGGGCCTCGACGCCGAGCAGGAGGTGCCGATCCTGCACCTGCGGTTGCGGAAGGCTGCCCGGCGCGGAGCCCGGATCTGGGTGCTGCACCCGCGGCGCACGCGCCTGCACGACGTGGCCACGCACGTGCTCTGTGCTCCGGGGGACGAGGCGCGGCTGCTCGCGGGCGGAGCCAACGACACGCTCGACGAGGCGCTGGCCGCGGTCCGCGAAGCGGGGGCAGGCGCCGTCGTGCTCGCGGGGGAGCGGCCCGGTGCCGCCGATGCCGCGAAGCGGGCCGCCGACGCCACCGGTGCCCGGTTCCAGTACGTCACGCGTCGGGCGAACGACCGCGGCGCGTTGCTCGCCGGCGTGCACCCGTCGCTGCTGCCCGGCGGCCGCGAGCTCGACGACGTCGACGACGTCGAGGCAGCGTGGGGCCCGCTGATGAACCGGGAGCCCGGCAGGGACACGATGGGCATCCTGCGAGCGTGCGCCGACCGCGAGGTCGACGTCGTGTTCCTGATCGGCGTCGACCCGCTCCGTGACGTGCCCGACGCCGGGCTCGTGCGGCGGGCCCTCGACAACGTGCCGGTCAAGATCGTGCAGTCGCTCGAGCTCGGCTCGCTGGAGCCCTTCGCCGACGCGTTCCTTCCGGCGAGCGCGTTCCTCGAGAAGGACGGCCACGTCTCGACCTGGGAGGGCCGGGGCCAGCGACTGCGCGCGATCCGCGGGCGCGACGGCATCAGCCTGGCCGACTGGGAGATCTTCGCGAGCATGGCGCTCGCCTGCGGAGGAGATCTCGGGTTCGAGACGCTCGACCAGCTGCACGACGAGATGGGCCGGCTGATGGCGGCGCGCGAGGACGGCAGGAGCGAGCCCGGCGCCGGCACATTCCCGGCCGAGGTCGAGCCCGGCGACGCGCTCGCGCTCTTCACCTACCCGCTGCTGGTCGACGAGGGCCGTCTGTCCGAGGGAGCCGACGAGCTGAAGGCCGCGCTCGGGCAGGAGCCCTTCGTGGAGCTGCATCCGTCCGACGCCGCCGCGGCCGGCATCGTCGACGGGGGCCGCGCGACGGTGCGGACCGATGCCGGAGCCGCCGACCTGCCTGCGCGGGTGACCGAACACATCGCCGCCGGCGCCGCGTTCGTGCCGTTCAACCAGCCTGGCCTGGCCGCGAACACGTTGTTCTCCGGGCGCATGGTGACCCGCGCCCGCATCACGCCCGCGGAGAGCGACGCCGCGCCGGAGGGCGCCGAGGCGGTCGGCGCGGCCACCGGGGGCGGGGCCTGATGGACTGGATCGACTGGGCGATCCTCGTGGTCAAGGTCGTGATCGTGTTCTTGGGGCTGCTGATCGCGGTGATGCTCTACATCTGGATGGAGCGCAAGGTGATCGCCGACATGCAGACACGCGTGGGTCCGATGCGGGCCGGCCCTCGCGGTGTGCTGATCACCCTCGCCGACGGGATCAAACTGTTCTTCAAGGAAGGCATCACGCCGACCGCCGTGGATCGCCCCGTCTACGCGGTCGCCCCGATCCTCGCGATGTTCCCCGGGTTCCTCGCGTTCTGCGTGATCCCGTTCGGCACCCAGGTCACGTTGTTCGGCCGGGAGATCTCGTTCCAGCTCGCCGACCTGAACATCGGCATCCTGTGGATCCTCGCGATGTCGTCGCTCTCCGTCTACGGGGTGGTCCTCGCGGGATGGTCGAGCGGCTCGAACTACCCCCTGCTCGGGGCGGTGCGGTCGAGCGCGCAGATGGTCTCCTACGAGGTGGGCGTGGGCCTCGCGCTCATCGCCGTGCTGATGTACAGCGGATCGCTGCAGCTCAGCGAGCTGGTCGCCTCGCAGGACACGGTCTGGAACGTGATCCCGCAGTTCCCGGCGTTCCTCGTCTTCATGATCGGCGCGCTCGCCGAGACGAACCGTCCGCCGTTCGATCTCGCCGAGGCGGAATCCGAGCTCGTCGCCGGATTCCACACCGAGTACTCGGGCATCAAGTTCGCGATGTTCTACCTCGGCGAATACGTCAACACGGTCACGGTCGCGGCCGTGGGGGTGACACTGTTCCTCGGCGGCTGGCGCGGATGGTGGCCGTTCGACGGCGCCGTGGCCTGGGTGGGTCCGCTGCTGTGGTTCCTGCTCAAGGTCACAGCGGTGATCTACGTGATGATCCTCGTCCGGGCGACGTTGCCGCGCATCCGGTACGACCGGCTCATGGATCTCGGCTGGAAGGTGCTGGTCCCCTTCGGGCTCGTGTGGATCGTGATCACCGGCGTCGTCGTGGTCCTTCCGCAGGAGTACGGGAACCGCGGGCGGTTCATCGCCGCCGCGGTCATCGTGGGGGCGGCCGCGCTCGGCACCCTGGTGGCGCCGTTGTTCGCGCGCGGGCCGGCGCCCGAGGAGGAGGTGCCTGCGTGAGCGAGCCGCGAGATCCCGAGACGCGGATCGAGCCCCAACCCGGCGAGCAGGGCGCGTGGGAGTCGGCCGTCGCGATCGGGAAGGGCTTGGCCACGGTCTTCAAGCAGACGTTCCGGCCCGACGACACCGAGCGGTATCCGAAGGAGATCGCGCCGATCCCGGAGCGTTCGCACAGCGGCCGGCATCGGCTGAACAAGCACGAGGACGGCCTCGAGAAGTGCATCGGATGCGAGCTGTGCGCGTTCGCGTGCCCGGCCGACGCGATCTGGGTCGAGGGCGCCGACAACGACCCCGAACACCCGACCAGTCCAGGGGAGCGCTACGCGAAGGACTACCAGATCAACTACCTGCGCTGCATCATGTGCGGCCTGTGCGTCGAGGCGTGCCCGACCCGCGCGCTCACGCTCACCGACTACTTCGAGCTGGCCTTCACGAGCCGGGAAGAGGCGATCTGGACGAAGGAGCAGCTGCTCGAGCCGCCGCCGCCGCTCGGCACCGATCCCGCCGACCGGGAGGGGTAGCTCGCGTGCCGTTGGACAACGTCGTCTTCTGGGTCTTCGCACCGCTGTCGATCGCGACGGCCATCGGCATGATGGTGGTTCGCAACGCCGTGCACGCCGCGCTGTTCCTGGTCGTGAACTTCTTCACGATCGCGGTGATGTACCTGCTGCTCGACGCGCCCTTCCTGTTCGCGGTGCAGATCGTCGTCTACGCCGGCGCGATCATGGTGCTGTTCCTGTTCGTGATCATGCTCCTGGGCGTCGATCGCGGGGACCCGCTCGGCGAGCGCCTGTTCGGACAGCGCACGACCGCGGTGATCCTGGCCGTCGCGATCGTGGCCGAGGTGGCCACAGCCATCCGGGCCGGGGTCGGATTCGCGACGACGGCGCCCGAGGGCTTCGAGGCGGCGAACCCGGGCGGGAATCCCTCGGCGCTGGCCGACGTGCTCTTCCGTGACTACTTCTTCCCCTTCGAGGTGACGTCGATCCTGTTGATCGTCGCCGCCGTCGCCGCGATGGTCTTGGCGCTCCGCCGTTCGAGATCGGTCACCCAGCGTGAGATCGAGGAGCACGAGGGCGACGACCTCGAGGCCTACGCCATGGCTCCGCCGGGGGCGCCGGAGTCGATGCGGGGTGGAACCCGGTGAGGACGCCGATCGCGTATTTCCTGCTGCTCTCGGCGATCCTGTTCGCCCTCGGCTCGGCATCGGTGCTCTTGCGCCGCAACGCCTTGCGCATCTTCATGGGCGTCGAGCTGCAGTTGAACGCGGTGAACCTCACGCTCGTGGCGTTCTCGCGCATGCACCTCGAGCTCGACGGGCAGATCCTGGCGTTCTTCTCGATGGTGGTGGCCGCCGCCGAGGTCGTGGTCGGCCTCGCGATCATCGTGGCCGTGTTCCGGCGAACCGGCACGGCCGACGTCGACCGGGCGGATGTGTTGCGCGGATGATCGACCTGATCGGCCTCGCGATCGCGATCCCGCTCGTCGCGGCGGGCGTCAACATGCTCGTCGGCGCCCGGCTCGGCCGGTACGCGGGCTGGCTGGCGACCGGGGCCATGGCCGCGTCGTTCGCGATCGCGCTGGGAGCGCTGCTCGACCTGCTCTCGCTCCCCGCGGGCGACCGCACCCAGGTCGTCACGGTCGCGGAGTGGATCCGGGCCGGCGCGGCCACCGTCACGCTCGATCTGCGGGTCGACCCGCTCTCCATCACGATGGCGATGGTGGTCACGGGTGTCGGCTCGCTGATCCATCTGTACGCGATCGGCTATATGGAGCACGATCCGAGGCCGGGGCGCTTCTTCGGCTACATGAACCTGTTCTGCGCGTTCATGCTCGCCCTCGTCCTCGCCAACGACTTCGTGCTGCTCTACCTCGGCTGGGAAGGCGTGGGCCTCTGCTCCTACCTGTTGATCGGGTTCTGGTCGGATCGACCCGAGGCCGCGAGTGCCGCGAAGAAGGCGTTCATCACGACGCGGGTGGGCGACGTGATGCTGCTGCTCGGGCTGTTCGCGATCTGGATCCACTTCGGCTCGTTCGATTTCGACACCGTGCTCGGCGCGGAGGGTTCGCTCCCCGAGATCGCGACCGGCACCGCCACCGCGATCTCGCTGCTGATGCTCGGCGGCGCGGTGGGGAAGTCGGCCCAGCTGCCCCTGCACGTCTGGCTGCCCGACGCGATGGCCGGTCCGACCCCGGTCTCCGCGCTGATCCACGCGGCCACGATGGTCACCGCGGGTGTCTACCTGGTGGTGCGGACCCACGTGCTGTTCGAGATCTCCGAGATCGCGCTCACCGTGGTGGCGGTGATCGGGCTCGCCGGCGCGCTCTACGCGGGGTTCGCCTCGCTCGGCCAGTACGACATGAAGCGGGCGCTCGCGTATTCGACGATGTCCCAGCTCGGGTTCATGTTCCTCGCGGCCGGCCTCGGCTTCTCGGCGGTGGCGATCTCGCTGCTCGTGGCGCACGCCTTCTACAAGGCCCTGCTGTTCCTGACGTCGGGCAACGTGATGCACGGGCTGCACGACGAGATCGACGTCCGACGGCTCGGAGGGCTCGTCCGCGACATGCCGTGGACCGCCGCCCTGTTCGCGGTCGGCGCCCTCGCGTTGTCGGGTCTGCCCCCGTTCAGCGGTTACTTCACCAAGGACGCGATCCTCGAGCTCGCGAGCCATGACGGCGAGGTGTGGGCCTACGTGCTCGGCTCGCTCGGTGCGCTGGTCTCCGCCTGGTACATCGCCCGCCTGTTCTTCACCGCGTTCATCGGCGATCGTCGGTACGAAGGCCGGGCGCACGAGGCGTCCACGCTGATGCGGGCCCCGCTCGTGGTGCTCGCGATCGGGGCCCTGTTCGCCGGCATGTGGCTCGCGCTGACGCCCGATGGCCGGCTCGCGACGTTCCTCGAGCCCGTGGTCGGCACCGTCGCGGAGGGGCACGCCGGTCCCTCCGCACAGGTCCTGGTGGCCATCTCGGTCGTGTTGACCCTGCTGGGCATCGCCATCGCCTGGCGTCTGTATCGCCCCGCCGCCGCCGAACGATGGATCTCGTTCCCCGAACGCGAGCCGGGCCTCGCCGGCGCGCTGGGCCATGCGTTCTACATCGACGATCTCTACGCGTGGATCGTGGGCACGGTCGGGCTCCGTGGGGCGGCCGCGCTGGAAGGATTCGACCGGATCGTCGTGGACGGCGCGGTCAACGGCGTCGGGCGGCTCGCCGTGCGGCTGTCCGGGCTCGCGCCGATCTGGCAGTCGGGGAAGGTGCGCCGCTACGCCTTGTCGTTCCTGGCCGGCGGCGTGGCGCTGCTCGTGTTCGCCGTGGTGAGGGTCTAGATGGACGCTCCCTGGCTCACGCTCGTGATCGTCTCGCCGCTGGCCGGCCTGCCGGTGCTCCTGCTGTGGCGCTCGATCTCCGACGAGGCCGCCCGGTGGGTCGGCCTCGCGGCCGCGCTGGCGGCGTTCGCCGTCTCGATCGGCATGCTGGCGAACTTCCAGACCGGCGAAGCGGGCTTCCAGTTGGTCTCGAAGCACCCGTGGGTCGAGTCGGTCGGGCTCACCTGGTTCCTGGGCGTCGACGGGTTCTCGGTCTGGCTCGTGATGGTGACCACGTTCATGTTCCCCATCGCGATCGCCGCGTCGTGGAAGGTCGACCACCAGGTGCGCCGCTACATGGCGATGGCTCTGTTCCTCGAGACGGTGATCCTCGGGGCGTTCCTCTCGCTGGACCTGCTGTTGTTCTTCCTGTTCTTCGAGGCCCTGCTGTTCCCGATGTACTACATCATCGGCGTCTGGGGCTCGAAGCGGCGCATCTACGCCGCCACGAAGTTCCTGCTGTACACGATGTTCGGCTCCGCGTTCCTGCTCGTCGGCATCCTGTGGCTCTACATCGAGTCCGGGAACCAGCTCGGGAAGGCGACGTTCGACCTCACGGTGCTCGAGCAGGTGCGCCTGTCGACCGAGGCCGGCCGATGGCTGTTCCTCGCGTTCTTCGTCGGGTTCGCGGTGAAGGTGCCGGTGTGGCCGCTCCACACCTGGCTGCCCGACGCCCACACGGAGGCGCCGACGAAGGGATCGGTCGTGCTGGCCGCGATCCTGCTGAAGACCGGGCCCTACGGCATGCTGCGGTTCAATCTGGACCTGTTCCCCGAGGCGTCCCGCTACTTCGCCGACGCGATCATGGTGCTCGCCGTGGTCGGCATCATCTACGGCGCGATCGTCGCGATGATGCAGCGCGACATCAAGCGGTTGATCGCCTACTCGTCGGTGAGCCACATGGGGCTGATCGTGCTCGGCATCTTCGCGTTCTCCGCCGAGTCGATGGACGGTGCGGTGCTCCAGATGGTGAACCACGGGCTCTCGACGGGCATGTTGTTCCTGGTCTTCGGCATGCTCTACGAACGCACGCACACGCGGGAGATCTCCGATCTCGGCGGCATCGTGCAGATCACGCCCTGGCTCGCGGGCGCCTACGTCGTCGCCATGTTCTCCTCGATCGGCCTGCCCGGCCTCAACAACTTCGTCGGTGAGTTCCTGGTGCTCCTGGGCACGTTCTCGGTCGATCGGGTGCTCGCGTCGATCGCGATCCTCGGCGTGATCCTGTCCGCGATCTACATGCTCTGGTCGTATCAGCGCACGTTCCAGGGCCCTGCGAAGGAACGGTGGGGGACCCTGCGGGACCTGTCCTGGCGCGAAGGCGCGATCGTCGCGCCGATCGTCGTCGCGATGTTGTGGATCGGCTTGCAGCCCGGACCGATGCTCGAGCGCCTGCGCCCGACCTCGGAGCTGGTCTCGGAGCGCATCCGCACCGTGCAGGTGGGCGAGGCCGTCGAGCCGCTGGCGCGGACGAGTGGCGCGGGGGAGGAGGGGCCGTGATCGATCCGCCCCGCGTCGAGCTCTGGGCGATCCTGCCGGTGCTGATCCTGTTCGGGGGGGCCGTGATCGCGTTGGTGGGTTCCGCCTTCGCCCGCCGAGCCGATCAGGCGCCGTTCGTGTTCCTCACGCTGGCCGCGCTCGCTGCGGCGGCGGCCTCGGCCCTCTGGCTCTGGAACCGGGAGCCGACGACCGCGCTCGAGGGCATGGTCAGCGTCGATCGCCTGGCGGTCGTGGCCACGCTCACGCTCTGTGGCGTCGGTGCGTTCGGGGCGTACCTCGGATACCACTACTTCGAGCGAGACGAGCTGCGGCGGAACGAGTTCTACGCCCTGTTGCTGTTCGCACTCGGCGGCATGGCCCTGCTGGTGGCCGCCGCAGATCTGATCGTCGTCTTCCTCGCGATCGAGGTGCTCTCCCTGTCGCTGTACGTGCTCACGGCCCTGACGTTCCGACGCGGGCCGACCGAGGCGTCGCTGAAGTACTTCCTGCTGGGAGCGTTCGCGTCGGCGTTCCTGCTCTATGGGGTCGCGATCAGCTACGGGGCGGTCGCAACCACCAGCATCCAAGGGCTGGCGCGAGGGCTAGCCGGCACGACCGGGGACCAGTCGCTCGCCATCGCAGGCGCGCTGCTCATCGTGGTCGGCCTCGGATTCAAGGTCTCGCTCGTGCCGTTCCACATGTGGGCGCCCGATGTCTATCAGGGTGCCCCGAGCCCGGTGACGGCGTTCATGTCGGCGGCGACGAAGGTGGCCGTGTTCGTCGCGCTCATCCGCGTGCTGCACGTGGCGTTCGTGGGCCTGCAGTGGGACCTCGGTCCCGCCATCGCAGCGCTGTCGGCGGCCTCGATGGTGGTTGGCAGCGTGCTGGCGATGGCCCAGACCGACGTCAAGCGCCTGCTCGCGTACTCGAGCGTCGCGCAGGCCGGGTACATCCTGTCCGCATTCGTCGCTCCCGATCGCGACGGCATCGCCGCCGCCCTCTTCTACGTCGTCTCGTACGCTGCGGCGGTGATCGGCGCGTTCGGAGTCGTGATGCTGGTCTCCGGCGGCGTCCGGGAGCAGACCGGCTTCGAGCGCTTCCGGGGCCTCGGCCGCCGCCGGCCCGGTCTGTCCGCGCTCCTGACGATCTTCCTCCTGTCGCTCGCGGGCATCCCCCCCACGGCGGGGTTCGTGGCGAAGGTGTTCGTGCTGGGCGCGGCGACGAGGGCCGGCTACTGGCCGCTGGTGCTGATCGGCGCGCTGGCCGGAGTCGTCGGCGCCTTCTACTACCTGCGCATCGTCGCGTTGATGGCGATGCGTGAGCCCGAGGGAGACGACGTCGCCGATCCGTCGCCGCTGCCTCGGCTGGTGCTCGCGGTGCCGGCCGCGGCCGTCGTGGTGCTGGGTATCGTGCCGGGCGTGATCGTGCCGGTACTGCGGGAAGCGGGGGTGCTCACATGGTGAGGCCGCGATGAGCCGCGGGGTGATCCCGGGGCTGGAGCCGCCCGACGCCGTGCTCGAGGCCGACGTGCGCACGCGGCTCGATCAGGTCGAGGAGGCGCTCGAGAAGTCCGTGCGCATCGAGGCATCGGGCATGCTGACCGAGACCTCCTCGTACCTGATCGCCGCGGGCGGGAAGCGCTTCCGCGCGATGCTCGTGCTGCTCGCCGGGTACTTCGGCGACCCGGCCGACCCGCGGCTCGTCCCCGGTTCCGTCTCGATCGAGCTCGTGCACCTCGCCACGCTGTACCACGACGATGTGATCGACGAGGCCGACGCTCGTCGCGGGGCGCCGAGCGCCAACATGCGATGGGACAACACGGTGGCGATCCTCACCGGCGACTTCCTGTTCGCGAGGGCCTCGGAGATCTCGACGGAGCTCGGGACCGAGATCTGCCGCCTGCTCGCACGCACGATCGCGGTGCTCTGCGACGGACAGATCCGCGAGGTCTCGAGCTCGGCCGAGGTCGAGCAGGAGATCGCGAGCTACCTCGAGATCATCCGGCGCAAGACCGCCTCGCTGATCGCGACGTCGTGCCGGCTCGGAGGCATGCTGTCCGATGCCGATGCCGAACACGTCGACGTGCTCGAACGGTTCGGCGAGGCCCTGGGCATGGCGTATCAGCTCTCCGACGACATCATGGACATCACGTCGTCGCAGATCGAGCTCGGCAAGGAACCCGGGCAGGACCTGCGGGAAGGCGTCTACACGCTGCCGGTGCTGCATGCGCTGGCGCACGACGAGCACCGGGGAGAGCTGGCCCGCATCCTTTCGCACGGCGCGCCCGACGGGGAGATGCTCGACCGAGCGCTCGACATCGTGCGGTCGGGCGGGTCGGTCGACGTGGCCCGCGCGGCCGTGACCGACGAGGTGCGAAGGGCGACCGGGCTCGCGATGCGGCTGCCGGACGGCCCGGCGCGACATGCGCTGATCCAGCTGGCGAAGTTCTTGGCGAGCAGGTGCGGGGCGGTGGCCGCGTGAGGACGCTAGGATACGGACGCCCGAGGGGCCTTCCACTGTCATGAGTGACTACTACTCGTCGTACGGGGTACTGCTGGCGGTCGTCGCCGCAGGTGCCCTGCTGGTCGCAGTGGCGTTCACCACGGCACGGCTCGTCGCGCCCGCCAAGCCGAACGCAGAGAAGCTCACGACGTACGAGTGCGGGATCGATCCGGTCGGCGAGGGATGGTCGCAGAGCCATGTCCGCTACTACGTGTACGGCTTCCTGTTCGTGATCTTCGACGTCGAGAGCGTGTTCCTGTTCCCGTGGGCTCGGGTCCTCGAGGACATCGGCACCGCGGCGGTGGTCGAGATGGCGATCTTCATCGCCATCTTGGCCATCGGCCTCCTGTACTCGTGGCGCAAGGGGGTCCTGCGGTGGGCCTGATCACCGAGAAGACCCAGCTGACCAGGATCCAACCGGTCAAGTTCATCCTCAACTGGGGGCGCCGCTACTCGCTGTGGGTGATGAACTTCGGCTTGGCGTGCTGTGCGATCGAGTTCATCGCGGCGTCGACCGCCAAGAACGACTTCATCCGTCTCGGCGTGATCCCCACCGCCCACGGTCCGCGCCAGGCCGACCTGCTGGTGGTCGCCGGCACGCTCACCGACAAGATGGCGCCTGCCCTCAAGCGGGTCTACGAGCAGATGCCCGACCCGAAGTACGTGATCTCCTTCGGCTCGTGCTCGAACTGCGGCGGTCCGTACTGGGACAGCTACTCGGTCACCAAAGGCGTCGACCAGATCGTGCCGATCGACGTGTACGTGCCCGGGTGCCCGCCGCGGCCCGAGGCGCTGCTGCACGGCATCCTCGAGCTGCAGCGGAAGATCAAGGATGAGGACATCCAGGAGAAGTTCGGTGCCGTCACCCAGCCAGCTGTCTCCTGACGACGTCGCCTCCCGGTTGCGGGCGCGCTTCGGCGACGATGTCTCCGACGTGGCCGATCAGCACGGCCACGCGGTCGCGACCGTGACCCGGGAGCGGTACCACGACGTCTGCCGCTTCCTGCGCGACGAGCCCGAGTTCGCGTGCGACTACGCCGATTTCACCTCGGCCGTCGATCTCGGCGAGGAGCGCGGGTTCGAGGTCTTGACCCACCTGTTCTCCACGGCTCACCGCCACAACGTCCGCGTGAGGGTCGCCGTGCCCCGTGACGACGCCGTGCTCGCCTCGGTGAGCGACCTCTGGGCCACGTGCGACTG
>Ga0075309_1000017_pt1 | contig 22676 bp, 25 predicted proteins | sample MayberryNE_Catta_4_FD_120057 | JGI IMG/M metagenome (GOLD analysis project Ga0075309, IMG submission 120057) | Natural and restored wetland microbial communities from the San Francisco Bay, California, USA, that impact long-term carbon... | ecosystem: Environmental > Terrestrial > Soil >... | reverse complement strand
GTGGGCTCGTGCGGGATCGTGCGGGCATCGAGCCGATCGCGGCCCTCGAGCGCCTCGCGGACCGTCGCCGGCTCCCCGGGGCGCTCCGCCGCCCTGCGGGCCGCGCGATCCTCGCGTCGCGCCCGGAGGTACAGCTTCACGGGCGCATCGGCGAACACCACCGAGGCGATATCCCTGCCCTCCATCACCGCGCCATGGGCCTCTCCGAGCTCCCGCTGTTCGTTCCGCATGTGCAGCCGGACCACCGGATGGCTCGCCACCAGCGAGACCGTCGACTCGACCTCCACGCTCGTGAGCTCCTCGGACTCGAAACCTTCGACCTCGAGTTCCCCGGGCGGCTCGACCCGGACGATGAACCTCAACCCGCGGAGCAGCTCGAGCAGTCGTCGCTCGTCATCGCCCCGCACTCCGACCCGGATCGCCGCGGCGGCCAGCGCCCTGTACATCAAGCCCGTGTTCACGTACGGGAGTCCCAGCACTTCCGAGAGGCTCCTCGCCAGGGTGCTCTTGCCGCTGCCAGCGGCACCGTCGACGGCGACGACCCGTGGGGAGGACGGCACACGATGTCCCGGCTCGAGCTTGGGTGGGGAGCTCATGTCTCGCCGACCGTTTCGATCGAGGCGCCGAGGGCCGCCAGTCCGCCGAAGAAGCCTGGGAACGAGACCTCGGCGCTCTCCGCGCCGACGATCTCGATCGACGCGCGAGCGGACAGGCCCGAGGCCGCGAACGCCATCGCCAGCCGGTGGTCGCCACGAGCGTCGATGACGCCGCCCGCCAGCCCCCCGCCCCCGAGCACGAGGTCGTCGCCCTCGACCGCCGCATGTCCGCCGGCGTCCCGGATGCCACTCGCGATGCCCTCGAGGCGATCGGATTCCTTCACTCGGAGCTCCGCCGCCCCGAGGAACCGTGAGTTCGCGGGGGCGTGGGCTGCGAGCAGCGCGAGCACCGGCACCTCATCGATCACGAGCGGCAGCTCGCTCGGCTCGACCCGGACCGGGGCGATCGCGCCGGCCCCGACGACGTGGATGTCACCGACCGGTTCTCCCAACTCCTCGCGCCGCGTCACCCGCTCCGTCCGCACTCCCATCCGCTCCATGACGTCGAGGAACCGGATCCTCGTCGGGTTGAGACCGACATCGGTGATCGTGAGCTCCGAGGCGGTGAGGGCTGCCGCCGCGACCAGGAACGCGGCGGACGAGGGATCGCCCGGCACGGCACCGGAGAACCCCTGGTGTTGGAACCGGCTCAGCGAGACCTCGCCGTCGCGCACCTCGATCGGCGCCCCCAGGGTTGTGAGCGCCCGCTCGAGGTGATCCCGGGTGGGCGCGGCCTCCCGAACCCGCGTACGCCCCGCGGCCTCGAGACCGGCCAGCAGCACGGCCGTCTTGACCTGTGCGCTCGGCGTCGGCGATCGGAAGTCGATCCCGTCGAGCGGTCCTCCCATCAGCGTGACCGGGGCGTGTCCTCGGGAGGTCTGGATCGTGGCCCCCATGGCGCGCAGCGGTGCCGCCACGCGTTCCATCGGACGCGAACGCAGGCTCGGGTCGCCGGTCAAGACCACCCGGAACGGCTCGCTGGCGACGAGGCCCATCAACATGCGCATCGCGCTCCCCGAGTTCCCGCAATCGAGCGCCTGCGAGGGCTCGAGGAGGCCGTGACGCCCCTCACCCTCGACCTCAAGTGGGACACCCGTTCGCCCCCCGTCCCCGGTCTCGACCTCCACGTTCCACGTGGAACGGTGATCCTCTGCGGCCACACCATCGTTGGCGGCCCAGCCGTTGAGTGCAGGTCGAGCCTTATCTGTGAGGGCCCCGAGGCACCAGGCCATCGAGCGAACGTCGAGGGAAGGCGGAACGTTCAGGAGACTGCTCGGCCCCTCTGCCGTGGCGGCGAGGATCAGCCACCGATGCGCGATCGACTTGTCCCCGGGCACGCGGGTCACACCTTCCAGCCGGCCGCCCGGATCGACCCTGATACGCATATTTCGATCCTCAGGCCAGCCTGATCGGGTCGAGACCTGCGGCGGAGAGCACCGAACCGGCTGTGTCGGCCTCGACGGCGGCCACGGTGAGGTGCACGGTGCCTCGTCCCCCCTCGGGCGAGTGCACGATCTGCAGGTCCTCGATGTTGACGGCGCCCACACCGAGCGCGGTCGTGAGATCGGCGAGAGCCCCGGGGCGATCCGGTATCTCGACCTGCAGCACCGCCACCCCCGCTCGAACGGTCGGCTTGGCCGCGAGGCGCAATCGCGCTCGCTTGGCCTGATCGAAGGTCGACTCCACCTCGGAGCCCCGCCCTCCGACGATCTCGTCGCGGAGCCGAACGAGCCGTTCCGCGTACAGGTCGATCGCTCCGGCGATCGCCTGCCTGTTCGCGAGCAGGATGTCGCTCCACAGCGCCGGGTTCGACGCCGCCAACCGCGTCAGGTCGCGGAACCCCCCCGCGGCCAGCAACAGGATCTCGGGCTCGTCGGCCTCCTCGGTGGCGGCCAGGCTCATCAGGGCCGTGGACGCCACCTGCGGCAGGTGACTCACGAAGGCCACGAGCCGATCGTGCCGCTCGGGATCGAGCCGGACCGGCCTCGCCCCCAAGGATGCGACCCATTCCTCCAGGGCGTCGACCGCGGCGGGGTCGCTGGACCGATGCGGCGTGATCGCCCACACGATGCCGTCGACGGCCGATGCCGAGGCGTGTTCCGGCCCCGACCGCTCGCTCCCGCCCATCGGATGCCCGGGCACGAACCTGGCCAGATGAGCCGGGGTCGTCGTCGCGACCGTTCCGTCGATGATCGCCCCCTTCACGCTGCCGACGTCGGTCACCACGGCCCGGGGCGAAGCCATGAGGCACTCGGCCACGAGCGTCGCGATCGTGGGGATCGGTGTCGCCACCACCACGATGCCTGCGTCGCGAACGGCCTCCTCGACCGATGCCGCCGGTCGGATCCCGGCGATCCTCGCCGCCCGGTCGGCGACCGCGGCGTCGGCATCCCATCCGACGACGATCGCGCCCGCCCGCGCCGCGGCGAGCGCGATCGACGTGCCGATCAGGCCCGTGCCGACGACCGCGACCCGGTCAGCCGAGGTCATCACGCAGTGACTCGGCTCCGTCGAGGTACACGGGACGCACCTCGGCGAGGGAACGGTCGGTGTGCATGTGCATCAGCACCCGAACCACGAGGGGCATCGAACCGGCGACCGGGATCTCCCGGGCACACATCAGGGGCACGGAGCCGAGTCCCATGCGACGGACGGCCTCTGCCGGGAAGACCGACGTGATGTCGTCGGTCACGGTGAAGAGCATGCTGATCAGGTCTTCCCGGGACGCGCCGTTCGCGTGCAGCATCGCCCGAACGAGGCGCTCGGTAGCGTCCAGGACACACGGCGGCGAGTCTTCCTCGATCCTGATGGCACCTCGTGCTGCTCGAACCGTCATGCACGCTCCCGGAGACCCGCCGCCCGAAGGCGGGCAGGCCCACAGGCTACCGCCCGAGAGCGGCCTCGCCGGCCAACGCCTGGATCTCCTCGCGAGCCAGGGGTCGCAGCTCTCCGGGGGCGAGCCCGCCGAGCGTGATGGGCCCGACCCGCACCCGCACGAGCCTGGTCACTGGAAGGCCGACCGCCCCGAGGAGCCGCCGGACCTCGCGCTTGCGGCCCTCCGTCATCACCAGGCGCACGGCGCCGCGGCCCCGCGCGGACCCGACGACCTTCGCCCGCACCGCCCGGGCGAACCCGTCCTCGAGCTCGACGCCCGCTCGCACCCGCGCCAGCCGCTTCGCGGTCGGTTCGCCCTCGACCTCGGCGAGGTACTCCTTCTCGACTCGGTAGCGCGGATGCATCAGACGATCGGCGAGCGCTCCGTCGTTCGTGAGCAGCAGCAAGCCTTCGGAATCGCGATCGAGCCGCCCGACCGGGAACACGCGGGGTCCGTCTGTCGGCAGGAATCCTCGGATGTCGGGCCTTCCCTGCGGATCGCTCATGGTGGTCACGACACCGGCAGGCTTGTGCAGGGCGTAGTAACGCACGTCGGGATCGAGGTTGACGGGCAGGCCGTCGACGAGCACCGTCGACGTGGCCGCCTCGACCTTGTCGCCCAGCGTCGCGACCGATCCGTCGATCCTCACGCGGCCCTCGACGATCAGCGTCTCGCACGCGCGGCGAGAACCGAACCCTGCCCGGGCGAGCGCTCGCTGCACGCGCTCTTCGGCCATGACGGCCTCAGTCGGCGGCGGCGGCCGCGCCGGCCCCGTCGTCACCGGAGCCTTCGTCGCCCTGTGGGTCCGTCCCCCGCGAGCCCGTGTCTCGAGAGCCCGTGTCTCGCCCAACGGGCGATTCTTCTTCGTCGGAGGCGAGGTCGAGCAGCGGCGCGAGCGAGGGCAACGACGTCAGCGAGGGGAGCCCCAATCGCTCGAGGAACCCCGGCGTCGTCGCGTACAGCACGGGGCGTCCGGGTGCGTCTTCCCGGCCCGCTTCCTCGATCAGGCCGCGATCGGTGAGCGCTCGCAGCACGCCGTCGGAGTTGACGCCTCGGATGCCGCTGACCTGGTGGCGGGTCACCGGCTGCTTGTATGCGACGATGGCGAGCGTCTCGAGCGAGGCCTTCGTCAGTCGTGCCTGCCGCGATGACAGTACGAATCGCTCGACGATCGGTGCCGCGTCGGGATGGGTGTAGAGGCGCCATCCGCCCGCGACGTTGCGCAACACGAGGCCTGAACCGCGTTCCTCGAGCTCGCGCTGCAACCGATCACACAGCGCTGCAGCCGAGCGCCGATCGATGTCGAGCGCCTGGGCCAGCACGGAGTCCGCGAGCGGTTCGTCGGAGACGAACAGCAGCGCCTCGAGCGCTCGGGTCCCGCCTGCGTCGTCGTCGGTCATGTCACGATCGCTCGTCGCTCTCAGCCCGCCAGGGCGACCTCGATGTCGCCGAACGTCTCCGCCTGGGCGAGCTCGACCTTGCCTTCACGGTACAGCTCGAGGATGGCCAGGAACCTCACGACGACGTGGATACGTTCGTCGCAGTCGGCGACCAGATCGCGGAAGGTTGCTCCCACCCCGAAGCTCGTGATGCGATCCTCGAGGGTCGTCATGGCCTCGGCGACCGTGTACCGCACCGGAGTGACGTGGGAGAGGTCGAGCGTCGGCGGTGGCCGCAGGAGCGATGCGGCCAACGACGCGAGCTGGTCGGGCTTCAGGTCGGCCATCGGGTCCGGATACAGCCGCGAGAACTCCGGCCCCGGGCCCACGTCGCGAGCGAAGTAGCCGGCCTCGTCCTCCACTCGCCGCGCGATCTCGATCGCCACCTTGCGGAAGGCGGTCAGTTCGAGCGAGCGCGCATAGGCCAGGTCGGGCGATCCGCCGAGGAGATCCTCGTCGTCGAGCTCCCGGTGCTTCGGGGTCAGGCGCGACACCTTCAGCTCGAGCAGCACCGCGCAGATCGCGAGGAACCACGTGGCCTCCTCGAGGTCCCAGCGCTCGGCGTCCTTCGCGTGCTCGAGGTACCGATCGGTCACCGAGACGATGGCGACGTCGCACACGTCGATCTTCTGATCGAGGATCAGCTCCGCGAGCAGCCTGAACGGGCCGCGGTACACGGGCAGATCGACGGCGAACGCCGAGCCCGTTCGATCGGTGCTCATATCAACGTCATCTCGGCCACCTTGTGCCGATCGGCGATGAAGATGAAGAAGAGGCACTCGCGTGTCGGGTCGTCCTGCAGGGCGAGCATGTTCTCGATGTTCCCGGCCCGATGGGCCACGTGGAGGGGCCCCGTGGGGCGGTAGCCGGTCAGCACGCGGGAGCGCGTCAGCGTGGGCCTCTCTGCGACATCGGGCTGGTCGATGCGAGGGATGATAACGCGGGTCGTCGTCGCTCCCGGGGAGCCGCCGGGGGGCTGTCCGTGGCGGCTGGCGTCGTCAGCCGAGCTGCATGATCGAGCGACAGTCGAGCCCCGTCGCGGCATCGCAGACGGCGCTGCTCAACACCGTGAGGAGGCCGACGATCAACGTCGTGAAGACGAAGAGCGCCACGAGCACGAACAGGGGCAGGTACTTGTCGGCGTTGCGGTAGACCTCGGCCGCCTGCGGCGGCAGGAGCATCGCCACGATCCGGGCACCGTCGAGCCCGGGGATCGGCAGCAGGTGGAAGACGAGGAGCGACGCGTTCGTGAACGCGAACACGATCGCCGCGCGCCCCGCCTCGATCGGGAGGTCGATCACCCGGACGACCAGGCCGGCGATCACGGTGAGGGCGAGGCTCGAAGCCGGACCTGCCAGCGCGACGAACACCTGGTCGCGCGTGCGCCGAAGGTAGCTCGGGTCGACCGGGGCGGTCTTCCCGTAGGCCGCGGGGATCACGAGGACCTGAACGGACCAGAGCACGGCGATGATCACCGGCACCAGGCCGCTCCCGAAGGGCTCGAACCACGCCCGGGGGGCGAGCGTCAGCCGTCCCCAGAGCCGCGGTGTCGGGTCATGCAGACGGGCCGCGGTCCAGGCCCGGGTGAACTCCCGCACCGACATGCCGACCGCGAGGGAGACGAGCATGTACACCGCGAGTCGGATCCCCAGCGCCGTGAAGTTCCCCACTCCAACCCCCCTGTCACTCGAGCCAGGCGTGCACCAATGGCGGTGGCGTGACCGGATCGTCGCCGATCACGAGCGCGTCGAGGACCGCCCGGGCCGCGACCCGTGCGGCGTCGTTGTCCCGTGCATGCACCTCCCCCAACGACCGGCCTCGTTCGAGGACATCCCCGATCTTGCAGCGCACCACGATACCCACTGCGGGATCGACGGGATCTCCCTTCCGCATGCGGCCCGCCCCGAGCGCCCCGCTGGCGAGGCCGATCTCATGGGTCGCCATGCCCTGGATCGTTCCGGTGCGGTCGGACTCGATCGGCAGGACCACGGGCGCCGAAGGCAACACGCCTCGGGGATCGTCGACGACGTGCGGATCACCCCCCTGCGCCTCGATCATCGCCCTGAATCGATCGAGCGCCGATCCGTCGTCGAGGGCGCGCTCGGCCTCTGCCAGTGCGGGTTCCACATCGCGACCGGACGTGACCGAGAGGCCGCGTGCGGCGAAGGCCACCGCCAGGTCGCGCAGACGACCACGATGGGAGCCCCCGAGCACGTCGATGGCTTCGGCCACGTCGAGCGCGTTGCCGACCGCATCGCCGAGCGGTTGCTCCATGTCGCTGACGGCAACCCGCGCCTGCCTCCCCCATCCGCGTGCGAGCTCGAGGCAGGCTTCCGCCAGCGCCTCGGCGTCGCCGACCGTCTTCATGAACGCCCCCGCGCCCGCCTTCACATCGAGCAGGATCAGGTCGGTCTCGACGGCGAGCTTCTTCGACATCACGCTCGCCGCGATCAGCGGGATCGACGGCACCGTGGCGGTGGCGTCGCGCAGGGCGTAGAGCTTGCCGTCGGCCGGTACGAGCCGGGAAGATTGGGCGGCCACGGCGCACCCGATCGACCGCACCTGTCGTTGCATCTCGTCTGGCGAGAGATCGGTCCGCAGCCCCGGGATCGACTCCAGCTTGTCGAGGGTGCCGCCCGTATGGCCCAGGCCCCGGCCCGAGAGCTTCGCGACCGCCATGCCCAGCGAGGCGGCGAGGGGCGCGAAGACGAGGGTCACGCCGTCGGCGACCCCCCCGGTCGAGTGCTTGTCGACCGTCGGGCGATCGAGACCCTCGAGGCGCACGGTGTCGCCCGACGCGACCAGGGCCTTGGTGAGCGCGAGGGTCTCCGCGCCGTCCATGCCGCGGAGCAGGCACGCCATCAGGAACGCGGCCGCGGGGCCGTCGCCGATCGCCCCCCGTGTATAACCGTCGACGAACATCTCGACCTCTTCGGCAGCGAGGGCGTGACCGTCACGTTTGGCCGCCACGATCTGGCGTGGATCGGTCACCGTCATCGTTGCCTCACATCCTTCCTGCGGTCGTCCTCGACCTGAACCGTTACTCGAGCGTTCGTCCCCGCTCGGGGAGCCCCAGCAGCGGCGCGAACGACGTTCCGCGCAGACCCTCGACCTCGACGCCGAGGAGCGAGGCCACCGTCTGCCCGAGATCGCCGAATCCTTCACGAGCACCGATCTCGTAGGGTCCGGCGCGGAGCCCGGCCACCAACAGCGGCGTCCGCTCCCGCGTGTGATCGGTCGACGGGGTCGTCGGGTCGCACCCATGGTCGCCGGTGATCACCATGACGCCGCCGTCGAGCGCCTCGATCAGCTCGGGCAGACGCGCATCGAACCGCTCCATCGCCGCCGCGTATCCCTGGGGGTCGTTCCGATGCCCGTACTTCGAGTCGAAGTCGACCAGGTTCGTGAACACGAACGCAGGGCCCGGGCGAGCGAGGTAGTCGAGCGTGAGGTCGACGCCGTGCTCGTTGGAATCGGAGTAGACGGCCTCGTCGATGCCCTGCCCGTCGAAGATGTCCTGGATCTTGCCGACCGCGTACACCCGCACACTTCCGGCACGGAGCGCGTCGAGCACCGTCGGGCCGGGGGGCGGCACCGACAGGTCCCGGCGTTCGGGTGATCGGACGAAGGCTCCGGGCGCTCCTTCGAACGGGCGGGCGATCACCCGCCCGACCCGGTGTGGAGGCACCAGGAGCCCGCGGGCGATCCGGCACCACTCGTAGAGCTGCTCGAGGGGGACGATCGACCTGTGGGCGGCGATCTGGAAGACGGAATCCCCGCTGGTGTAGACGATGGGACTCCCGGTCGCGAGGTGCTCCTCGCCGAGGCGCGCGATGATCTCGGTTCCCGACGCCGGCTCGTTGCCGAGGATCGGCCGTCCGATCGCACGCTCGAACGGCTGCACGATCTCGGGTGGGAACCCGTGGGGGTACAGCGGGAACGGCTCGTCGAGCCGGATCCCCATCATCTCCCAGTGCCCGGTCGTGGTGTCCTTGCCCGCCGAGAGCTCGATCGCCCACCCGTGCGCCGTGCCGGGTTCCGCCCGGGGAGCGACCCCCTCGACGTTCGTGAGCAGGCCGAGCCCCATCGCCTCGAGGTTCGGCACGCGCAGCCCTCCCACGGCCCGGGCGGTGTGTCCCAGCGTGTCGGCGCCCTCGTCACCGTACTCGCGGGCGTCGGGAGCACCCCCGACGCCCCAGGAGTCGCAGACCACGACGAGCACGCGCGGCGCGAGCCAGCCGTTCACCTGCTCGTGCCGCCCTGCTTGCAGTCGATGCAGAGGGTCGCCCACGGCAGGGCGTCGAGGCGTTCGGGCGCGATCGGCCGTCCGCACCGCTCGCACGTGCCGTAGGTCCCTGCCTCGAGCTTCGCGAGCGCCCGGTCGACGTCGTGCAGGTTCGAGCGAAGCGCACGCGCGACCGAGATCAGCCGGGACCGTTCCTCGGTGTTGTGCGAGCGATCGGCGAATCCGGCGTCGTCGACGAACGTGGCCTCGTCGGAATCGGGATCGGCTCCCAGCGAGGTGATCTCGGCCCGCAGGTGGGCACGCTGCTCCAGCAGCTCCGCTCGACGCGCCCCGCCGGCCTCATCCATCGTCTTCCTCCTCGTCCTCCGCCGCGATGGCGCCCGGTGCATCTCCTGCCGGAGGAGGGCGCCGTGCCCGCGGATGCGACGCGTAGTACACCTCGCGCAGGTGCTCCCGCGTGATGAGCGTGTAGATCTGCGTCGTCGCCACGCTCGCATGTCCGAGCAGCTCCTGCACGACCCTGACATCCGCCCCACCTTCGAGCAGATGCGTCGCGAAGGAGTGTCGCAGGGTATGGGACGAGACGTCGCGGTCGATGCCGGCCGATCGAGCAGCGGCCCGGACCAGCCGATCGCAGCTCTGCCGCGACAGACGCCCACCTCGCTGGTTCAGGAACAACGCACCTCGCCCCCGGCCGGTGGCGAACGCCGGTCGCGCTGCGGTGAGGTAGGACTGGATCGCCTCACGCCCGTAGCGCCCAACCGGCACCTCACGCTCCTTGCCTCCCTTGCCCAGCACCCGCACGGAGCCGGTTTCGAGATCCACGTCGTCGACGTCGAGCCCCGTGAGCTCTGAGACGCGCACGCCCGATCCGTACAGGAGCTCCAGGATCGCCCGATCGCGCAGCCCTGCCGGTGTCGCCGGGTCGGGCGCCTCCAACACGTCTCGCACCTGCTCCACCGAGAGCGGATGGGGCAGCGCTCGCGGCAGCTTCGGCTGTGCCACACCCGCGGCGGGGTCTCGGTCGGTGACACCCTCACGCACGAGGAATCGATGGAAGGAGCGGACCGATGACAGGGTTCGCGCCACCGACGTCGCACGATACGGTCGATCGTCGTCGCCGTGGGTCGCGGCGCTGATCGACGCCAGGAACGAGCGGACGAGGGCCTCGTCGACATCAGCCAGGTCGCCGACCTCACGCGAGGCGAGGAAGCGCTCGTACCGGGCGAGGTCTCGCCGGTACGCGGCCACGGTGTGCTCGGACGATCCCCGTTCCACGGTGAGGTGATCGAGGTAGCGGGCGACACCGGTCCCGATCTCCTGCGTCATGGCACAGGACTCCCTCCCCGAGCCCTCACCCCGCCCCGGCGACCATCGCATCGAGCGATGCGAGCTCGAGCGCATGTGCGGAGGCGACCCCGTCGTTCGTCACGGCCCCCTCGTAGACGTTCACGCCCAGGGCGAGCGCCGGATCGCCGCGCACGGCGTCGACGAGGCCCCGGTCGGCGATCGCCAGCACGTAGGGCAGGGTGACGTTCGTCAGGGCGTAGGTGGAGGTGCGGGGCACGGCTCCCGGCATGTTCCCGACGCAGTAGTGCACGACGCCGTCGACCACGAACGTCGGGTCGGAATGCGTCGTGACGTGCGAGGTCTCGAAGCATCCACCCTGGTCGATCGAGATGTCCACGAGCACCGAGCCGGGCCGCATCGCCGCGACGGTCTCCGCGCCGACGAGGTGAGGAGCCCTCGCTCCCGGTACGAGCACGGCGCCCACCACCAGGTCAGCCTGCACCACCAGGCGGTCGATCGCCAGCGTGGAGCTCATCTCGGTTCGGATCCGGCCGTGCCAGACACGGTCGATGTCGCGCAGCCGGTCGACGTTGCGGTCGACGACCGTGACGTCGGCCTCCATGCCCGCGGCGATATCCGCCGCGTTCGCTCCCGCGATGCCGCCGCCCAAGATCACGACCGTGGCGGGAGGAACACCGGAGGCTCCTCCCATCAGGACCCCTCGGCCTCCGTGGGGTCGCTCGAGGGCGACCGCGCCCTCTTGGGGCGCCATGCGCCCGGCGATCTCGGACATCGGCGCCAGCAGCGGCAGACGCCCGTCGGGTGTCTGAACGGTCTCGTATGCAACGGATGCGACACCGCGTTCGGCCAGGAACCCGGTCAGCCGTTCGTCGGCGGCCAGGTGCAGATAGGTGAAGAGCACGTGCCCCGGACGGAAGCGCTCGTACTCCTGGGGCTGGGGCTCCTTCACCTTCACGATCAGCTCCGCCGACGCGAACACCGCGTCGGCGTCGGCGAGGATCTCAGCCCCGGCCGCCGCATACTGTTCGTCGTCGATCGCGGATCCTTGGCCGGCCGAGGCCTCGACGAGCACCCGATGCCCTGCTCGGGTCAGCTCCCGCACGCCCTCGGGTGTTGCCGCAACCCGGAACTCGTTGTCCTTGAGTTCCTTCGGGATCCCGACGTCCACGCCCCTTGCCTTCCTCGACCCGCTCGGCCCCCGGCGGGTGCCGACCCGGGCTCGCGCTGTTCCGTTCCCACGCAAGCGTACTGAACGCCGCTCAGCGGCGCGTCGTCATCACGACGGGAGCGGGGGCCTCCCCGCGGCCATCAGCAGCGACAAGGCCGTCTTCGCGTCGCGGACCCGGCCCGACCGAGCGGCATCGACCATGCGGCCGAACGGCTCGACCACGAGATCGATGCCGGGCTCCACACCGCCGGACGGCTCGGCCTCGGTCCTAGCCCAGAACAGGTGCACGTACTCGTCGCTGGACCCCACCGTGGCATAGACGCCGCCGAGGAATTCGATCGCGGTGTGGCGGAACCCCGTCTCTTCGAGCAATTCCCTGGTCGCTCCGGTGAGCGCGTCCTCGCCGTCGACATCGAGGAGGCCGGCGGGAACCTCGGTCATCACCTGCCGAACGGCCGGCCGGAACTGGCGCACCAGCACCACCTGGTCGTCGGGGGTCAGGGGCAGCACGGCCGTGGCGTCGGGTCGACGAACGACCTCCCACGGACCGACCTCCGGCCACTCCTCGAGGTCGACACGCACGAACGACCCCTGGAAGACGGTGCGCGCGGACAGCGGTTCGGCCACCCTCCCCGACTACCCGGTGGCCGTGAGCGGCCGGCTCGAGCGTTCGCGCCGATGCGCCTGGGCGGCGCCGACGAACTCCCGGAAGAGCGGATGCGGCCGCGTCGGACGTGAACGGAGCTCCGGGTGGAACTGGCCGGCCACGAAGAACGGATGGTCCGGCAGTTCGATGATCTCGGTGAGCCGCCCGTCGTGCGAGTTGCCCGAGAGCACGAGTCCGTGCGACTCGAGCCGTTCGTGGTACGCGGGGTTCACCTCCCAGCGATGGCGATGCCGCTCGTAGACGACCGGCTCGCCGTAGGCCTCGGCCGCCTTGGTGCCCGCGACCAGGTGACAGGGCTGGGCGCCCAGCCGCATCGACCCGCCGAGGTCGGTCACGTCCTTCTGCTCGGGGAGGAGGTCGATGACCGGGTCTGGCGTGGCCGGGTCGAACTCGCTGGAGTTCGCCCCCTCGAGACCCATCACGTTGCGGGCGAACTCGATCACCGCGCACTGCAGCCCCAGGCAGATGCCGAGGAACGGCACCCCTCGCTCGCGCGCGAACCGGACGGCGGCAACCTTGCCCTCGACACCCCGGATCCCGAACCCCCCGGGGATCAAGACACCGTCGACGTCGTGCAGGGCTTCCTCGGTGGCATCACCCCCGAGATCGTCGGAGGCGACCCACCGGATCTGCACGTCGGCGCCGTGGTGGAACCCGCCGTGGTACAGCGCCTCCATCACCGACAGGTACGCGTCGCGAAGCGTCACGTACTTGCCGACGACCGCGATGGTCAGGGGCTCGGTCGCCGCGTGGATGCGATCGACCAGCCCCGTCCATTCGGCGAGCATGGGCTCGCCGTCGATGCGAAGGTGGTACGCCAACTCGGTGTCGAGGCCTTCACGGTGCAGCACCAGCGGCACCTCGTAGATCGACGGCGCGTCGGGCGCGCTGATCACCCCGCTGATCGGCACGTCGCACAGCAGCGAGATCTTCTCCTTCAGGTTGCGTCCGATCGGCCGGTCGGACCGGCAGACGATCGCGTCGGGCTGGAGCCCGAGCGCTCGCAGCTCCTTGACCGAGTGCTGGGTCGGCTTGGTCTTCAGCTCACCGCTGGGGCCGATGAACGGCATCAGCGAGACGTGCACGAACGCGCAGTGGTCGCGGCCGACCTCGTTGCGGAGCTGCCGGATCGCCTCGAGGAACGGCAGCGACTCGATGTCGCCCACGGTGCCGCCGATCTCGACGATCACGAGGTCGGCGGCCTCGGTCTCGGCCAGTGCCCGCACCCGTTCCTTGATCTCGTCGGTGATGTGCGGGATCACCTGCACGGTCTTCCCGAGGTAGTCGCCTCGACGTTCCTTCGCGATCACGCTCGAGTAGACGGCGCCGGTCGTGAAGTTCGAGCCACGATGCAGGTCGTCGTCGAGGAAACGCTCGTAGTGACCGAGGTCGAGGTCGGTTTCGGCGCCGTCGTCGAGCACGAACACCTCGCCGTGTTCGAACGGATTCATCGTGCCCGGGTCGACGTTGACGTAGGGGTCGAGCTTCTGGATGACCACCTTCAGCCCGCGGGACTTGAAGAGACGGCCGAGGGAGGCGGAGGTGATGCCCTTGCCGAGCCCGGAAGCGACTCCCCCCGTGACGAAGATGAACTTCGACTGCTGCATCACCACGGGACCCGACTCTAGCAGAGGCCTCCGATGCTCCCGCACATCGATCCGGGAAAGATCGCCCGGCTCGCGTCTCGTCACGCGGTCGCCTTCACCCTCCGAGCCTCGACCAGGAGCTCCTCCGCGTGGGAGATCGCGCTCTCGCTGCGATCGAGCCCCGCCAGCATGCGCGAGAGCTCGCGCACCCTCGCCTCGTCGTCGAGCACCTGCGCGGACGCCGTGCCCCCACGCTTGGTCACCTGCACGTGCCGGTCGGCGAAGCAGGCGATCTGCGGCAGGTGCGTGACCACCAAGACCTGCCGGTCGAGCGCGAGCCTCGCGAGGCGTCGTCCGACGGCGAGCCCGGCCCGCCCGCCGATACCGGCGTCGACCTCGTCGAAGACGAGGGTCGGGACGAGATCGAGATCGGCCATGACGCTGCGACACGCGAGCATCGTGCGCGACAGCTCCCCTCCCGAGGCGCTCTTCGCGAGCGGATGGAGCGCCAGGTCGGGCCCCCCGGCGAACCGCAGCTCGACCCGCTCGGCCCCCGCTGGGCCGGGCACGGTCAGGGGATCGAGGCCGACCTCGACGAGGGCGCCGGGCATGCCGAGCTCCTCGAGCTCGGCGCCGAGCGCGGTCGCCAACCGGCCGGCCGCACCATCGCGCCCCGCGGTGACCAGCGCCGCCCGGGCGACCCTCTGGGCCGTGAGTGCCTCGACGGTTTCGTCGAGCTCGGCGAGACGCTCGTCGGCGCCGGCGAGCTCGGCCAGCCGTCGTGACGCCTCAGCCATGAACGAGAGGACGTCGGCGTCGGTCTCGCCGTACCGGCGCTGCAACGACTTCAGCGCCCCGATGCGCTCCCGGAGCAGCTGCAGGCGCTCGGGGTCGACGGCGAGGGACTCCCGGTATCGGCGCACGTCACGCGCCAGCTCCGCGACCTCGACGGACAGCGCGGCACCGCGAGCGGCCAGCTCGCCGGCCTCGGGATCGAGCGCGCCCGCTTCCTCGAGAGCCCGGGCGGCCAGTCCGAGCGCGTCGGCCGCCCCGCCGTCGTCTCCGGCGAGCGCCGCCTCGGCCGCTCCCCCGGACTCCATCAACCGCTCGACATGACCGAGCCGCGCCTCCTCGCCCGCCAGACGCTCCGACTCCCCCGGCTCCGGGGAGACCGCTTCGATCTCGCGGACCTGGTATGCGAGCAGGTCGAGCTCGCGCTCGCGATCGCGTGCCGCATCGCGGAGCCGCTCGACGGCCGCGGTCGCGGTCTGCAGGGCATCATGTGTCTCCCGGAAGGCGGCCAGGGCGACGAGGTGGCGGTCGCCCGCGTATCGATCGAGGAAGGCCGTCTGGATCGCCGGCTCGAGCAGCCGCTGCGTCTGGCCCTGCCCGTGCACCTCGACCAGCACGGGTCCGAGCGTGGCCAGCGCGGACGCGGTGGCGAGCTGCCCGCCGATGCGAGCCGTTCCCTTGCCCTCGGCCGGGATCGTTCGCGCGAGCAGCACCTCGCCGTCGTCGACCCACCCATCGAGGACGGCCCGCGCCTCGCTCACCCGGTCCACCTCGAACAGCGCCTGCACTCGCGCGGCATCGGCGCCGTCGCGCACGAGCGAGGCATTGGCCCTCGCCCCGAGCGCGAGCGCGAGCCCGACGGTGATCATCGTCTTGCCGGCGCCCGTCTCTCCCGTCAGGACGTTGAGGCCCGGGTGCAGCGGCAGGTCGAGGTCGTCGATGACCCCCAGCCCCGAGATGTGGAGCTCGCGCAGCACGCGCGCATCCTAGCCTCCGGCGCCGACATCTCCGGTATCGGATCGTCCCGGCCGCTCCCCGGGCTCTCCCGGCAGCCCGAACTTCTCGCGCACCATCGAGAGGAACCCCGGCGCGTCGTTCCTCCGGACGAGACGGGCGGGCCGCGACGATGCTCGGATGCGGACCCTCGACCCGACCGGCAACCCGATGCTGCGTCGTCCGTCGGCCGACAGGACGCCGCTCTCCTCCCCCACCACCTCGAGCTGGACCCGGCTCGTGGCATCGAGCACGAAGGAACGATCGAACACCATGTGTGCGGCGATCGGGGTGAGAACGAGGGAATCGACGCCGGGGCTCACGATCGGCCCGCGGGCGGAGAACGAATACGCCGTGGAGCCGGTCGGGGTCGCCACGATCACCCCGTCGGCCGAGAAGGTGGTGACGTACGTGCCGTCGACCTCCACGGCCAGGCGAACGAGCCGATGACGCGCGTGCTTCTCGACCATGATCTCGTTCAGGCCCCATTGGGGCGGGAAGTCGGCTCCCGAGAGCGGTTCGACCGTGACCGCCAGCCGCTCCTCGACCCGGGCCCTGCCTTCGAGCACCGCTCGGACGAGCGACACCGCCCCGTCGGGCTCCACTTCCGTGAGGAACCCGATGCGCCCGACCTTCACGCCGAGCACCGGACATCCGACGTGCGAGGCCGCGTGGGCGGCCCGGAGGAAGGTGCCGTCGCCCCCCACGCTGACCACGAGGTCGATCGAGTCATCGCGCTCGGGAACGTCGCCGTCCTCGGCGAGGGTCACGGTCGCCACCCCACCCCCCTCGAGGGTCTCGATGATCCGGCGGGCGGCGTCGATCGCCGCCTCGCGTCGAGGGTGCATCACGATCCCCACGCGGCTCACGCGGCGACCTCCCTGCCCTCGGCCACGGCCGCGGCGACGTCGAGCTCGCGCCGCGGCGCGCCGCGGCGCGCCCACAGCAGGAACTCGACGTTCCCCGCGGGTCCACGCACCGGCGACGGCACCACCCCTTGGGGGGCGAACCCCGCTTCGGCCGCGGCATCGATGACCGATGAGATCACCCTGGACCAGATCTCGGGATCGCGAACGACCCCGCCCCGGCCGACCTCTCCGCGCCCCGCCTCGAACTGCGGCTTGATCAGGAACACCGCATCGGCGCCGGCGGCGGCCACCGATGCCAGCGCCGGCATCACGGCGTGCAAGGAGATGAACGATACGTCGACGACGACGAGCGCCGGACGATAGGGCAGCGCGTCGACCGAGAGGTTCCGGGCGTTCGTTCGCTCGAGCACGGTGACCCGTTCGTCCCGACGGAGGGCCCACGCGAGCTGCCCGTACCCGACGTCGACCGCCACGACGTGGCGGGCGCCGCCCTGCAACAGGCGATCGGTGAAGCCTCCCGTCGATGCGCCCACATCGAGGCAGTCCAGGCCGGCCGGATCGATGCCGAAGCGTTCCAGCGCGGCCCCGAGCTTCTCGCCCCCACGGGAAACGTAGCGACGCGCGGTCCGGATGAGGTCGAGCGGCTCGTCGTCGGCGACGAGCGTCGAGCTCTTCGAGGCCACCGTGCCCCCGACCCGGACCAGCCCGGCCAGCACGGCCTCCTGCGCCTCGGTGCGCGAGGTCGCCAGGCCGCGACGGACGAGCTCCGAGTCAAGGCGGCGTCGAGTCACCGTCGGGGCGTCTGGATCAGCCGTCGGACGGAGGGGGGCTCCCGGACGGCGCCGCCGTCTTCGCCCGGGTCGTCGAGGTGCGTCGCTTCGTCGGCGCCGCCTTCGCGCGCTTGCGGCCGGAAGCCGTCATGCCGGAAGCCCGCTCGAGGTCGCGCACGCGCTTCTTCACCGCGTCGAGCTCGTCTTGCGACGCGACCCCGCCCACGACCTTCAGCTGCTCGGAGATCTCACGCCGCACGAACGACGAGATGCGCTCGCGGTTCGAATGCGACCACTCGAGCAGATCCGCCGTTGTCTTCGCGACCTGTTCCTTGGCCGCCCCCGGCTCGAGGATGTCCTTGGCCAGCTGTTGCGCCTTCGCCGGGGTGAGCGTGCCCAGCAGGCCTTCGACCGTCTTGCGGAGGTCGTCGATGATCATCGGGATTCCTTTCGCCTCGCCTCGGAGATTTCGTTCCGCCAGCATACCGGGGGGTCAGGGCGCCCCCGGCCGCTCGATCCCGTCGGCGAACAGCTCGCGGAGGTCGGCGGCGATGTAGGTCGGCGGCGTCGACGATGTGTGAGCCTCGGGCGCCGTGCTGATTCCGGTGAGGACCAGCATGGAATCCCAGCCGACGCCGATGGCTCCCGCGATGTCGGTGTCGAGGCGATCGCCGATCAGCAGCGGGCGTCCGCCGCCGGCGCGCTCGAGCGCCGTGTGCAGGAGCGGCGGGTACGGTTTGCCGATCACCTCGCCTCGCACGCCCGTCGTGGTCTCGATCGCCGCGAGCAGGGCGCCGGCACCTGGCCACTTCGTGCCGTCGGCCGCTGGGAAGGACGCGTCGGCATTGGTCGCGACGAGCGCGGCCCCTCGCTCGACGAGCACCGACGCCACGCGGAGCTTCGTGTAGTCGGCGTCCCGATCCCAGCCGACGACGACCACGTCGGCCCCGGCCGGTTCGCCGGCGAGGACCTCGATGCCGGCCTGTCCCAGCGCCTCGATGACGCCGGAACCCCCGATCACGAACGCCTGCCGGACGCCACGGTTCGCGAGCACGGAGGCGGTCGCGAGGGCGGATGTCTCCACCTCGAGCTCGTCGGCCTCCACGCCCACCGAGCGCAGCCGCTCGGTCACCTTCGAGGGCGTTCGGGCGGAGTTGTTCGTGACGAACGCGACGCGTTTGCCCAAATCACGGAGCCGCGCGACCGAGGCCGCAGCATGTGGGACCGGATCGGACCCCCGATAGAGCACACCGTCGAGATCGAACAGGAACGCGTCGTACCCCTCGGCGATCAACCCTCGTGACCCCTCACGCGGTGAACCGCCCGGCCGGAGCCTCGGCTGCTATACAAGGTGCGTGCCTCGCCTCTCCCCGTTCCGCGGACTCGTGTTCGACACCGCCGTGACCGGCCCGCTGGACCGGGTCACCGCCCCGCCGTACGACGTTATCAGCGACCGACTCCGGCTCGGTTTCCTACGCGCTAGTCCCTTCAGCGTGGTCCACCTCGATCTCGCGGAAGGCTCGGAGGACCCTCGCGACCCCGCGAGCCGTTACGCGAAGGCGGCGGGGCTGCTCGCGGACTGGGAGCGCCGCGGCGCCGTGCGGCGCGCCGGGGAGGCCTGCTACTACGCCTACGAGATGACGCCCTCCCGCGGAGGCACGTCGCCGGTTCGCGGTCTGATCTGCGCGATGGAGCTCGAGGGATGGGGCGGCACCATCCTGCCCCACGAGCAGGTCATGGACGGGCCGATCCGGGATCGACTGGCGCTGCTGCGGGCCACCCGGACCCATCTCTCCCCGGTCTTCGGCACGATCGACGGCCCGGACGATCGGCTCGACGAATGGATCGGGGCCGCGGCCGCCGGCCGGGCCGCGTTCGAGGCCATCGACGAACAGGGCGTGCTGCACCGGATGTGGCCCGTGCACCCGGACGCCGTCGATCTCACGCATCTGGCCGACCGCCCCCTGCTGATCGCCGACGGCCATCATCGCTACGCCACCGCCTTGGCATATCGGAACGAACGACGCCGGGCCGAGGGGCCCGGGCCGTGGGACTCGGTGCTCACGCTCGTGGTCGACGCGACCGCGGAGCATCTGCCCGTGCTGCCGTTCCACCGGGTCCAGCTGACCGGCCCCGTCCCGACGGACGGCAGCCCGAAGCCTTCCCTCGAGGAGACCATCGGGGCGTTGGACGACGAGCGACCAACCGTGGGCATCGCGACCGCCGGACCCGGGGGTGAGATCACCTATCAGGTGCGATCGCTCGAGGGAGAGGCGCCGGCCGTGCGTGCGCTGCACGAGGAGCTCCTCGACGAGATCGCTCCTGAGGGTTCGCTGCGCTACACGCACGATGCCGCCGCGGCCGTTGCGGCCCTGCGCGACGGAGATGCGGTCGCGGCGTGGCTGCTGCCACCCACGACGACGCGTCGGATCCGAGCCGTGGTCGAACACGACGAGCGACTGCCGCCCAAGTCGACCTATTTCTGGCCCAAGCCACGGACCGGCATGGTCATGATGCCGCTGGACCGGGGCCCCGCTCCGCCGAAGGGTCGGCCTCGAGCTTCTTGATGCCGCTCGCGACCACCTCGGTGAGGCTGCGAGCTCCGGCGCCGCTTCGGTAGAAGCGACGGACCAGCTGTCCGTGCACGAGCACGTGATCGCCCTTCGTGAGCGTCTCGAGCGCGCGGGCGCCGACCGTTGCGTGCCACGCCGCGACCGGGAGGGGGAGGAGACGCCTGCCCGTCTCCGGAACGGAGACCCGAAGCTCGGTCACCTCGTCGCCCGACGGCATCCGGCGCTGAACCGGATCGGCCGAGATGGTGCCCGCGAGCACGACGACGTTGACCGTCACCATGGCTCCTCCTCGTTCGATTCGTGATGGACGATAGTCGCTGCCTCCGACACGGGGCTCGGCGTCTGCCAGACTCGATCGCGTGACCGAAGCAGCACGACGCCCGGTCCTGACCGATGTCGCCGACGGGGTGACGATGGTCGACACGCTGATGACCGGGGAACCGGAGTTCAATGCCGTCTACGTGCTCTCCGGTGACGAGCCCGCCCTGATCGAAACGGGACCGGGCGCCGATCTCGCCCTGGTGCTCGAAGCCCTGGAGCGGCTGGGCATCGGGTCACGCGACCTCGCGCACATCATCGTGACCCACATCCACCTTGACCACGCGGGGGCTGCGGGTGCGCTGGCCGATCGCTTCCCCCGGGCGACCGTTCGCGTCCACGAACGGGGGGCGCCCCACCTCGCGGACCCCGGGAAGCTCATCGCCAGCACCGCGCGGACCTATGGCGAGGATCGCATGCTGTCGTTCTTCGGCGACACGCAGCCGGTTCCCGCCTCGCGCGTGCGAGCGGTCGCCGACGGCGACCGGATCGCTCTCGGCGGCCGCGCACTCGACGTCGTGCATACGCCGGGGCACGCGTCCCATCACGTGGCCTTGCACGACTCAGGCAGCGGAGTCCTCTTCACCGGCGAGGCGATCGGTTCGCATCTTCCCTGGGGTCCCGCGTTCCGGCCGGCGCTGCCCCCCCCGGAGGTCGACGTCGAGGCCGCCCTCGACAGCGTCGAGCGCATCCGCGATCGGCACGCCACCGCCCTGCTCACCTCGCACTTCGGACCCGTGCCCGACCCGGCCGAGGCCTGTGACTCGGCAGCCGAACACATCGAGGCCTGGGCCGAGGTCGTCCGGCGGATCCTCACCGATCGGTCCGACGCCGCTCCCGGAACGGTCGCAGACGGGCTCGAGGCCCTCGCGGCGAGCGAGTTCGAGGCGGAGGCGGGCCGGCCGATCGACATGGCGCGGTACGACGCCATCGGATCGATCGCGATGAACGCCGCCGGCCTCTCGAGGTACTGGCGGAAGCGTTGGGAACGTGAGGCCGCGCAGGAGCCCTAGCCGAGCTCCGCGAGGCGCTCGGCCGCGTCGAAGGCCGTGGCGTCGTGCCGCATGATCTTCCGGAACTCCTCGGCCGCCTCGTCCCGCCGCCCGGCCTTCTCCAGGATGTCGCCTCGCACGTACCACAGCCGCAGCGTGTACGGCTCCGAGACGGATCCGCGCGTGCGGGCCCGCGACAGGAACGCGAGCGCCTCGGCGAACCTTCCCTGGTCCGCCAGCGCCGAGGCGGCGACGATCACCGCCTCGGCCTTCGCCTCGTTGGGGGCCTTCCCGCGGAGCTCCTCCTCGGCGAGGGGCACCGCCTCGTGCGGCTTCCCCAGCGCGCGCAGGCAGTCGGCGATCACGTGGTTCTGGTCGGCACGTCCGCTCAGACGCCGATACGCCTTCAGCTCGGTCAGCGCCTCGCGCCACCGTTGCTGCCCGTAGAGCGCGAGCCCCAACACCTCCCGCACCGAGGCGGACCGAGGTGCCAGACCCTTCGCCTTGTGGGCCTCGGCCGCGGCGGCGCCGGTGTCGCCGCGTTCCAGCAGCTCGGCGGCCCGGCCCAGCCTGGAGAGCGCGTCGCCGACCTGGGTCGGCTTCGTCACTCGCTGGACCTCGTCGACGACCTCGCGCGGCAGATCCGAGCGAGGGGCGGAGCGGCCTCGTTTGTGGCCTCCCGGCCGGGGGGTGAGGGCTTTGGGCATGAGGACATCCAGACTAGACGGGTGGAGCGGTGTCGGGCCGAGACGGAACGAGCCGCCCTCAGGGCGGCTCGTTCCGGAAGATGTCCCGGCGGCGACCTACTCTCCCACCAAGTCGCCCTGGCAGTACCATCGGCGCTGGAGGGCTTCACTTCCGGGTTCGGGATGGGACCGGGTGTTTCCCCTCCGCTGTGGCCACCGAAACGGCGGTTCCCGCCAGCCGTTCGACCGGCCGGCGAGACGATATCGAGGGTGCGACCCTCGAGCAGAGCTCGAAGGAACGCGATAGCGAGCGCGAGCTGAAGCCAAGTCCTCGGCCTATTAGTACCGGTCAGCTCCACACGTTGCCGTGCTTCCACTTCCGGCCTATCAACCTGGTGGTCTGCCAGGGGCCTTACCCGGTTGACCCGGTGAGAGATCTCATCTCGAGGCCGGCTTCGCACTTAGATGCTTTCAGCGCTTATCCATCCCGAACGTGGCCAACCAGCCGTGCCGCTGGCGCGACAACTGGCACACCAGAGGTTCGTCCACCCCGGTCCTCTCGTACTAGGGGTAGCTCCTCTCAGATCTCTTACGCCCACAGCGGATAGGGACCGAACTGTCTCACGACGTTCTAAACCCAGCTCGCGTGCCTCTTTAACGGGCGAACAGCCCGACCCTTGGGACCTGCTCCAGCCCCAGGATGAGACGAGCCGACATCGAGGTGCCAAACCCTGCCGTCGATATGGACTCTTGGGCAGGATCAGCCTGTTATCCCCGGGGTACCTTTTAGCCGTT
>Ga0075309_1000014_pt1 | contig 23469 bp, 23 predicted proteins | sample MayberryNE_Catta_4_FD_120057 | JGI IMG/M metagenome (GOLD analysis project Ga0075309, IMG submission 120057) | Natural and restored wetland microbial communities from the San Francisco Bay, California, USA, that impact long-term carbon... | ecosystem: Environmental > Terrestrial > Soil >... | reverse complement strand
GGCGCGACGCGAGGATCGCGCGGCCCGCAGGGCGGCGGAGCGCCCCGGGGAGCCGGCGACGGTCCGCGAGGCGCTCGAGGGCCGCGATCGGCTCGATGCCCGCACGATCCCGCACGAGCCCACCCCCGACGCGGTGGTGATCGACACGAGCGACCGCGATCCGGCGGGAACCCTCGAGGCAGCGCTCGCCGCGATCAGGACGCGGGCGCCGGAGATGATGCCGTGAGCGAGTCGCCCGCCGCCGGCGCCCGCGTGCCACGTGTCGCGGTGATCGGCCGGCAGAACGTCGGGAAGTCGACGCTCGTGAACCGGCTGTTCGGCAGGCGAGAGTCGATCGCGCACGACGAGCCCGGGGTGACCCGGGACCGCGTGGAGCTCCAAGCGGCCTGGCGTGGGCGCCGCTTCACGGTCGTGGACACGGCCGGTTACATGGACGATGCGGGCGGGGTCGAGGCGCTCGCGAGGGATCAGGCCGACCGTGCGATGGACCGGGCCGACCTGATCCTGCTCGTGGTCGACGCCCGCGCCGGCGTCACCGAGCAGGACGGCGCCCTCGCGAAGCGCCTGCGCCGCGCCGTCGTCCCGGTGGTGCTGGTGGCGAACAAGGTCGACACCGCCCAGGAGGAGCCCGATGTCGCCGCGTTCCACTCGCTCGGGCTCGGCGATCCGTTCCCGGTCTCCGCGATGCACGGGCGAGCCGCGGGGGATCTGCTCGACCGGATCGTGGAGCTGCTGCCCGGCGCGCCGCGCGAGGCCGAGGCGTCCGAGTCCGACCAGCCGGTGTTCGCCCTGGTCGGCCGACCCAACGTCGGGAAGTCGAGCCTGTTCAACCGCCTGGCGGGGGAGGAGCGCTCGGTCGTCTTCGAGGAAGCCGGCACCACCCGCGATGCGGTGGATGCCGTGGTCGCATGGCCGGACGGGCACGTCCGGTTCGTCGACACGGCCGGCATGCGCCGGGCCACCAGGGTTCGAGGCATCGAGTACTTCAGCGTCGTCCGAGCCACGCAGGCGATCGAGCGCGCCCATGTCGCCATGCTCGTGATCGACGCGTCGCAGGGCTTCACGGTCGAGGACAAGCGCATCGCGAACATCGTGATCGACGCCGGTCGAGGACTCCTGCTCGCGGCGAACAAATGGGACCTGGTCGAGGAGAAGGACGACACCTTCGCCGAACTCACCCGTACCGCCCGTCAGTTCGCGTCGGCGCCGGTGATGCGAACATCGGCGACCGGGGGGCGGGGGGTCCACCGTCTGCCGCCGGTCCTGCTCGACCTGCACGCCAGGTGGACGACGAGGGTTCCAACCTCGAAGGTCAACGAGGTCGTGCAGCAGGCCCAGCGCGAGCGACCCACCCGACGGTCCGCCGGGACCCTGCACTACGCGACCCAGGTGTCGTCGGGGCCCCCGTCGTTCGTGATCTTCGGCGGTGCGACGGAACCCGACCCTGCGTACCGCCGCTACATCGAGAACCGACTCCGGCGCGCCTTCCGTCTCGAAGGAGTGCCGGTGCGCGTCCGGTATCGGTCGAGGAAGCGGCGCCCACGCGCCACCCGCTGACCACCGAGGCTCCACCACCCGATACAATCGCCGGCACGGGACGTGGCGCAGTCTGGTAGCGCACCGGTCTGGGGGACCGGGGGTCGCGGGTTCAAGTCCCGCCGTCCCGACCGATGCACACGCCTGGTGATCACTCGCCGTCATCGCGAGTGCTCACGGTCCCGAACCTGATCTCGGCCCTGCGGATCGCGATGATCCCGGTGTTCTGGGCGCTGATCGTCGACGACGACACGACGGCGTGGGGCTTGGTGATCTTCGTCGCGGTGGTCGCGACCGATTGGGTCGACGGCACGATCGCGAGACGCACCGGACAGGTTTCCGAGCTCGGGAAGGTCCTCGACCCCGTGGCGGATCGTCTGGCGGTGGCGGCGGGACTGATCGCGCTCGTGGTGCGGGGGGCCTTCCCGATGTGGGCGGCGGCTTTGATCTTGGCTCGCGACATCGCCGTGTTGGCGGGCGGGGCGCTGCTGGCGGTGAAGGGCTCGCGCATCGACGTGCGGTGGATCGGCAAGGTGGCCACGTTCGGCTTGATGATCGCGGTCCCGGCCGTGGCGTGGGGAACGCTCGGTCTCTGGCCGGCTGAGGCGGCGCTCGCCATCGGTTGGCCGATCTATGCGATCGGCGTGGTGGAGTACTACGTCGCCGCGGGAGCCTACGCTCTCGATCTGCGCCGGGCGCTCGCTGCCTCCTGAGCCTGTCGCGCGCGGAGTGCGCAGGCGGGATATCGTTCGGGTCGCCGGCGATCTGAGAGCTACGCAGATCCCCGGGGGAGGTCAAAGGTGACAACGAGGAGGCGAGCCCGTGGAGTTCCCCGAGGAGCTTCGGTACACGAAGGAACATGAGTGGGCCAGGATCGAGGGCGAACGCGTGAAGGTCGGCATCACCGATTTCGCACAGGATGCGCTCGGCGACGTCGTGTACGTCGACCTGCCGGAGGTCGGCGCCAAGGTGGAGGCCGGCCAACCCTTCGGAGAGGTGGAGTCCACGAAGTCCGTCTCCGACGTCTTCAGTCCGGTCGCGGGCACGATCGTGGAGCGCAACCCGCTGGTCGAGGAGCGGCCCGAGCTCGTGAACGAGCGACCGTACGGTGACGGATGGCTCGTGGTGCTCGCTCCCGACGACCCCGGGGAGCTCGACACGCTGCTCGACGCGAGCGCGTATCGATCGTTCATCGAAGGAGCGGGGTCGTGAGCCTGCCGATGTACGCGTGGGGATCGAGACTTCATCCCGTCGACGCATGGTCGAGGCTCAGCGGATCGGATGGTCGAGGGTTGAGCTCGACGCCGGTTGAAGGTGCCCTCACCCTGCGGTAACGTCGGTCTCCAGCCCACCAGGAGGGTCGAACGTTCGACCTGCATCCTCGGCGGGAGGACGAACCGTACGAGGACCAGACCGTGTATTGCACCCGTTGTGGACATCGCAATCGAGACGACGCCCGATTCTGCGCGGAATGTGGAGCTCCACTCCACGAGGACCCGACCCTGACACTGACGCCCGTCGAGACCGACGATGACGCGCACGATGAGTTTCCCTTCCCTCACGATGAACTGCATCCGGGACAGGCTCTGGTTCTCGTGAAACGTGGTCCGAACGCCGGGTCGACGTTCCTCATGGATCATGACCTGACGACCGTGGGTCGAGCCACCGACGCCGCCGTCTTCCTCGACGACGTGACCGTCTCGCGCTCGCACGCCGTGTTCGAACGGCGGCCGGGTCCCGAATGGTTCGTGCGCGACGTCGGCAGTCTCAACGGCACGTACGTGAACGGAGAACAGGTCGACGAGACGAAGCTCGGGCAAGGCGACGAGGTGCAGGTCGGACGGTTCAAGTTGGTCTTCTTCGCGGCAGGGGAGTGATCAGGCAGATGGCGGGAACCCGCAACTACCAGTCGATCGGAGAGGTCCTCGTGGCCGTGAAGACCGAGTTCCCCGACATCACCATCTCGAAGATCCGCTTCCTCGAGGCCGAGGGGCTCATCGAGCCCGAGCGAACGCCGTCGGGGTACCGCAAGTTCTACACTGACGACGTCGATCGGCTGAAGTCGATCCTGCGCCTGCAACGTGACGAGTACCTGCCGCTCAAGGTGATCAAGGAGCGGCTGCTGCAGCGAGACGCCGACGTCGACGTCGACGGCACCGACGGGGCGCACGGCGTGGACGAGGCCGGCGGTGAGGACGAAAGCGGTGACGAGGGGCTCGCGGAGGCGCCGACGGGCCTGCAGATGTCGATCGAGGAGATGTCGGCGGCGACCAGCGTGGAACGCGACCGCATCAGGGAACTCGAGTCGTTCGGCATCGTGTGCTCCCACGGTCCCGACGGCGCCAGGTACTACGACGGCGACGACTACATCGTGCTCTCGATCGTGAAGGACTTCTTCCGTCACGGCATCGAGCCGCGACATCTCACGATGTACAAGCACTTCGCCGATCGCGAGGCCAAGTTCTTCGAGGATCTCGTGGCACCGCGGTTGCGCCAGAAGAATCCCGACGCCCGTCGCGTGGCCGCCGAGACCTTGACCGAGCTATCGGTGACCTCCCGCAAGTTCAAGCAGGCGCTCCTGCGGACGAACCTGCGCGAGGACCTCCGCGGCGCGTGAACCCCGACCGTCCCGAGGGGCGTCCGCCGTTCCGGCTCGGGCGAACCGCGATCGCCATTTCGGTGACGGCGTCGCTCGCGATGACGCTCGCGATCCTCGGCGGCGCCTCCGCTCAACGGGCCGGGCCCCCGCCGACCCCGGTGCCGCCGCGAGGATCGCCCTCGCCGTTCCCGCAGGCGTTGGCGACCCCCTCGGATGCCGTCCCCGTCCCCACGATCGAACCTCCGGTCGCGATCCTCGCCGATCTCGACGACGGGCAGGTCATGTTCGCCAAGGCGCCAGATGTGCGACGTCCCGTCGCGAGCCTGACCAAGCTGATGACCGCGCTGCTCGTGTTGCGCCGCCGCGAGCTCGACGACGTGGTCGTGGTGTCCGCAGAGGCGGTCTTCGACGACGACGACTACGGTGCGTCGTCGACGCTGGGGCTCCGCGCTGGAGAGCGGCGAACCGTGCGAGAGCTTCTCGACGCGCTGATGCTGCAATCGGCCAACGACGCTGCCGTCGCGCTCGCGATCGACGTGGGGGGGTCCGAACGCGGTTTCGTCGAGCTGATGAACGAACGCGCGAGGGCGCTCGGCATGCGGCACACGCGGTTCTTCTCGCCCCACGGTCTCGACGACCGGGGTCGATCCACGGCCCGCGACCTGCTCGTGCTGACCCGTGCCGCGTACGAGACGGAGGGGTTCGGCCGGATCGCCTCCGCGAGGTTCCGCACGATCGAGGCACCGCGCGGCGAGCCTCGGCGCGTTCAGAACCGCAACGCGCTGCTGTGGCTCTACCGAGGCGCCGTCGGCGCGAAGACCGGATACACCTCGGGCGCCGGCACCTGCCTCGTGGCGGTCGCCGAGCGGAACGGGCGACGGTTGGTCGCGATCGTGCTGGGCGATCGGAACGAGGCGTTCTCCGAGGGTGCGACCCTGCTCGACCACGGGTTCCGAGGGTTCCGTGAGGAGACCTTCGTGCGTGCGGGCGAGTCGATCGGCACCGTGGCGATCCGAGGGGGGGCGGTCCCGGTCGAAGCGGCACGTGCGATCACCGCGCTCGTCCCGACGGCCGAGGCCGACCGTGTGCGGGAACGCATCACCGTCGCCCCGACCGCGGTGTTCCCGCCGGCCGCGGGCGAGCGCGTGGGGACCATGTCGATCACGATCCCGGGCATGGGCCTGGGTTCCAGCCCCCTCCACGTGTCCGAGGTGCCGCCGCCTCCTCCGGCCGGCGAAGACCCCTGGTGGATCCGCGCCGCCGGTGCGGTGGGTCGGGCCCTCGGCGACGTGGTCGGAGGCCTCGCTTCCTGACACGGACCTCCGGGTTCGCGCGGCCGGCCGGGCGGACCCTGTTAGGCTCCCCGCCGTCATGACGGAGGTCGCGAGCGTCCTGTTCGGGCGCGAGGACATCCGCCGCCGGGTGCAGGAGCTCGGCCGCACGATCGCCGGGGACTACGTGGGGCGTGAGCCCGTGCTGATCACGGTGCTCAAGGGCGGCGCGGTGTTCCTCGCGGACCTCATGCGGGCCGTGCCGCTGTCCCTGGAGCCGCACTTCATGGCGATCAGCCGGTACGGCGATGCGGAGGAGTCCCTCGGCAGGGTGCGGATCCTGCTCGACGTCGACATCGACCTCGTCGACCGCGACGTGATCCTGGTCGAGGACATCGTGGACACAGGCCTGACGCTCCGATACCTGCTGGGGGTCCTCCGTGCGCGCGGGCCGGCATCGATCGAGGTCTGCACGCTGCTGGACAAGGCCGTCCGGCGCATCGTCCCGTTGGTTCCGCGCTACGTCGGGTTCGAATGCCCCGACCGGTTCGTGGTCGGATACGGTCTCGACTTCCGGGAACGGTATCGGAACCTGCCCGACATCCTGCAGGTCGACGACATCGACGCGCTCGAGGCCGACCCGGCGGCGCTCACACCTCGGTTCGAATCGGTGTGACCGCCCCCGGGCGGTGCGCCGTTCGGTTGCCCGACCCGGGACCCGAGGTTACGCTCGGAACATGATCGAGATGGAACTCACGGGCGTTCGCGTCGAGCTCCCGACGAACCAACCGATCGTGCTCTTGAGAGAGCGGGAGGGTGAGCGGTACCTGCCCATCTGGATCGGCGCCGCCGAAGCCGCCGCGATCGCCCTGTCCCTGCAAGGCGTGGTCACGCCGCGTCCGATGACGCACGATCTGCTCCGGGCGATCCTCGAGGATCTCTCCGTCGATGTCCGCCGCATCGAGGTGACCGAGCTTCGAGAGTCGACGTTCTTCGCCACGATCGCGATGAACCGGCAGGGTGAGGACTACGAGATCTCGTCACGCCCGTCCGACGCGATCGCGTTGGCCGTCAGGATGTCGGTGCCGATCTTCGTCGACGAGGAGGTCCTCGAGGAAGCCTCGATCCTGATCCCCGACGACGAGGACGACGAGGTCGAGAAGTTCCGTGAGTTCCTCGACACGGTCACCCCCGAGGACTTCGCGGGCTGATCCGAAGGGCAGGCTCGCCGCGCCAGATCGTCGTCAGCTGCAGAAGAAGAGCGTGACGAAGAGCCTGCCCCGGCTGTCGGTGGCCGCGCCGACCGCGACCCGCTCGAAGGCGCGGTTGAGCACGTTGCGCCGATGCGACACGCTCTTCATGAAGGCCCGGTGCAGCTCGAAGATGCTGCCACTCGTGTAGCCGACGTTCTCGCCCCAGGTCCAGCACCGCACGCCGTACCGCTTCGGGCCCGACGAGTGGAACAGGTCGCCTCGGCGAGCCATCGCCCGAGCGTGCGCGGTGGCTTCGTCCGTGAGTCCGTGCGCTCTCGAGAGGCGGCGCATGTGGTGCATCACGCGGGCGGCGTTCGTGTTCTCGTACATCTTCCGCGCGGCCGTGGCCCGCTCCTGGGTCTTGGAGGTGCGTTCGAGCGTGGCCGCACGCGAGGCGGCGGGCACGAGCGCAAGGCAGACGCCCACCGCGACCAGCACGGTGAGGCGCCGGAAGGCGAACGCCATCGCTCCGCCCTCTGCGATCGGATGGCCCTTCATGACTAGGGAGTCATCGGGCATCTCGACGGCGAACTTGAGCTGGCGGATGGCGCCGGGTGACCTGCTACGTCGGGTTCGAGCCGTTGACAGGCACCCATGTGCCCCCTACGCTGCCGAAACACATGGACGTGATTACGGAGCTGTCATGAGCGAACAGGGGTTCCGCGCACCCGAGGCGAAGCGGATCGCGGGCATCTCGTACCGTCAGCTCGACTACTGGACCCGCACCGGCCTGGTCACGCCCTCGGTCAAGGACGCGCACGGCTCCGGCACGCAGCGCCTGTACTCCTTCCAGGACCTCGCGACCCTGAAGGTGATCAAGAAGCTGCTCGACACCGGGGTCTCGCTGCAGCGGGTCCGGAAGGCGGTCGAACATCTCCAAGCGATGGACCGGCCCCCACACGGGGTGACGCTCATGTCCGATGGCAACGGGGTGTACGAGGCTCACTCGCCCGACGCGGTCGTCGACCTGCTGAAGAACGGCCAGGGCGTGTTCGCGATCTCCCTCGACGCCGTGTACAGCGACCTCGAGGATTCCGTCGCCTCCACGTCGAAACCGCGGGCCCGCCGGGCCGCGGGCGGAGGGTCGTGAGCGAGCGAACCGCCGGCCTCGACGTTCCGCCCCTCAAGAGCGACACGATCGGGTTCGCGCATGCCTCCGAGCGCCAGTTCGCGCAGCTCCTCGATTTCTACGGCATCGACTGGGAGTACGAGCCGACCTCGTTCGACATCGACTTCGACAAGGAGGGGCGCGTGCTGCAGCGCTTCACCCCCGACTTCTTCCTACCGGAGTTCGATCTCTACATCGAGATCACGACCCTGAACCAGAAGCTCGTGACCAAGAAGAATCGGAAGGTCCGGCGGCTCCGCGAGCGCTACCCCGAGATCACCTGCAAGATCTTCTACCAGCGTGACTACCTCTCGCTCGTGACGAAGTACGGGCTTCGGGACGCACGCTCGCGGTCTCCGGAGCCGGCGTCGCTCTCGTTCCGGGCCGTCGGCGACGAGGCTCCGTAGACTGAGCCGACGTGCGGTTCAGCCCCCACACCGACGACGAGGTCCGCGAGATGCTCGCGGTGGCCGGGCGCGCGTCCCTCGACGAGCTCTTCGAGCAGATCCCCGCCTCGGTCCGGCTCGATCGTGCCCTCGCGGTCCCCGACGGCGTGAGCGAGATGGAGCTGACGGCCGACCTGCGCAACCTGGCGGGGCGGAACAGGAGCGCGGACGATCTGATCTGCTTCGCCGGCGGCGGAGCCTACGACCACTACGTGCCCTCGGTGGTGTGGGCGCTCGCAGGGCGCAGCGAGTTCTACACGTCGTACACGCCCTACCAGCCGGAGCTTTCACAAGGGGTCCTCCAGGCCCTCTTCGAGTACCAGTCGATGATCTGCGAGCTCACGGGCCTCGATGTCTCGAACGCATCGCTCTACGACGGCGCGACCGCCCTCGTCGAGGCGGTGCACATGTCGATCGGCCGCGGACGGTCGAGGGTGCTGGTCGCCGCCGGCGTCGATCCGCGAGCGGTCGACGCGTTGCGCACGGCGGGCAAGGGAGCGGGCTACGACCCCGAGACGTACGAAGGCGATCCTCACGTGACCGACGACGTGGCGGCCGTCGTCGTGCAGCATCCGAACGTCTACGGGGTGCTCGAGCCCGTCAGGGAGCGGTTCGACGCGGCGCATGCCGGGGGAGCGAAGGCGATCCAGGTCTTCGATCCGCTCTCGCTGGGCATGCTCGCCCCCCCCGGCGAGCTGGGCGCCGACATCGCCGTGGCCGAGGGCCAGAGCCTCGGGAACCACCTGAACTACGGCGGCCCGTACCTGGGCATCATCGCCGCGCGGATGGCCGACGTCCGCAAGCTGCCCGGCCGCATCGTGGGGGAGACGGTCGACGTTCAGGGCCGCACGGGCTACGTCCTCACGCTGCAGGCGCGCGAGCAGCACATCCGTCGCGACAAGGCCACCTCCAACATCTGCACGAACCAGACCCTCATGGCGCTCGCCGCGGCCGTGTACCTCTCGTGGCTCGGACCGGAGGGGCTCGCCGAGCTCGGTCGCCAATGCGTCTCGAAGGCCGCATACGCGGCCGAGGCGCTGGCGTCGCTGCCAGGCGTCCGTCTCGGGTTCCCCGACGCACCCTGCTTCAAGGAGTTCGCGCTTCGGCTGCCGCTCCCCGTGCCCCACGTGATCGACGCCATGGTCGAACGCGGCTTCCTGGCCGGCGTGTCGGTCCCGCGGGCCGGCGACGATCTGCTCGTGGTCGCCGTGACCGAGCGGCGCTCCCGGTCGGAGATCGACGCCTTCGTGTCGGCGATGGGGCAGGTGCTCGCGGCATGATCGAGGGCGCCCCCGTCCGCACGCAAGGCCCGGCCGCGACCACGGGCACGATCGCCGAGCGTTCCTCGGACGGGCGACGGGCATCGTCGTTCGCGCCGCTCGACGTGCCGGAGACCTCGATCCCCGAGATGCACGCCAGGTCGAAGGTGGCCGAGCTCCCTCGCGTGGCGGAGACCGACATCGTGCGCCACTACACCGCGCTCTCGCAGCGGAACTACGGGGTCGACACGGGCGCCTACCCGCTCGGCTCGTGCACGATGAAGTACAACCCGAAGGTCGCCGAGACCGTGGCGGCGTTCCACGGGTTCCAGCGAACGCACCCGCTGCAACCGGATCACACGGTGCAGGGAACCCTCGAGCTGCTGTTCCGGCTCGAGGGAGCGCTCTGCGAGATCACGGGCACGGAACGGGCCACGCTGCAGCCTCCTGCGGGCGCCTGCGGGGAGATGACCGGCCTGCTCATGATGCGGGCCTTCCACGAGGACCGGGGGGAGCACCGCACGAAGGTGCTGATCCCCGACGCCGCCCACGGCACGAATCCCGCCAGCGTGCGCATCGCGGGCTTCGACTCGGTCAACGTGCCCTCCGACGAGCGGGGGTTGGTCGACGTCGGAGCGCTCCGCGAGATCGCGGACGAGGGAGTGGCGGGGCTGATGCTCACCAACCCGAACACGCTCGGCCTGTTCGAGGAGCGCATCGAGGAGATCACCGAGCTGTTGCACGCGGTCGGTGCCCTCGTGTACTACGACGGCGCCAACCTCAACGCGATCATGGGGAAGGCGCGGCCGGGCGACATGGGCTTCGACATCGTGCACATCAATACGCACAAGACCTTCGCCACGCCCCACGGCGGGGGAGGGCCCGGTGCCGGCCCCGTGGGGGTCGCCCGACATCTGGTCGACTACCTTCCGGCACCGATCGTCGTGCGCGATCCGGACGGCACGTTCCGGTGGGACGGCGACCGGCCGCGATCGATCGGCCGGCTCCACGGGTTCAACGGCAACGTGGGTGTGCTGGTGCGCGCGTACGCCTACGTGTTCGGCCACGGCGGCGACGGGCTGGCCGAGGTCAGCGAGCTCGCGGCGCTCAACGCCAACTACCTGGCGGCGCGCATCGCGCCGGCCTTCCCGCTCGCGTACCCCGCCACGCCCCCGATGCACGAGTTCGTGGCCACCGCCGAACCACTCGAGAAGGAGACCGGCATCCGGGCGATGGACGTGGCCAAGCGCCTGATCGACCTGGGGTATCACCCCTCGACGGTGTACTTCCCGCTCGTGGTCGACGAGGCGATGATGGTCGAGCCCACCGAGACCGAGTCCAAGCAGACCCTCGACGGCCTCGCCGACGCCTTCCTGCGCGCCGCCGAGGAGGCGCGTACCGACCCCGACCTCCTGCACCGGGCTCCGACCACGACCCCCGTGCGCCGCCTCGACGAGGCCAGGGCCGCCCGGCACCTCAAGCTGCGGTGGGGCTCCGACGGCGATCCTCGGGACTGAGCGACGTGACCCGGCTCGAGGCCGAGCCGTTCGGCTACGCGATCACGAAGGACGGCCGCATCCGCATCACGTGGCGCTCGACGGTCGTCGTGACCGTTTCGGGCTCGAAGGCGTCGCGTCTGGCGGCGGCCCTCGCCACCGCGGACGCCGAGCAGGTCCAACACCTCCTGGCCCGGGCGACGGGCAACTTCAAGCGGGGGAACGAGCGCTCGAAGAAGGGCCTGTAGCGCGTCTCCAACTAAGTGTCATAATGAACATTATCGGGGACCGAGTGGGACGAGGCCCGAGGCTCGAGAGCGTGCCTCAGCGCACGGCCTTCTTCACGAGCTGAGTGATCTTCTTCTCCTCGGCGGCGGTCAGATCCCCGAGGGCCCAGGACGTCGGCCACATGGCGCCTTGGTCGAGCTTCGCATCGTCGCTGAAGCCGAACGTCGCGTACCGCGCGTCGAACTTCTCCGCGCTCTGGAAGAAGCAGATGATCTTGCCGTCCTTGGCGTACGCGGGCATCCCGTACCAGGTCTTCGGCGACAGCTCCGGCGCGGCGGCCGTGACGATGGCGTGGATCCGCTCGGCCATGGCGCGATCCTTCCCCGTCATCTCGTCGATCTTCGCCAACAGAGCCTTCTCCCCGTCGGCCCTGGACGCCTCTGCCTTCAGCTCCCGGGCGCGCTCCTTCATCGCGGCGCGTTCCTCCGCCGTGAATCCCGTCGACGATGTCGCCGTGCCCTTGGCGGATGTGCGGCGGGTGCTCTTCCTCGCGGTCTTCTTCTCGGCCATGTCGATCCCTCCCTGTGAAGACGGGTGACGGTGCAGTCTGCCGGTCATCTGCTCGGATCGTGCCACGCCGCACCGGGCATCGCCTAGCGCCTCCGACCTCCCGCGCTACCCCGCGTCCGTTGCTGCCGGGCCCGCCCTTGCCGGGCCAGGCGCGTCGACCTCCCGGAACCGGTCGGCGAGCCCCCAGCGCATGACGAGCCACAGTGCCTCGACCACCATGCCTCGGGACAGCTTCGATTGGCCGTGTTCGCGTTCCCGGAACGTGATCGGCACCTCGGCGAGCGTCGCGCCGAGCTGCCAGGAGCGCAGGACGAGCTCGATCTGGAACCCGTATCCCTCCGAGGCGATCGGATCGGCGACCAGATCCTCGAGCAACGCCCGGCGGTACACGCGGAAGCCGCTCGTCGCGTCGTGCAGGGGGATCCCGAGCATCCAGCGCGCATACGTGTTCCCGGCCCGTGACAGGGCGACACGGCCGCGGCTCCAGTTCGTCACCGAGCCACCTGGCACGTAGCGGCTCCCGACGACGAGGTCGGCGGAGCCGGCGGCTTCCAGGAGCTTCGGGAGCTCGGATGGGTCGTGCGACAGGTCCGAGTCCATCTCGACGACGAGGTCGTATCCCTCCTCGAGCGCGATCCGGAACCCGTCGAGGTACGCGCTGGCCAGACCCGATCGACGAGGGCGTTCCACGAGACGGATGTGCGGTTCGGTCGCCATGACGTCGCGAACGACCGACGCGGTGGCATCCGGCGACGAGTCGTCGATCACGACGACGTCGACGTCCTGGGGCGCCTTCCGCACGCCACGGAGCACCTGCTCGACCGTGGCCCGCTCGTCGTAGGTGGGCAGGATCACGAGCGTGCGACGATCCCCGTCGGGCCGCGACGGGGCGGGAGCCGGCCGATCGGGCCGTCGGCGCCGAGGGATCGCGAACGCGAGCACCATGACGCAGAGGGCCAGCCAGGGGAGCCAGTCCCCCAGCCTGACGTACCACGTGCGTTCCTCGGACGAGCGGATGGTGTGCCGAAGGATATCGGGCTCGAACAAGCCCGCTGACGCGACGACACGTCCCGACGGGTCGACGAACGCGCTGATGCCGGAGATCGCCGCGTTCACGTACCACCGACCGTTCTCGATCGCCCGCATCTGCGACATCTGCAGATGCTGGGCGCTTGCGGCGGTGAACCCGTACGACGCGTTGTTCACCGGCACCACCACGAAGCCGGCGCCCTCGGACACGAGCGACCTCGTGATCGCCGGGAAGGAGTTCTCGTAACAGATCGGTGTCGCGAACGGCGGCAACCCCGGGCTCGAGAGCAGCTGAGCCCCGTCCCCCGGGACACGGTCGACCGGTACCTGGTCGATCGCGTCGACCCACTCCAGGCGCGAACGGAACGGCACGTATTCCCCGAACGGCACGAGGTGGGTCTTGTCGTAGCGGCCGACCTCGTTGCCCGAGCCGTCGAGCTGCAGCACCGACGTGTGTTGGCTGCCGTCGGGGTCGTCGACCACCGCACCGATGATCGTCGGGGCTCCCACGGCCGCGACGACCTGCGAGACCGTTGCCCTGACGCCGGGATCGTCGACCGCTCCAGGATCGAGCGCCCCTTCACCCCACACCACGAGGTCGGGAACGGGCCCGCCGACGAGACGCTGGTGTTGTTCGATGTTCAGCTCCGCCACCCGGAGGTCCTCGTCCGTGCTCGTGCCGTCTTCCGCCTCACGGACGTCGATCTGGATCGCCGCGACGTCGATCGCTTGCCCCTGGGCGGTCGCGAACGGCAGGGCGAGGGGCGCGACGACCAGGATGGCCGCCAGCCCGAGGACCGCGGCACGTCCGCGGCTCGGACCCTCACGCTCGAGAGCGAGCGCGATGGCTGCGTTCGTCGCCACCACCGCGAACGTCACGCCCCACACCCCCGCGACGGTGCCGAGACGGGCCGTGGCAACGTTGTCGACCTGGGAGATCCCGAGCGTGCCCCAGGTGAATCCTCCGAGCGGCCACATGCCCTTCAGCCACTCGAGTACGGTCCACGCCGAAGCGACGGCCAACACGGTCACCACCGGCCTTCCCGGGCGGCGCAGCCCGGGAAGCAGGGCGCCGAAGGCGGCGACCCACAACGCGGAGACCAGGGTCAGGGATACCCACGCCATCTCGCCGAAGCGCAGGATCCAGTACAAGGTGGCCCCATGGAACGTCAGCCCGAACGCGAGACCGAGGACGAACCCTCGCCCTGGGCGTTCCCGCGACAACCACAACAGCGGTGCCAGCGCCACGAACGCGACGGGCCAGGCTCCGATCGGGGGGAAAGCCGCCGACAACGCGAGGCCGGCGGCGGCGGAGATCGCCGATGCGAGCGGAAGACCGGGACGCGCCCTCAGGCGCAATCGCGGCACAGCGTCCGCTTCTTGTCGGCGAGCTGACTCCGGTGCTTGACCAGGAAGCACCGTTGGCACAGGAACTCGGTCGACTGCATGGGGGTCACGCGTGACTCCCCGGGATCGGCGACCAGGCGCTCGTCCTTCGTGAGGGCGATCGCCGGCTCCTCCTCCTCGGCCTCGGCCTCCTCGGCGGCCTCTTGCTTGACCAAGAGCTCCTGGATCGACTCGACGTCGCCGCCGGTCGCCGGATCCGGCGGCACGGTGGCGTCGGCGAGCTCCTCCTCGCTGGGCTCCTCGCCGTCGTCGATCTCCTCGTGATCGGCCTCGGTCTCGTCGCTGACCGGTTCCTCGATGTCGTTCATGGTGTCGCTCATTCTCATCCCTCCGAGGGTCCGCCCTCCCTCGATGCGCGCGTATCCTACTGCCGCTGTCCCGCCGTGCAACCATGTGGGCCGCATCGGGTCTGACCGTGGCAAGAACGCCACGAACGAGCTGAAACAAGCTCAACGCTCGGGGGCCGGCCCGGATTCCCGTCCCGACGGTGACCGCGCGGGATCGACTCGAGCCGGCGGTGACCGGCGGCAAGACGGCATGAAGGCCCGAGCGACCTTTGGGGCCGCGACGCCGGGGCGCCGCGTTCTCTACTCGACCGCTCGGACCCTCGCGCCACCGCCGAGGCGGCGGCGCGGCCCGCACGCTACGCCCGCGCGCGCCCGGTGGTCAACCGCTCCGGCCGAGAAAGAGTGACAAGGGCACCCGGGGAGATCCCGGCGATGGACTCAGGCCATGTGGACATCGCGACCGAGCGAGACCGTCAGGATCGATCGCAGCCCCTCGATCGAAGGTTCCTCGAACGGGTCCACCTCGAACGTGGCGAAGTCGGCGTGCATACCCGGTGCGAGCGCTCCCTTCTTGGCGTCCTGCCCGCCGATGCGGGCCGAGCCCATCGTGTGCAGGCGGATCGCTTCCACGCGCGACAGACGCTGTGCCGGGTCGTGATGGCGCTCGAGCGCCTCGATCGCGGCCATCGGGTCCAGCGGAGTGATCGGAGCGTCCGATCCGACCCCGAGATCGACACCTCGGTCGAGCATCGAGCGGAACGGGTTCATCGCGGCCGAACGGTCACGACCGATCCGCTGCTCGTACAGCCCCCCCGGATGCCCCCAGGTGGCATCGAACGCCGGCTGCACCGACGCGGCGAGTCCGAGCATCGCGGCACGTTCCACCTGCGCGCTCGACGGGAGCTCGAAGTGCTCGATGCGATGCCGCCTCGCCCGGAAGTGTCGCCGCTCACGCGAATCGAGTGCCTGGTACACACGTTCCCACACCGAGATCACCTGCTCGATCGCCGCATCGCCGATCGCATGGACCCCGACCTGCAACCCCGCGGCCTGCCCCGAGTGGAAGAACTCGGCCAGCTCGTCGTCGGCGAACGACCGGGTGCTCCGGGTCCCATCGACGTAGGGATCGCGCAGCCACGCCGTTCCGGCCCCGACCGAGCCGTCGACCGGAAGATCTCCCCCGATCGCGGCCAGGCCGTTCGAGATCGCCACGCCGAGGTCCATGGTCGCGACGATCGGCAGCGCGTCGACGGGAAGCCGATGCCGGTGATCCAGCAGCACCTCGAGATCCCGCTCGCCGTCCCATGCGGGCATCGACATCTCATGCACCGCCGTGATCCCCGTCGACGCCGCCAGGGAAGCCGCCTGCAGCTGCAGATCCTGCCGTTCGTGGTCGTCGATCGAGGCGAGGGCCCAACGTCCGATCATCTCGTTCGCGCGCCCCGTCACGGCTCCCGTCGGCTCCCCCGCCTCGTCCCGGGTCACGCCCGGCAGGTCGAGCACACCGGAGCGATCGAGGGCAGCGCGATTCGCGAGGGCGGCGTGCCCGTCGACGCGCCGGACGATCAGCGGGCGAGCGCAGGCCGCGTCGAGCTGCGCCATCGTCGGGACCTCGGGCCGATCCCAGCGCGACTCGTCATAGCCGAGCATGAAGACCGCATCGCCCGTCCCTTCGACCGTCGTCCGCCGGCGAACCAGGGTGAGGAGCTCGGTGGCGGACCGCGCCGAGGCAACGTCGTCGTTCGCCAGCGAGAGCCCCGTCATCGTGAGATGCACATGTGCGTCGACGAACCCCGGCACGATCGTGGCGCCGGGCAGGTCGACGACGCGATCGGCGGTGGGTGGATCGCCCGCTCCGATGCGCTGCACGTGACGGCCGTCGGTGAGGAGCCACTCCCCCGTCTCGGGGTGGGCCAGGGTGCGGACACGGGAAGCGCGGTAGAGGGTCTTCACGGCGGGCGCATCATGCCACGTCGCAACCCTGCGGGCCCGAGTGACTGCCGCCAGCGCTCGCCCGCACGGCCCCGGGGTCGCGCAACGTCATGCACTTGCCCGGATGCGGGGTCAGCCCGACGTCGTCGAGCGCCCGTTCGAACGCGGCCGCTGCCCGTCCGGCGCTCTGACGGTCCGTCGCGAACGCCACGACGTCGTCGACCCAGCGGAGCACCGGTCCGTCGACGGCACCCGTGAGCGCCCGGTCGACCGGGGCGAGCACGGCGTTCGCGAGCACGGCGGACGGCGCGGGCCCGACCGGCAGTCCACGCACGCCGAGCTCCTCGAACCATCGGAGCGTCTCGACGACCGGTTCCACCCGCGCTTCGTGCACACCGATCAGGTGGAGAGCCCGCGCCACCTCGGCGAGCGTGATCGAACCGTAGCAGTCGCGGACGTCACCCACGAAGGCCGCCCGGAACGGCCCGGCCGCGGCCGAGGCGACGGCCCGACGGTACCGACGTCGGGCGCTGGGCCATGCTTCGAGCCGGAGCCCCGTCGCGACGAGCTGGGCCCGGTTGGCCGCCGCCACCCGCCCCAGGGCTCGCTCCACCGACGGCACGACGGCAGCGACGACGGCCTCGTACCGTCGCAGATCACGGGAACCCAGGACGGTCAGCGTGCGGATCCCACCACCCGGCTTCGCGACCACGACCGTGCGGAGCGCGTCGCTCCGCCGACGGAGCAGGCGCGATGGATCGTTCGGACGCACGTGGACCTCCCCCCGGATCGTCACGACGGGCCGGAAGGAGGTCGGCGTCGGAAGCACGTTTGTACCCGGGAGGAGGCCGTCCGGGCAATCGGCCGCCGGATGAGGAAGCATCCCCCACCCCGCTCCCCCGCTCGTGAGCCGGGTGAGGGCCGCCGATGCGACGGATCGATCCTGAGCCCCGCGTCCCGTGCCCGGCCACCCGCCCCTATGATGGGCCGATGCTCGACGACCGGGACCTCGAGATCATCGCCGCCCTCCAGGATGACGCCCGGGCGACCTATGCCGACGTCGCCACGCGTGTGCGGCTCTCCGCTTCCGCCGTGCACGATCGGGTCCGCAAGCTCGAACAGCAGGGAGTGATCCGGCGCTACTCCGCGATCGTCGATCCCGAAGCGCTGGGCCTGTTCGTGACCGCCCTGATCGCCGCCTCGCCGCTGGACCCCCGCCAGCCCGACGACCTGCCCCAGCGGGTCGCCGAGTTCCCCGAGGTCGAGGACTGCTACAGCGTTGCCGGCGAGGCCAACTACATGCTCAAGGTCCGCACGGGCACGACGGCCGAGCTCGAGGACCTGATCCGGCGTCTCCGTGAGAAGGCGAACGTCGCCACCCGCACGACGATCGTCCTCTCGATCCCGTTCGAGCGCCGGCCCCTGCCGTCCTGACGAGACGCTGAAGGTTCCGGGGGCTGGGCCGATACTCATCTCCTGGGGGTTCCACACCGAAGAGAGCGTGGGATGATGAACCGATGAGGCGCCGCCCCTTCCTCGGAGCCGGTCTCGTGGTCGCCTCGGCGATCGTGGCGGCCTGCGGCTCGCCGAGCTACGAGTACGTCCGCAACACCGAGGCGCGAACGGCGTTCAAGGTGCCGATCGACTGGACGGTCTTCGACGAGGCTGCCCTGCAGGGCGAACCGGCCGGGCCGCCCGTCAGCACGCCGGATCCGGTCGAGTGGCTGATCGGGCTCGACGCGCATCCCTCGCCCGCGGTCGAACACGTCTTGAGCGAGGGAGCCTTCGACTCCGATTATCCGCAGGGCATCGCCGCCGTGTTGCGGCTGACCGCGCAACAGCGCGACGGCATCAACTACGGGGCCCTTCGGAACCTGATCGTGCCGATCGACTCGATCCAGGATCAGGTGGGACGCGAGGCGGTGCAACTGCTCGCGTACGACGACCGCATCGAGAAGGACGGGTTCCGCGGCCTCCACTTCGAAGCGCAGATCTGGGCATCCGCGCTGACCGGCGAAGCCACCGCGGACAACGGCAGCTCCGTCTTGCTCGACGATCGGTTCGTGCAGATCTCCCAGACCGCGTACATGGACCCAGCATCCGACAAGGTCTACGTGCTCGCGGTGCTCTGCAGCGCAGAATGTTACGGCCGCAACCGCGGCGATATCGAATCCGTGATCGAGTCCTGGGCGGTGATCGCATGAGCACGAACGGCCCCAACTCCAAGATCGTGGTCGACCGGCCTTCGCGACCCCGCGCGTCGGAGCGGCAGACGCGCGCCAAGGCGGTGCTGTGGGATCGCATCAAGCTGCTCCTGTTCCTGGGCATCCTGTGGCTGGCCGGGCTCGCGGTGGTCTGGAGCACCACCGTGCGGCCGCTCGACGGTCCGTTCGTCGACGCAGTCCGGATCGCGATCAGCGACTACTCGTGGCTGCTGCTGCTGATGGGGCTCGAGTTCCTCCGGCAGGTCCACTACTTCATCCAGGAACGCTCGAAGGGCTACTACCGCTTCTGGCAACAGACCGTCTTCGGCGGAGCCGACCGACAGCTCGGCAGGATGCGCGACTACACCCGCTATCGCGCCGCCCGTGCCTTCAAGCTCCTCGTCTTCCTGCTCGTAGTGAGCACGCTGCTCGGACGCATCTTCGGCACGGAGCCCGTTTGGCTCGGGTTGATCGAGGCGCCGGCACGCCTGGTGGTCGCGTTGCCGTTCGTGTTCCAGCTGGCGTTCGGGTTCTTCTTCGTGATGTTCCAGTTCGTCGGGCTCTTCTGGTTCCTCTCGAGGGGCGGCATCGACACGATCATGCCCGACGAGATCGAGACGCGGTTCGACGACGTGAAGGGTCAGGACGCGGCGCTCGGGCAGCTCAAGGAGACGCTGGTCTTCCTCGACGACCCCGAGGCGATCGAGTCGCGAGGCGGGTACGTGCCGGGCGGCATCCTGCTCTGGGGTCCCCCCGGCACCGGGAAGACGCTGATGGCGCAGGCGGTCGCGGGCGAGACGGCCAAGCCGTTCGTGAACGTGGACGCGGGGGCGTTCATCAACATGTTCATGGGCGTCGGGATCCTGAAGGTTCGCTCGCTCTACCGGAAGCTCCGCAAGCTCTCGATGCGGTACGGAGGGGCCATCGTCTTCATCGACGAGGCGGACTCGCTCGGCAGTCGCGGCCAACAGGTCGCGACCAGCTACACGCCGGTCTCCCCGTGGTCGACGGCTCCCGCCTGCAACGGCCTGGCCTACCTGTCCGAGGCCGGCCGCGACAGCACGTTCCAGGCCGCCACGAGCGCGCCAGGCCTTGGGGCGCCGTACAAGGAGCAGGTCATCATGGGCGGCATGGGCATGGGCGGCGGCGGCATGGGCACCCTGCAGGCTCTTCTCGCGGAGATGTCGGGGCTCACCAAGCCCAAGGGCCTGATCAACAAGATCAGGAAGCTGCTCGGGATGAAGCCGAAGCCCCCGCCGAAGTACCGCATCCTGCACATCTTCGCCACGAACATGCCGAACACGCTCGACCCGGCGATGCTCCGGCCGGGCCGTGTCGACCGCCAATACAAGGTCGGCTATCCGCAGAAGGACGGGCGCCGGGCCACGTTCGAGTACTACCTCGCGAAGGTCTCCAACGAGCTGTCCGAGGAGCAGATCGACAAGCTCGCGACGATCACCCCGTACTTCTCAGGCGCCTCGATCAAGGACATCGTCAACGAGGGACTGGTCATCGCGATCCGCGACGACCGTGACACCGTGACCTTCGCCGATGTGGTGAAGGCCAAGCAGCTGAAGCAGCACGGGCTTCCCGACGACCACGAGTACATCGAGCGCGAGCGTCACTCGGTCGCCGTTCACGAGGCATGCCATGCGATCGTGGCGTACCGCCTGCGCAAGCACGCCGTGATCGACATGGCCACGATCGAACGCCGCGGCGATGTCGGCGGATTCGTCTCGTCGATCCCGCCGGAGGATCAGTTCGTACAGTGGCGCACGGAGCGTGAGATCGACGTCATGACCGCCCTGGCATCGCTGGCCGGCGAACGCATGTTCTTCGACGACGACCACTCGATGGGCGTCGGTGGCGACATGAACGCGGCGACGGCGATGACGACCCAGGCGCTCGCCTTCTACGCCATGGGCGACACGTTGGCCTCCAGATCCGTGACGCTCGCAGGCATGCGCGGCGCTCAGGCGCTCGAGACGGGAGCCGACCGCGCGATGTTCGATTCGACGTTCGGGCGCAGCGTCGAGGAGAAGCTCGCCGAGCTCTACGACCGCACCAAGGAGTTGCTCCGCGAACACCGGATCGACGTGCTCGCGCTCGCTCACGCGCTCGAGGCCGAGAAGACGATCACCGGTGACGATGTCGAGGCGATCATCGAGGGCGTGCAGGGACCGACGGTCGACGGCCGTCCCTACCACGACGCCGCGTTCCGTCAGATGCTCGAGCGCTACCACGACGCGGTCCTGCGCGCGCACAAGCAGCACGGGGGGGTCGACGTGAGGATCCCGGTGCCGGTGCCCCCGCCGCCCGTCGAGGTCGTGAGCGCGCCGGGCGGAGGCCGCCTTCCACAGGTGGAGCGGCCACGGCTCCGGCACGACCACGATTCCCCACCGCGCCCCGACGACGCATGATCGACCGCCGCCACCGACGGTAGGCTCCCGTCCATGCGGCTGTACGACACGCTGACGCGTGAGGTCCACGAGGTACGCCCCGTGCGCGAGGGGCTCGTCACGATGTACACGTGCGGGCCCACCGTGTACCGCTTCGCGCACCTGGGGAACCTTCGCACGTTCATGCTGGGTGATCTGATCCGTCGCGGCCTGGAGCTCGAGGGCTATCGGGTCACCCAGATCATGAACATCACCGACGTGGGCCACATGACCGACGAGGCCTCGTCCGATGCGGTCGACAAGATGCTGCTCGCCGTCGAAGACGAGGGGCTCACGCCTCTCGACATCGCCGAGAAGTACGCCGAGGCCGTCTTCACCGACGCGGAGGCCGTCGGCATCCGCCCTGCCCACGAGTACCCGAAGGCGACCGATCACATCCAGGAGATGATCGAGCTCACCCAGACGCTGATCGACAGAGGCCACGCGTACGTGGTCGAGTCGGGAAGCGTGTACTTCGACGTCACATCGTTCCCCGGGTACGGCAAGCTCAGCGGCAACACCCTCGATCACCTGCGCGAGGGCCATCGCGACCTCGAATCCGACCCGGCCAAACGGCATCCCGCCGACTTCGCGTTGTGGAAGGCGGCGGGCCCCGGGCGTCTGATGAAGTGGGAGTCCCCGTGGGGCGTCGGTTTCCCCGGGTGGCATATCGAGTGCTCAGCGATGTCGATGAAGTTCCTGGGCGAACGCTTCGACATCCACACGGGGGGCAACGATCTGCGCTTCCCCCATCACGAGGACGAGATCGCGCAGAGCGAGGCGGCCGTGGGACATCAGGTGGTCTCGATCTGGGTCCACGGCGGGCATCTCCGTCAGACCGGGCAGAAGATCTCGAAGTCGACGGGCAACGTGATCCAGGTCGAGGATCTGACCGCGCGGGGCCTGGACCCGCTGTCGTTCCGATGGCTCACGTTCCAGACGCGCTACCGCTCGGAGATGGACTTCACGTGGGACGCGATGGATGCGGCCGACGCGAAGGTCAAGCAGCTGCGCCGGCGCATGGCCGATTGGGCGCCTGCCGCAGCAACATCGAGCGACGCCGCGGCGGCGTTCGATGCGCGGTTCCGCGATTCGGTTGCCGCCGACCTCGACATGCCGTCGGCCGTGGTGGTCGTGAACGACCTCGTCGGCGACGCAGGCGTGCCCGATGGCGAGAAGTACACGTTGCTCGCCGCCTGGGACGCGGTGCTGGGACTCGACCTGGAGCGTGAGGCGACGAGTGGCTGGACCGCGCCCGACGACGTGCTCGAGTTGGTGGCCCGTCGCGATGCAGCCCGTGCCGCCAAGGACTACGCCGAGAGCGACCGCCTGCGTGACGAGCTCACGGGGGTTGGGCTCGAGGTGATGGACACTCCGGAGGGCACTCGCGTGAGGCCGCGGATCTAGGCGCTCCTACCCGACCACCTGCAGCTCGCGCGTCGAACGGTTCAGCCGCTCCACCCCTTGGGCGGTGACCGCCACGATGTCCTCGATCCGGACGCCGAACTCCCCCTCGAGGTAGACGCCGGGCTCGACCGAGAACGTCGTGCCGGGTTCCAGCGTCTGATCGTTCCCTTCCACGAGATACGGGGGCTCGTGCACCTCGAGGCCGATGCCGTGGCCGGTGCGATGGATGAAGCGTGCACCGAATCCGGCTTCCTCGATGATGCGGCGTGCCACGCGGTCGATATCCTGCGCCGAGATCCCGGGGACCACCGCTTCGCACGCAGCCGCCTGGGCCCGGCGCACGGATTCGTAGACGCGCTCGAAGCCCGCCGGTGGCTCTCCGACCACGACCGTGCGGGTCGTGTCGCTGTGGTACCCGCCGAGCTCGCCGCCGAAGTCCATCACGACCGCGTCCCTCGGCAGGATCGTGCGGCTGCCGGGCTCGTGGTGCGGCGATGCGGCGTTGGGGCCGCTCGCCACGATCGTGAACTCTGCGCGCGAGTGCCCGTTGTGGACGAGCAGGTGGGCCAGGTCCGCCGCCACCTCTTCCTCCCGGCGACCGAGGAACGGCATCGTGCAGATCGTCCGGAACGATTCGTCGGCGCCGCGGGCGGCGCGCCGAAGTGCGGCGAGCTCGTCCTCGTCCTTGACCGCTCGCAGCCGAGCCATGACCGTCGAGGCCGCCTCGAACGTGAGCCCGGGAAGGGCCCGCTGGAGGCCGAGCAGGTGGCTCGCCCAGAGGCGATCTCCGACGGCGACCCGGCCTGCATCGGGCAGCAGGCGCGCCGCCCGGGCGTACGGATCCGATCCGTCGGACCACGGCACGAGCTCGATCGCCGCGGCGGCGGGAGCATCCGAGGCCAGCGGACGTTCGAGCTCCGGCACGAGCATGGCGGGGGCTTCTCCGGGCCGCACCACGAGCAGCGTCGGACGTTCGAGCGGCATCGGGTCGTACCCCGT
>Ga0075309_1000013_pt1 | contig 24283 bp, 22 predicted proteins | sample MayberryNE_Catta_4_FD_120057 | JGI IMG/M metagenome (GOLD analysis project Ga0075309, IMG submission 120057) | Natural and restored wetland microbial communities from the San Francisco Bay, California, USA, that impact long-term carbon... | ecosystem: Environmental > Terrestrial > Soil >... | reverse complement strand
GTCGTGTCGGCGGGCAGCGCTTCGGCCGGGTCCTCGTCGGGGGTCACGGCGTCGGGGGTGACGGCGTCGGTCGTCTGATCAACCTCCTCGCCCACAGCAACAGCAACAGCACGCCGGCGCCCACCGTGATCCACAACGCGACGCTGTTCACGGCGGTCGTTCGAACGACCAGGTTCTGATCCTCACCGAGGTCGCGGCCCGACGGCGCCCGGGTCTTGACGCGGATCGTCTGGGGTCCGCTCGCCTTGGCCACCACGTCGACCGTGACCACCTCGTCGGGGCCCTCGAGGGTGACCGTCCGCTCGTTTCCGGTCGGGAACTCGAACGAAGCCGACCGCATCACGACCTGCACCGTGAGCGGAGACGAGCCAGGGTCGCCCATGCGCAGCGGGATGGAGCCCTCGCTCGAGGTGAGCAGGAACTCCTGCGCGACGTCGGGCAGCACGTTCGCGAAGATCGATCCGGTCGCCGCGTTCACCTGGTCGTACCAGCGTCGCCCGATGTCGGGCTCGGCGACGAACTCACCGGCCTCCGCGTAGAGCAGGTTGCGATCGAGCCGTTCGGGCTGCGGGCTCTCCGCCGTCAGCATCGATCGGTACGCGTTCACGTTCCGGCGCTGGTCGCGGATCGCGTCGACGTAGTCTCGGGGGAAGCGCTCCGTCGACGTCGCGATCGTTGCCGGGCCTTGGCCCGGCACCACCAGGTCGACGAACTCGGCCGCCTGGGTCGGCACGAGGAACGGGGCCTGGGTGAGACGGCGGACGATCGGACCCCATATGCCAGCCGGCAGAGAGGCCGGCAGCGCGACCGCGATCCCGCGCACCGTCTCCGACCCGTCGGGCTGTGGCGCGGGCACGGGCTGCTCTCGCCAGATCGTGGCGAGCTCGCCCAACACGGCCTGGCCGGCTCGCACCGGATCGGCGAGCAGGATGGGATCGGCCAGCAGATCCTGGACGCCGGGATCGGGGAGGACCACGTCGAGCTCTGCCCCGTCGGCCGTCGTCGCCGTCGCGACGGGCAGCGGCGCGAACTCGTTGGGCTGGACCGATCGCTCCACCGAGTCGGCCTGCATGAGCAGCGTCTCCGTGCCGCGGTCGGCGAGCCACTGCAGGCTCGGCTCGTCGACGGCCCCTTGCGGTGGGCGGGCGGTGACCGGCGTCGGCGTCCGATCGAGCTCGTCCGTGACGATCGCGTCGCCGAGCATCTGTTGACGTGCCAGGTCGCGAGCGAGCCCGCCGGAGGCCAACGATGGCAGCAGCGGTCCGGAGAACGGCGCGGTGACCAGGTGCACGTCCGGATCGGCCACGAGGCCGCGGAGGCTCCCGAGCAGCGAAGCCGCATGGGTCGCGGGCGGCTCGTCGGGGCCCACCGGTTCGCCGAACGACCGCTCGTAGCCGTCGGCCATCCGGGTGAGCTGCTCGACGACCGCCGGCGTGACCACCAGATCGACGCCGGCCGCTTCGTCGTCGCCGGCGACGGCCGTGCGGAGTGCCTCCACCTGTTGTCGGAGGGCACCGCCCTCGGCGATCGCCGCCTCGAACGCGGGGTCGTCGAGCCGCCCCTGGGGATCCATCGCGATCTGCGCGTCGAACTCCGCCCACCACGACAGACGGATCGGGACCTCCGGGTCCCTCACGAGGTGGACGAGAGGGGTGTCGAGCGTGGCCACAGGCGCGCCGGCGCTGCGGAGATCCACGCGAGCCGGATACACGAAGGAGTCGAGATCGCTGATGCCGTCGGTCGCACCGAGGTCGGCGCTGACGGTGAACTCCCGACTCGCCCCGGGGTCCAGGGAGCCGTCCTGGGTGAACGTGCGGACGTAGATCAGCGGGTCCAGCGGACCCTCGACGAGCGAGAGCTCGTACTGCACCCGGGACGTGATCTGTTGGCCGATGAGGAAGCCGACCGACAGGTCCTCGTACGGTTCCTCGCCGAGGTTCTCCGCCCGGAACGTGATCGTCACCGCGGGTTCGTCGCGTGTGGTGATCGGGGTCTGGCCGATGAGCGTCAAGGCGACCGCGGGTTCCTGAGCGCCCGACCGGGACATCGGGACGAACGGGAACGAGACGACGAGGGCGAGCGAGAGCAGCGCGCCGAGCACGCGGAAGGTCCTCATGGCGGTCCCTCATCGTAGACCGGGCCCGGGAGCCTCCTCGGAGCCCACGGCCCGGGGACGAGCCAACACTCCGGGTCATCCGAGCAGCGCGTTCACCTCCGATATGCCGTAGGCGGCGGCGACGGCGAACAGGAAGCTTCCCACCAGGATCCGCAAGGTGCGCTCGCGCGCGGCGATCGCCAGGGTCGCTCCCAGTCGCGCCCCTGGCACCGCGCCGATCGCGACGACGACGAACAGCGCCCAGTCGATGTTCCCGAGCGCCGCGTGGGTGATCGTGCCGGGGATCACGAGCGCCACGATCGCGAGCAGCGAGGTTCCGAGCGCGCGCTTCAGCGGCATGCCGACCCATCCGGCGAGCATCGGCACGATCACCAGACCGCCACCGATGCCGAGCAGGCCGCTCACGAACCCCGCGGCGAGCCCGATCCCGACGAAGACGGCCCGCGACGCCTCGAGCGAACGCGAGCGCCGTTCGCGAGATCCGCGGAGGATGCCGGCGGCCTGGTAGGCGAGCAGCGCAGCCGTGATCACGAGGAGCACGTGGGTGTCGAGGAAGCTCGTGAGCAGCGCGCCGACGATCGACGCCAGCACCCCCGGGCCGATCATCCACGCCGCGGCCCCGCGGTCGAGCTCACCGGCCTTCCCGTACGTGTAGGCACCCGTCAGCGCGGTGGGGAGGATGACCGGCAGCGGCGTCGCCAGCGCTACGATCGGCGCGGCACCCAGCACGACCTGGAGGCCGGGCGTCATCACGATGCCGCCGCCCACGCCGAAGAGGCCTGAGAGCACCCCGGACACGAGGCCGATCAGGATGCCGAGCAACCCCTCGACCCACGTCATCGCCGCGAAGGGACCTCGGTCATGTCAGCAGCTCGGCGGCCCGACCGAGCACCTCACGCTCCCCGCGGTAGGCCGCCCGCTTGAGGGCGCGCTCGAGTGGGAACCAACGGACCTCCTCCATCTCGTCGTCGCGGTCCGATGGGTCGCCGCCGGTGCATCGCATCAGGAAGAAGTGCACGGTCTTGCGGATGCGGGTGTCTTCCCAGACATAGAAGTAGCGCGTGTCCCCGAGCGACGCCTCGATCTCGGCCGTGTACCCGGTCTCCTCGAGCACCTCGCGCACGGCAGCGTCCTCGAACGACTCGCCCTGTTCGACCCCCCCCTTCGCGAGTCCCCATGCGAGGTCGCCCCGACGCGTGCGGCGCGACGCCAACACGACCTCGATGGCGTCGGCCGAGCGACGGTACACGACACCTCCGGCCGAAACCTCTCGTTGGACCGGGGATCCGGGACGGCCCGGCCCCGAGCGCCGCTTCCGCTTCCGCTTCGGATCCGGGGCCGAAGCGCTCGATCTTTGCTCTTCTGGAGCGGGCTTCGGCGTCGAGGCAGCGTTCGACCTGCGCCGCCGACGCCGACGACGCCGCTTCCTCGGGGGTTGCTGCCCGTCGGAGGTGGGCTCGTCGGTCACGCGGGAATCCTAATCGCAGCCCTCAGGTGCACCCGGGAGAGGGCCGATGAACCACATGGGCCCACGACGGTGTGGGCCGGACGGAGGGTGTCTCGGCGATGGATGTGAACGCGTTGCTGCGGTACACCGTCGAGCGTGGTGCGAGCGACCTGCATCTGAAGGTGGGCAACGTTCCGTTCGTGCGCGTCGACGGCCAGTTGATCCCCGGAGAGTTCGACGTGCTCACGTCGACGGACACCGAGGTCGCCGCGGCCTCGCTGATGTCGGAGCACAAGAAGCGCGAGTTCGCCGAGACGAGCGAGGCGGACCTCGGCTACACGCTGGCGGGCGTCGGACGGTTCCGCGTCAACGCGTTCCGTCAGCGCGGCGTCGTCGGCCTTGCGATCCGGCGCGTTCGCAGCGAGGTCCCCACGTTCGAGGAGCTCCGGCTTCCGAAGGTGATGAACGCGCTCGCCGATTCCCCCCGGGGACTCGTGCTGGTCACCGGGCCGACCGGCACCGGGAAGACGACGACGATCGCCTCGATGATCGGGCACATCAACAGCCATCGGCGCGCACACATCGTGACGATCGAGGACCCGATCGAGGTGATGCACGACGACCTGCTCTCGATCGTGCAGCAACGCGAGATCGGCATCGACACCGACTCGTACGCGAACGCGTTGCGCCACGTGATCCGCCAGGACCCCGACGTGATCTTCGTGGGAGAGATCCGCGACCCCGATTCGGCGATGTCGGCGATCCAGGCCGCCGAGACCGGCCACCTCGTGATCTCGACGCTGCACACGATCGACTGCATGGAGACGATCAACCGCATCTTGGACCTGTTCCCCCCGCACCAGCAGAAGGAGGTCCGGACCTCATTCGCCGGCTCGCTCCGCGGCATCGTGTCCCAGCGGCTCGTGCCGAAGGCGGACGGGAAGGGTCGCGTGCCGGCCGTCGAGGTCTTGATCAACACCGGCCGCGTCTTCGATCGCATCGTCGACCCCGCCACGACCGACCAGATCATCGATGTGATCGCCGAGGGTGACTTCTACGGCATGCAGACGTTCGACCAGTCGCTGGTGCAGCTCACCAAGGAGGGTCTCGTTTCCGAGGACGACGCCCGCCGGGCCGCGACCAACCCCCACGACTTCGATCTGCAGATGGGCGGCGTTCTCGACCGGCTTCCCGTGGGAGAGAGCGAGGGTCTACCCTTCTAGCCGTCTCGGCCCTCGTGGGCTGCGGCTGGGGAGGGGGGACCTTGCGACAGGGCGCGCCGGCGGGGGGCGGGGAAGAGCGGAGCCGTGCTGCAGCGGTGCCGGGCCTGGCCGCGATGCGCGGCTATCGTCGCGAATGGCTGCGCGAGGACCTGGTCGCCGGGCTGGTGCTGACCGCGTTGCTCGTTCCGCAGGGTATGGCGTACGCGGAGCTGGCTGGACTTCCCGCGATCACGGGCCTGTACACGTCGATCCTCTGCCTGCTCGGCTACGCCCTGTTCGGCCCGTCCCGCATCCTGGTGCTGGGCCCCGATTCCTCCCTCGGTCCGATGATCGCGGCGACGATCGCACCGCTGTTGGTGGCCGGCGGAGATCCCGCGAGGGCGGTCGCACTCGCATCGATGTTGGCGCTGATGGTGGGCGCGGTGATGATCCTGGCCGGCGTGGCGAAGCTCGGATTCGTCGCCGACCTGCTCTCGAAGCCCACGCAGATCGGCTACATGAACGGCCTCGCCCTGACCATCCTGGTCGGCCAGCTCCCGAAGCTGTTCGGGTTCTCGGTCGACGCCGACGGGCTGATCGACGAGGCTGCGGGGTTCGTCGGGGGTGTGGTCGACGGCGAGACCGTCTCGGCAGCGTTCGCGATCGGGCTCGTCAGCCTCCTGATCATCTTCGGGCTGCAGCGTCGCCTGCCGAAGGTGCCGGCCGTGCTGATGGCCGTGGTGCTCGCGATCGCCGCGGTCGAGGTGTTCGACCTCGTCGAGCGCGGCGTGTCGGTCGTGGGTTCGTTGCCGGGCGGCTTCCCGCCGCTGACGGTCCCGGACATCTCCTGGTCCGACCTGCCGCTGCTGCTCGGAGGTGCGCTCGGCATCGCCCTCGTCGCGCTCACCGACACGATCTCGACCGCCTCGGCGTTCGCGGCACGCCAGGGCCACCACGTTCACGGCGATCAGGAGATGATCGGCATCGGCGTCTCGAACGTGGCCGCCGGTCTGTTCCAGGGATTCCCGGTGAGCACGAGCGGCTCGAGGACCGCCGTGGCCGAACAGGCGGGAGCGAAGAGCCAGGTGACCGGGGTCGTCGGCGCGCTCGCGATCCTGCTGCTGCTGGTCGTGGCCCCCGGTCTGCTGCGGAACCTGCCGCAACCGACCCTGGCGGCCGTGGTCATCGTCGCCTCGGCTTCCCTCGCCGACATCCCGGCGACGATCAGGCTCTGGAAGCAGCGCCGAACCGAGTTCCTGCTCGCGATCGTGGCCTTCCTCGGCGTCGCGCTGTTGGGTGTGCTGCCGGGCATCCTCGTCGCGGTGGCCCTATCGATCCTCAACGTGTTCCGGCGCGCTTGGTGGCCGTACCAGACACGCCTCGGCAGGGTCGACGGCATGCCGGGGTTCCACGACGTGCGGCAGTACCCGAACGGGGAGCAGCTTCCCGGCCTGGTGCTGTACCGGTTCGACGCGCCGTTGATCTTCGCGAACAGCCGTACGTTCCGAGAGGAGATCGTCCGCCTCGTGAACGCGACACCCGGGCTGCGATGGATCGTGGTGGCGGCAGAACCGATCACCGACGTCGACACGACCGCGGCCGACATGCTCGAGGATCTCGACGTCTGGCTGAATGCCCGTGACGTCTCGCTCGTGTTCGCGGAGATCAAAGACCCCGTCCGCGCGAAGATCGAGCGGTACGAACTGACCCGGACGATCGACCCCAGGCATTTCTTCCCAACGATCGAGGCTGCGGTCGACGCGTATCGCGCGGAGTTCGGTGAGGCGTGGGGCGTTCCGGAAGGGGAGAGCGGAGCATGACGAACGAGGCGACGAGGCCCACGCCGGTACGACGTGTCGCGGCGCTGATCTCGATGGCGGCCCTCGTTGCCTCGGTGGTCGTCATGGCCACCCTCGCGCTGTCGAACATCGTGGACATCGTGATCGCGAGCCTCGGCCTCTCGGTCGCGATCGGCGGCGCATGGTACTCCCTCTCGCACCGAGGCACGGTGCGGTTGCTGGCCTCCGGCGCGGTCGTGGCCGGCCTCGCGATCGTCGTCGTCGTGTTCGTCGTGGGCGAGGTTCGGCTCTGGCCGTGGCTCGCGGTGGCGGTCGCGGCGGCGATCTCGGTCGGATCGGCCGACTTCGCGCTTCGCGAGCCCCACCACGACGCTCCCGTCGCGGATGAGCCTCCCGCCCCGAGGGCGCGCCGACCGGTGCTGCTGATGAACCCGAAGTCCGGGGGCGGCAAGGTCGGGAAGTTCCGGCTCGAGCGGGAGTGCCGCGACCGTGGCATCGAGCCGATCGTACTGGGGCCGGGCGACGATCTGCTGCAGCTCGCCGAGGACGCGGTCGCGCGCGGCGCCGACGTGATCGGCATGGCGGGCGGCGACGGATCCCAGGCGCTCGTGGGCAGCGTGGCGAGCGCGCACGGTATCCCCCACGTCGTGATCCCGGCCGGCACGCGCAACCACTTCGCGCTCGACCTCGGGATCGACCGCGACGACGTCGTCGGCGCGCTCGACGCCTATACCGACGGTGTCGACCGCACGGTCGATCTCGCCGAGGTGAACGGCCGCATCTTCGTGAACAACGCGACGCTCGGTCTGTACGCCCGGATCGTTCAGTCCCCCGAGTACCGTGATGCGAAGGTGCAGACGTCGCTCGAGATGCTTCCGGATCTGATCGGCCCGGATGCCGAGCCGCTCGACTTGCGCTTCACCGGGCCTGACGGTGAGGAGGTGCCCACCGCCGCCGTCATCCTCGTCTCGAACGGGCCCTACGAGCTCCAGCGGGCCAAGGGCAGGGGGAGTCGAGAGCGCCTGGACGACGGCACCCTCGGCATCGCGACGCTGACGGTCCTGAGCGCCACCGACATGCAGAAGCTGATCTCGATGGAGGCGGCGGGGCGTCTCGGTCGGTTCGAGGGCTGGCGCGAATGGACCGCGGATCGGTTCGAGGTGCGCTCGAACGGCCGGGTCGACGTCGGGGTCGACGGCGAAGCCCTGACCATGGATCCGCCGCTGGTCTTCGCGACCCGCCCCGGCGCGCTCACCATCCGGATGCCGAGGCACGCGCCGGGACGCTCGCCCGCGGCATCGGCGGTGCGTGTGACCGAGGCGTCGACGGTCCGTGAGCTCCTGCGCATCGCGGCGGGGAAGCCGAGGAACACGTGAGCGACGCCGATGGTGGGAGGGAGGCGGGCGCCACGGCGCTGCCCCCATCCGGACGGCTCGCGGACCGGCTCGAGGCCGGGCCGTCTGCTCCGGCGCCTGCGCTGGTACGGGTCCTCCGCGAGCTGGCAGCGGTCGACACGGCCGTGTACCGCGCGGTGGCCGCGACCCCGACCCCCACCCTCGACGGCCCCTTGCGGGCCTTGACGAGCGTGGCCGATCACTCCAAACCGTGGATCGGAGCGGCGGCGGTGCTCTTCGCCATCGGCGGCGGCAAGGGGCGTCGCGCCGCGCTCACCGGCGTCGCGGCGATCGCGTGCACGTCGGCGCTCGTGAACCTGCCGATGAAGCTCGCCGGGCAGCGCCGCCGACCGGACGCCGACGCCGCGGGTGTGCCGCTCGAGCGTCGGGTCGAGATGCCCACGTCGGCGTCGTTCCCATCGGGGCATTCAGCCTCGGCGGCGGCGTTCGCCTCGTCGGTCGCAGAGGTGGTACCCGCGCTCGGCCTGCCGCTGAGCGCCGCCGCGGCTGTCGTCGGCTATTCGCGGGTGCACTCGGGCGTGCACTACCCCGGCGACGTCGTGGGCGGCATCGTGGTCGGCGCCGCGATAGGACAGGTGGCTGCCTGGGCGGGCCGCAGGATCGCCGCCCGTCGGCGAGACTGACCCGGCGGTCCGGCACGGACTAGTGCGTGTGGTCCGGTCGGACCGGCGAGCGCTCCCCGGCGGCGATCTGCGCCCGGATCTCCATCGGGTGACGTCGGTAGCCGTAGGGGATCGCGAGCAGGAAGTAGACGGGGATGAACAGCGGCCCCCAGGCGCAGAACTGCTTGATGTGCCATCGCTCGTGCGCGAGCAGGCGACCGGTCACCGGCTTCGACGACACGATCACGAACCCCACCGTCATCGCCGTGCGGTTGAACTTCCGGAGCATCCATGTGAGGCCACGCGGGGCCTTGTCGAAGACCAGCGCGCCGTCGCGGACGGCCGGCATCTGGAACGTGAGCAGCCCGAGCACGAGCCCGATCAGCGTGTTCGGTGAGGTCCAGATGAACCCGAGCCAGGTGGGCACGGGGTCCACGGTAAGCTCGGGCCGCCATGGCCGACCAGACCCCATTCGGTGCGGTGCTCGATGTGTCGCCGATCGCGAAAGACCTCGGCGCGAGGTTCGCCGAGGCCGGTCACGAGCTCTATCTCGTGGGTGGCAGCGTCCGGGACATGGTCCTCGGGCGGCCGGGTGGAGATCTCGATCTCACGACCAGCGCGCATCCTCACGAGACCACTCGGCTCCTGCACGGATGGGCGGACCGCCGTTACCTCGTCGGCGTGAAGTTCGGCACCGTCGGAGCGATGAAGGACGGCGATCGACTCGAGATCACGACGTTCCGCCAGGAGATCTACGCCCAGGAGCATCGCAAGCCGACCGTGACGTTCGGCGACGACGTCGAGACCGACCTCTCGCGGCGTGACTTCACGATGAACGCGATGGCCGTGCGGCTTCCGGACGGTGCGTTCGTCGATCCGTACGGGGGTGTGCGGCACCTCGCAGCGCACGTGCTCGACACGCCTCTGGAGCCCGAGGTCTCGTTCGGCGACGATCCCTTGCGCATGTTGCGAGCGGCACGGTTCGTCTCCCAGCTCGGCGTCGAGGCCGTCCCGCGTGTGGTGGCCGCGATCGAGGAGATGCGGGAGCGCATGGAGATCGTCTCGTCCGAGCGGATCGGCGGGGAGCTGGCGAAGCTCCTCCTCGGCGATCATCCCGTGAAGGGTCTCGATCTCCTCGTGTCGACGAAGCTCGCCGACACGTTCCTGCCCGAGCTGGCGGCCCTCGAGCTCGAGCAGGACCCGGTGCATCAGCACAAGGACGTGCTGCGGCACACCTACGCGGTGGTCGAGCGCTGCGAGCCCGACGAGGTGCTGCGGCTCGCGGCGTTGCTGCACGACATCGGGAAGCCCTCGACCCGGCAGATCACCCCCGAGGGCGTGCAGTTCCATCATCACGAGGTGGTGGGCGCTCGCATGGCCGAGAAGCGCCTACGCGAGCTCCGGTATCCGAACGACGTGATCGACGACGTGAGGAAGCTGGTCGAGATGCACCTGCGCTTCCACGGGTACGGCGAGGGCTGGAGCGACGCCGCCGTGCGCCGCTACGTGCGTGACGCCGGCCCGCTGCTCGATCGGCTGAACCAGCTCTCGCGCGCCGACGTGACGACGCGCAACGAACGGCGGGCCGCGAAGTTCCAGGCCCTGCAGGACGACCTCGAGGAGCGCATCGCCCGCCTCGCCGAGCAGGAGAACCTCGATGCGCTGCGTCCGCCGCTCGACGGTAGACAGGTGATGGACCATCTCGGCATCGAGCCCGGGCCGCTGGTCGGCGACGCGCTCGAGTTCCTGATGGAGCTACGCTTGGAACGCGGCCCGATCCCCGACGAGGAGGCCTACGGCGTGCTCGACGCCTGGGCGAAGGAGCGCGGCCTCACGGCCTGAGCGACATGGCCGCCACCACGACCGCCGATGCGCCGCACGTCGACCCGGAGCGCGGGCTCACCGCCGCCGAGGTCGCCGAGCGCGTCGCGCGCGGCCAGGTCAACGACGTTCCCGCGGCGCCGACCCGCACGGTCGCCCAGATCGTGCGCGCCAACGTGTTCACCCGGTTCAACGCGATCCTCGGCGCGATGCTCGCGATCATCCTCGTCGTGGGCCCGCTCCAGGACGCCCTGTTCGGGATCGTGCTGATCGCGAACGCCGGCATCGGCATCGTGCAGGAGCTGCGCGCCAAACGGACGCTCGACCGCCTCACCGTGCTCACGGCTCCCAAGGCTCGAGTGGTTCGCGAAAGCGAGGTGCGCGAGGTGGCGGTCGGCGACGTCGTGCTCGATGACGTGCTCGACGCGCCCGCGGGCTCGGAGATCGTCGTCGACGGGCAAGTGCTCGCGAGCCGCGGCCTGGAGGTCGACGAGTCTCTGCTCACGGGTGAGTCCGATCCGGTCGACAAGTCCATCGGCGACGAGGTGCTGAGCGGTTCGTTCGTGGCGGCCGGGGACGGGCGGTACCGGGCGACCAAGGTCGGCGCCGAGGCCTACGCGGCGCAGATCGCCGAGGATGCCCGCCGCTTCACCCTCACGAGGAGCGAGCTGCGTTCGGGCATCGACACGATCCTCACGTACGTGACGTTCGCGATCGTGCCGACCGCCGCACTGCTGTTCTTCAGTCAGATCCGGGCCGTTCCGGGCGACTGGAGGGAGGCGATGTCTGGCGCGGTGGCCGGCACGGTCGCGATGGTGCCGGAGGGGCTGGTGCTGCTCACCTCGCTGGCGTTCGCCGTCGCCGTCGTGCGCCTGGCCCAGCGCAAGGTGCTCGTGCAGGAGTTGCCGGCCGTGGAAGGCCTCGCGCGCGTCGACGTGCTCTGCATCGACAAGACCGGCACCCTCACCGAGGGCAAGCTCGCGGTCGAGGAGGTCCAGCCACTCGACGGTGACGGCCCGCGCCTGGAGACGGTGCTCGGTGCACTCGCCGCCGCCGACCGTTCGCCCAACGCCACCACCACGGCGATCGCGGATCGGTTCACCGACGGTAGCGGCTGGCACGCCGCCGATGGCGTGCCGTTCTCCTCGGCGAGGAAGTGGAGCGGTACGGCCTTCGACGGACAGGGCGCATGGTTCCTCGGCGCGCCCGACGTGATGCTCGCCGCGACCCACGACGCCGGATCGGTCGGCGACCGCGTGCACGAGCTCGCCGAGCAGGGTCACCGGGTGCTGCTCGTTGCGCGCGCTCACGCGCTCACCGGCGAACATCTCCCGTCCGACCTGGAGCCGGTGGGTCTCGCGATCCTCGGAGACCGGCCGCGTCCCGACGCCGCCGACACGCTGCGGTACTTCCGGGAACAGGATGTGACGGTGAAGGTGATCTCCGGCGACGACCCCCGCACGGTCGGAGCGATCGCCTCGAGGCTCGGCCTCGAGGGCGCCGACGAGCCCGTCGACGCGCGCGAGCTTCCCGAGGACCCCGACGAGCTGGCCGCGACGCTCGCGTCCCACTCGGTGTTCGGTCGTGTCACACCGCAGCAGAAGCGAGCGATGGTACGAGCCCTGCAGTCTCTCGGCCACACGGTGGCGATGACCGGCGACGGCGTGAACGATGCACTCGCGTTGAAGGACGCCGACATCGGTGTGGCGATGGGCTCGGGCAGCGACGCGACCCGCGCCGTCGCCCAACTCGTGCTGTTGGATTCCACGTTCGATTCGCTGCCCCCGGTGGTCGCCGAAGGCCGCCGGGTGCTCGGCAACATCGAACGTACGAGCGGGCTGTACCTCAACAAGACGGTCTACGCGATGCTCATCTCGATCGCGACCGGCGTGCTGGGGTTCGTGTTCCCGTTCCTGCCTCGCCACCTGACGTTGGTCGGCGCGCTCACGATCGGCATCCCGTCGTTCTTCCTGGCGCTCGCGCCGAACTCCGATCGCTTCCGGCCGGGATTCGTGCGGCGTGTGCTGCGCTTCGCGATCCCGACGGGCACGCTCGCGGCGATCGCGACATTGCTCGCCTACGCCCTCGCCCATGACGAGCCGGGCGTCTCGCTCGTCGAGGCGCAGACCACCGCGGTGATGGTGCTCACGTGGATCGGTTTCCTCGTGCTCTCGATCATCGCGGCGCCCCTCACGAGGGCGCGCCTCGCGTTGATCTGGGCGATGGCGGCGTTGTTCGTGATCGCGGTGACGTGGGGTCCTTCCCAGGAGTTCTTCGCGCTGGACGATCCGCCGTTGATCGTCTGGCTCGCGGGCTTCGGGATCGCGGCGATCGTCTGGTCGTTCGCGCGGCTGTTCGTTCCCGGTGAGATGCCGGTCGGCCCGCGGGCGCGCGACCCGGTCTTCGGTCGCCGACGCGGCTCCCGTGACGGCGGCGCCGATCGGGACTAGATGAATCCCAGGTCGCCCGGCGGCCAGATGATGACCTCGGCCTTGCCGACCACGTTGTCGATCGGCACGAGACCGAGTGAGAAGCGGGAATCGAGCGAGTTCCCGCGGTTGTCGCCCATCACGAACAGCCGCCCTTCGGGCACCGTGTCCTTCGGGAAGTCGTCGGTGGCCTGCGTGAGGTAGGGCTCGTCGATCGGTTCGCCGTTCACGAAGACCTGACCGTCCTTGGCCCAGACCGTGTCGCCGGGGGTGCCGATCACACGCTTGATGAAGTCCTCGCTGTCGGGGCGCTGCACGCCGAGGCCCTCGAACATCCAGTGGAAGAACCCGCCGACGAGGCCCCGGTCGGGCGTGCCGCCGGGGTCGGGGTCCTCGAAGACGACGATGTCGCCGCGGGACGGGTCACCGAAGTAGTACGGCACCTTGAGCACGAGCACGCGGTCGCCCGGCATCAGGGTCGGCTCCATCGATCCCGACGGGATGAAGAACGCCTGCACCAGGAACGTCTTGATCAGCAGCGCCAGAACGAACGCCATGAGGATGAGCCCCGGCAGCTCTCCGAGGAACTGCAGGACCGGGTTGCGGTTCTGCTCGGCACCGGCGGCCGGGGCACTCCGGGGCTCGGGGGCCTCGATCGACTCGCGTTCGGTCGTCTTCACCGGCCAAGGGTACCGGCTGCGAGCGCCGGACCCTCATCGCCCTCGATCTGCAACGAGACCTCCACGGCCTTGAAGCTCGCCCAGATCCTCATGCCCGGGCGCAGCTCCATCCGAACGATCGACGCGGCCGTGACCTCGGCCGTGAGCGGCGGGCGGCTCGCGAGCCGCACCCGGGCCCGGTCGCCGTCGAGCGCCACCTCGACGATCTCGCCGTGGAACACGTTGCGGGCCGAACCTTCGGGCTCGGTCGCGTGGAGTGAGATGTCGATCGGCTTGATGCTCGCCAGCGCGGTGCTTCCCGGGACGACGGCGCGATCGGGCGCGACCACGATGTCGCCGTTCCTCGTGGAGAGCATCGCCCCGCCGTCCTCGAGCGGCGCCAACGTGCCGGTGAAGAGGTTCACGCCGACGAGGTCGGCCGCGTATGCGGACCGGGGCGACGAGCGGATCTCCTCGGGCGTGCCCGACTGCGTGATGCGGCCCGCCTCGATCAGGGAGACATGGGTTGCCAGCGTCAACGCGTCGAGCGGCTCGTGCGCGATCAGCACCGTGGCCCCTCCGAACGTCTCCGCGACCTCGCGCACGAGCGAGCGAAGGCCCGGCCTGGCCGAGACGTCGACGTTGGCGAACGGCTCGTCGAGCAGTAGCAGGCGCGGTTCCGGCGCCAGGGCGCGTGCGAGAGCCACGCGCTGACGCTCGCCCCCCGACATCGACCTGGGGCGAGCGTCGGCGTCGACCGCCGGGGCGAGCCGGCCGAGCAGCTGCCCGGCCCGTCGGCGCGCGTCTTCCTTCGGCAGCTTCCGCGCTCTGAGCGGGAACGAGACGTTCTCGAGCGCCGAGAGCCGCGGGAAGAGCAGGTCGTCCTGGAAGCAGACCCCGATCGGGCGCTCCTCGGGAGGGAGGCGATCGACGCGCTCGCCGTCGATCTCGATCGTTCCCTCGGCGATCGGCAGCGTGCCGATCAACGCGTCGACGACCGTGGACTTTCCCGCACCGTTCGGTCCCAGCAAAGCCGCGATCTCGCCGTCCCGGACGTCGAGATCCACGTCGACGTCGAACGTGTCTCGACGGGCGGTGAAGTCCGCGTGGAGCCCCATGCCGGCATCCTCGCAGGCGCCCGCGCCTCGTTCACGCCGCCTGCGTGATGCGGTCCCGCATCACGACGAGCACCACGACCGATATCGCGACGAGGATCAGCGAGAGGAAGATCGCTCCGCCCGGGTCCGTGAGGCGCGTCTCGTACACGGCGAGGGGGAGCGTCTGCGTGCGTCCGGCCAGGTTCCCGGCGAACGTGATCGTCGCGCCGAACTCGCCGAGCGCGCGCGCCCACGCGAGCACCGCCCCGGCGGCGAGCTGGGGGCCGAGCATCGGCAGCACGATGCGCCGGATCGCGTAGCGGGGGGTGGCGCCGAGGGCCGAGGCGACCCGCTCGAAGCGCTCGTCGATCGAGCGCAGGCCCGCCTCGGTCGCGAGCACGACGAGCGGCATCGAGACGAACGTGGTCGCGAGGATCGCGCCCGTAGTCGTGAACGTGACCTGCAGGTCGAAGGCCTCGTAGAGCCAGCGCCCCACGACGCCACCCCGCCCGAGCGCAGCGAGCAGCCCGATGCCGCCGACGACCGGTGGCAAGACGACCGGGAGCACGACCACGGCGCGCAGCACGGAGCGACCCGGAAGGCGGGAACGCGCGAGGATCCACGCGAGCGGAACGCCGAGCAGCAGCGAGAGGACCGTGGCGGTGATCGACACGACGATCGACAGTCGCAACGCCGCGCCGGCGCCGGCCCCGCTCAGCGACGTCGCGATGTCGCCCCAGGGAGCGCGGAGCAGCAGCGCGATCAAGGGCAGCGAGACGAACACGGCCCCGACGATCGCGAGGATCCACAGCGCCGTCGGTGTGCGGGACCGCATGCAGCCTCCTTCAGGAGATCGGCTGGAACCCGTACTCCTCGAGCGCGGCCTGGCCGTCGGCGCTCAGCACGTACTCGACGAACGAGGCGCCGAGTTCGCCGTTCGCGGCACCCTCGACCACGGCCATCGGGTAGGTGGCGATCACGTTGATGTCGTCGGGGATCTCCACCGAGGCCACGTCGTTGGCGGCCGACTCGGAGATGTCGGACTCGTACACGATCGCGGCGTCGCCTTCCCCGGCCACGATCTTCGCGACGACCGCGGCGTTGTCCTCCTCATTGGAGACGACGTTCGCCTCGGCCTCTTCGGCGATGCCGGTGTTGGCGAGGGCCTCGCGCGAATAGTCCCCGACCGGCACGCCCTCGGCCGCGAGCACGAGCTGCACCCCGTCGCCCGCGAGGTCGTCGATCGACGCGATGCCGGCGGGGTCGTCGGGCGGGGTGATGATCACGAGCCGGTTCTGCACGAAGTCGCTTCGGTCGACCACGCCCGGGTCTTCCTGCACGGCGTCCATCCATGTTCCGCTCGCGCTCGCGAACACGTCGGCCGTACCCTCGCTCTGGATCTGTCCCGCGAGCGCGTCCGACGCGGCGAAGTTGAAGACGACCGTGGTGCCCTCGTTCGCGGCTCCGAACGCCGGGCCGATCGCCTCGCCGAACGCATCGGTCAGCGACGCGGCGGCGAAGACGGTGAGCTCGGTGGACTCGATCGGCTCGGCTGCGCCGCCGCCGGACGAGCACCCCGCGAGGACGAGCGTGAGCGCGGTGAAGCTGATGATCACTCGTCGCACGATGTCCCCCTCTCTGGAGGGACTATATAGACTCGGACCGCGATACAACCAGATAAACCTCGAGTTGGACGCCTAAGCAGCTGGTGGTTGCCGAGAGCAAGGATCGGCGTCGAGAGCGTCGTGCAGCGAGCTCCGGAGCTCAATCTTCCGGGAGGTTCACCATCACGCTCGTCGCCTTCACGGTGGCGACCGCTTCCATGCCGGGCTCCAGCCCGAGTTGATCGGCGGCCTCGCGGGTGATGAACGCGAGCACGCGGTGCGGCCCCGCCTGGATCTCCACGGTCGCGGCCAGGCCGTCTCGCTTCACCTCGGTGATCACGCCCGGGAAGCGGTTCCGAGCGCTCGCCGCCGCGATCGGCTCGTCGTGCCGGCGCTCGGCGAGGAGGCGAGCGACCTCGGCGGCCGGTACCGTGCGCTGCCCTCCGGACGTGCGCTCGACGCGGAGCTTCCCCTCGCGCTCCCAGCGGCGGAGCGTCTCGACGCGCACGCCGAGCGCCTTCGCCGCTTCCCCGATGCGGTAGGCCTCCGTCACCCAACGGAGGCTACCCCGTCGCGGATCGGGTGGCGTCGGTGTCCTCGGCCGGCATGGAGAGGAAGGCCACGACGGCGACGAGCATCCACGCCGCGAGCCGGACGAACGCCGCGGTCGGTGAGACGAGCGTCCAGAGCAGGCCAGCCACCGCGCTCGCGGCCAGGTTTCCGGCGCTCTGCAGGGCGGCGAGAAGGCCGAACGCGCTGCCTCTGATGTCCTCGGATGCCCGCGCCGCAACGGCGGCGTGCTCCGCGGTCTCGGCCGCGCCGATACCGACGCCGGCGAGCACGAACCCGGCCGCGAGCAGCGGGACGCTCGCGTCGACCTCCGCGAACAGCAGGTACGCGACGAGGAACACGCCCGCCCCGCCCAGCAGGACGAGTCGGGTGCCGCGTCGGTCCCCGAGGTGCCCAGCCGGCAGGCTCGCGAGCGTCGCGGCGGAGTTGTAGGCCACGTACAGCAGCACCGCGATGCTCGCGGCTCGGTCCTGGCCGCGCCCGGGTTCGAGCAGCTCGGTGGCTCGGAGGATCAGCAGGGTCGCGGCGCAGTTCCCGAACTCGAACGCCCCCATGCCGGCGAAGAGCCGGCCGAGCCCGCCCTGAAGCACCGGTCGCACCTGCAGGCGGATCGGCCGCCGTTGCCACGGCGTGGTCCGTCGCACCCGTCGCGCGGCCGCGAACATGGCGACGGCGGCGAGCAGTCCGGGCACGATCGAGACGAGGATCGCCGATCGGACGCCCATCAGCGCGATCAACGGGATCGCGAGCAGCGGTCCCACGATCGCGCCGAGGTTGTCAGCCATCCGCTCGAACCCGTAGGCGCGTCCGTACGCCCGGGCCGGCACCACGTCGGTGAGGATCGCGTTGCGAGCCGGGCCCCGGAGGCCCCGAGCCGCCCACGCGCCGGTGCGCAGCGCGGCGACCTGCCACGCCGCGGTCGTGAGGCCGATCGCGCTCGACAGGAGCGCGGTCGTGACGTATCCGCCGACCGCCACCCGTGTCCGACGGTGCGGGTCGTCGGCGAGCGCGCCACCGGCCAACTTGGCGACCCCGGCTGCCCCGTCGGCGATCCCCTCGATCAGCCCGAGGGCCGAGGCGGGCGCACCGAGCGTCGACGTGAGGAAGCTGGGCAACAGCGACGTCGGGATCTCGTGGCCCACGTCGGAGAGGAAGCTCGCGAGCCCGATCGAGCGGACGCCGGGGTTGAACCACCGTGAGGACACGGCCCGGGTTCCCGCGTCCGCCTTGGCGTCCTCGTGCACCCGTTCAGTATGGATCCGCGATCGACGATGACCCTGCGACGAGCGCATCGCCGATCGGCGTGCGCCGGTAGATCACCGAGCGACCCTGTCGCGCCCTGGTGACCAACCCGGCCTCGCGGAGCACCCGGAGATGGTCGCCGACGGCACCGAGCGTATGCCCGGTGACGCGCACGAGCTGGGTCGTCGACGCGGGGCTCTCGAGCTGCGCCAGCACGTCCGCTCGGGACGGTCCGAGCAGGCGGGCCAGTGCGCGAAGCGTGGTGGTCTGCGTCTCCCACAGGGCGGCGCTTCCGCGGGCGGGATAGACGACCGCGGGCTGCCACGGCGGCTCGGTATAGGTCGCGAGGTTGGGATGCATGAACACCGACGGCACGAACATCAGGCCGCGGCCGTCGAGCGCGGTCGTCTCGTCCGGGCGTCCGAGGATCTCCACGGCGCCGCCCGCCCAGCGCAGGCTGGGGTGGAGGTCGTCGAGCGCCCCGGCCCACCCGCCGCGCGCCAGCCGGTCGGCACGGTGCAGCACATCTCGCTCCGCGATGGCGAGCAGTAGCGGCCAGTCCGGCGCGAGCAGCAGGAGCCAGATGCGCTCCAGGGCGTCGCCGAGCCATGCGGTCACGTTCCGCTGCCCCAACACGGCCCGCACGTCGTCATCCACCGGGCCGGTGATCTGGAGCGCCCGGTCGATCTGGGCGCGGGCGATCGCCGACGGAGTGGCGCGGATGACGGCGAGGTCGTCGGCCGGGCCCCGAGCCATGCCGCTCGGTGGCGGGGTGATGAGATCGGGACCCCAGCCGACCGGCCGGAGTGCCGCCAGGACGCGCGCGTCGAGCGTGTGCCGGACCGGCGCATAGCGGTGAGCCCACCGTGAGCTCCGGATCGCGGCCCCGGAAGGCGTCCGGCTGCGCGGGCCGTCGAGCTTGCGCAGCAGGGATTCGAGCTCACCCATCGGGGAGATCGCGAACCGAGACGCAGCCAGGTCGTCGGGCCCGACCTCGATCCTCAGCATCACTGCCTCGTTTCGTGTGAGGGCGAAACAGTAGCTGTTCCGCCCGGAGGTGGCCACGCTGCTCCCATGAGGACCGACGCACCGACGCCGTCCGAGAGCGCCACCTACTCCCAGCTGCTGCACGCTCCCGGTGTGCCCCTGGTGTTCGCCCAGTCCCTCACGAACGTGCTCGGGCACTCGCTGCAGATCTTCGCTCTGTCGGTTCTCATCTACCGGCAGACGGGCTCGGCTGCGTGGTCGACCCTCGCCTTCGCTGCCGGCTTCCTGCCGCAGCTGGTCGGCGGCGCCGTCCTCACCTCGCTCGCGGACCGGTGGCCTGCGCGCCCCGTGCTGGCTGCCAGCGCTGCCACCCGTGCCGCCGTTGCGCTGCTCCTAGCGCTCGGCGGCCTCTCGCCCGGCGTGGCGATCTGCGTGGTCGCCCTCGTCGCGATGTGGCAACCCGTTCCACTCGCGGTGCAGTCGGCGCTCGTGACGCGACTGCTGACCGGGGACCTCTACGTGCTCGGTCGCTCGGTGTTCAACCTCATCTCCTCGGGAGCCCAGCTGCTTGGCCTCGCCCTCGGTGGTGTCGTGATCGCCTCACTCGGCCCGTCGGCGACTTTCCTCGTCGCGGCTACGATCCATCTCCTCGGGATGCTGGCCTCCCTGGCGATCCGCGCGCAGGGTGGCGAGCAGCCTCCCCAGGGACCGTGGCGCCTCGGGGAGACCTGGACCGGGAACCTGCGGTTGCTGCGCAACCACGCGGTGCGACGCATCCTGCTCTCGTGGTGGGTGCCGATCACGCTGTTGGTCGGCGCGGAGGCGCTGGTGGTCGCCTACGTCGGCGAGTCGGACGGGTCGCCGACGCAGACCGGGATCCTCCTGGCAGCGTTCCCCGCGGGAGCGGCGGTCGGAGACGTCGTCGTCGGGCGCTGGCTCACGCCGGACCTGCGCCGCCGGATCGCCCCCTCGCTCTACACCCTGCTCGGGGCGGCCCTGCTGCCGCTCGCCTGGTACCCGGGCACGATCGCGACGGTGACGTGTTTCGCCATCGCCAGCGCGGCGACCGCCTACCAACTGGGCAGCCAGCAAGCCTTCCTGGACGCCGTCCCCGTCGACCGCCGAGGGCTCGCGTTCGGACTCTTCGGCTCCGGTCTCATGGTCGGCCAGGGGGTCGGCCCCGTCGTTGCCGGCGTCCTCGCCGACGTCATCGGATCAGGCGCGACGATGACCGTCTTGGGGATGACGGTGCTCGCCTCCGCGCTCTTCCTCGCCCGCCTCCCCCGGGTCCGGATGAGCCCTAGACCGCGAACCTGACGTGCAGGATGTTGCCTTCCTGCACCTCGTAGTCCTTTCCCTCGACGCGGATCTTGCCGGCCGACTTCGCGGCTTCCATGGAACCGGCCGCGACCAGCTCGTCGTAGCCGATCACCTCGGCGCGGATGAATCCGCGCTCGAGGTCGGTGTGGATGACCCCGGCGGCCTCGGGTGCCTTCGCGCCGCGGCGAACCTCCCAGGCCCTCGTCTCGTCCTCGCCGGTCGTCAGGAACGTGATCAGGTCGAGCGCTCGGTAGCAGGCTTCGATCACGGTCTCGAGGCCAGGCTGGCTGACGCCGAACTCCTCGAGCAGCGCACGAGCTTCGTCGGGCTCCATCTCGGCCGTCTCGGCCTCGATCGAGGCATACACGCCGACCGCGCCGACCTCGGCCAGCGACGGCGGAACCTCCGTGCCTTCGTCGAGATTCGCGACGACGACCTCGGGCTTCAGCGTCAAGGGCGCGATGCCCCGCAACACCGCGGCGTCGTCGTCGGAGAGCCCAGCGTCGCGCAACGGCGTCTCGGCCTCGAGTAGCTCCCTCGCTCGCCGCAGCACGTCGACCTCGAGGCCCGGCTTCTGGCGCGCCTTCTTCTCGGCCTTCTCGAGGGCGCTCTCGATCACGGCAAGGTCGGCGAGCAGCAGCTCGGCCCGCACCGACGACAACTCGTCGAGGGGAGCCGCATCGGAGCCGAAGCACCGGAGCACGACGGCGAGCGCGTCGACCTCGCGGAGCCGGGCGATGCCCTGGGCGCTCGAGACCCCGCCGGGCACGTCGACGAAGCGAACCTGCGCCGGGACGGTCTTCGCCGAATGCTCCATGTCGGTGAGCACCGCCAGCCGCGAGTCGGGCACGGAGACCACGGCGACGTTGGCCTGACCGCCGTGCGATCCGGCGCGTGTGAGCGCCGTGAACAGCGTGGACCTGCCGCTGTACGGAACCCCGACGAGACCGACGTCCTTCATGAGGAGGCGCGAGCCTAGCAGGGGCCCGATCGGCGACGGTGAGCGCGAGGTTCGCCTGCCGAAGTGCTTCGGACCTTCGGCCCCGCGGATTCGCCCTTCGCCCCATGCGGCGCAACGAGCCCGGGGCCGATGACTACGACGAGACCGGGCGGAGTGGGGTGCCGCCAGACCCACCCCGCTCCGCCAGGCTCGTTCCGGGGCTGCCCGCGGCCCCCGGAACAGGACGGGTCCGGTTCGACACGAGGTCGGCACGGCATGGCGCCGACGGGCGCATCGTTCCGGTGGGCCGGGGATCCGACGGCCCGGCCCGCCGGATCTTCCTAGCTCTTGGTCTCCCAGAAGATCTTGCCGAGCTCGTCGATCGCGTCGAGCAGCGACTGCCCCTGCGCCGGGTCGCTGGCCTTCTTCGAGGCGCCCGCGAGCTTCGTCGCGTTCCAGAACTTCTCGTGCAGGTCGGGGTACTTCTCGAGGTGCTCGGGCTTGAAGTAGTCGGTCCAGAGGACCCACAGGTGGTGCTTGACCAGGTCGGCGCGCTCCTCCTTGATCACGATGCAGCGCGTCGTGTATTCCTCGGCCGACTCCGTGGCCGACTTCTTGCCCTCGGGGTCCTGCAGTCGCTCCTGGATCGCCTTCACCGATTCCGCCTCGATGCGAGCCTGCGCGGGGTCGTACACGCCGCACGGAACGTCGCAGTGCGCGTGGACGACGCGGTCCGGCTTGAGGAATGCTTCCAGCATGGATGGGCCTCCTTCCGACGATGGACCCGATGGAACGGTCTCCGGTTCGGACTCGACCGAAACCTATCACCGCGGTCGGAAACGGGCCGCCGGCGTCGGCGCGACCGCGGCCGCTGCGGCCGGCGTCGCCTGGGCGTGCCTTCGCTGGAAGCCGAGCCGCGTCGAGATCGAGGGGGGCTCGATGGCTCCGACGCTCGCCCCTGGCGACTGGGCCCTCGTCGTTTCGCCGTCGCGGTATGGGCGCCGCGACGTCGTGATCGTCGAGCATCCCGGGCGCCCCGGCTACGAGATGGTCAAACGCATCGTGGGGGTGCCCGGCGACAGCGTCGGCGACCGCCTGCTCGGCGAGGACGAGTACTGGGTCGAGGGAGATCTCGAGCCGGCATCGACCGACTCGCGTCAGTTCGGTCCGGTGCGGGAAGAGCGGCTGAAGGCCAAGGTCCTGCTCGTGTACTGGCCGCCGGACCGACGGCGCAGGGTCAGGTAGGCGACCCGGGGCGGTCGGTTGCTCGAGCGATCGCCACCGCGAAGATCTCGCAGCCCTTCGGCTCCCGGTCGCGCCGCTCCGACTGGCATGTGTCCTTCCCCGGTCCGCCGACGAGCCGGTCGCGGCCGGGGCCTCCCCACACCCAGTCGTCGCCTTGCTCGCCCTCGATGCGGTCGTTCCCCGGCCCACCGTCGAACCGGTCGCTGCCCGGCCCCGCGATCAGCAGGTCGTGCCCGGCGCCTCCGCAGGCACGGTCGTTGCCGATCGAACCCTGGAACTCGTCGCCGCCGCCGAGACCCAGGAAGACGTCGGGCCCGCGTCCGCCGCTGAGCTCGTCGTCGCCGCGGGTGCCGACGATGTTCACGGGCTTGCCGAGGCACCGCACGAGCTCGTAGGCGCCGGCGTCGCATCGACGGTCCCGCGGGGCGCCGCGCTGATCGGCGTGCGAGTCGCAACCCCCAGCGGCGCCGAGGGCAGGGCTGTCGATGCGTAGCGCCATGGTCGGGGTCGGCCCGCCGTAGGCCCCGAGCCGCCTGAGACGAGGATCGGCGCCGGTGTGGTCGTCCGACGAACGCAAGCCGCAGCCCTTCGCGAAGCCGGCGTTGCCGCCGAGCGAGACGACCGCGGCCGCGCAGTCCACGCTGCGGTCCGCCTCGTTGTCGGACAGGACCGACCCCCTCACCGAGACCCCTCCCGAGGCAGACGCGGGCCGACGGATACCACCCCCGCGGCCGGCCCGGTTGTCGGCGACGGTGACGCCGTCGAGGGTCGCGCCGGACGCGAGGTACATGCCGCCTCCCGACGAGGCTGCGACGTTCTCCGCGATGGTCGAGCCCTCGATCGCGCCGCCGTTGCCCGCCACGGCGATGCCGCCGCCGTCGGTGGCGCGGTTGCCCGCGACGGTCGTCCCGATCATCACGAGCCGGCCGCGGCTGTGGATCGCGCCGCCGGATCCCGAGGCGATGTTGTCGATCAGCAGCGAATCGAGCACGTGGAGGGCCGATCGAGGCGCGGACCACACCGCGCCCCCGTCGCCCCCGCGAGAGCCGACGATCGTCACGCGGCGGAGCCTGGCCGTGCCCCCCCGAAGTCGCACGGCCGCCCCGTCGACCGACGGTGCTCGGGCCCCGAAGATCGTGAGTCGTCGGAGCTCGTACCGGCCGTGCTCCGTCGCCGTTCCCATCGTGAACGCGCGTTCCCCGAGCTGTGACGCATCGATGAAAGCGCCGGTCTCGCCGACACCGGCGATCGTGATCGACGCGGGGAGGTCGATGTCGCCCCGGCCGATGCCTCCATGGCCGGCGCGGGTGAGCGTGTAGAAGCCCGAAGGAACGCGAACCCGTCCTCCCGGTCCGGCCGCGGCGATCGCGTCGCGGAGCGAGCAGTCGGCCTCGTCGCAGACGGCGTCGAAGGTGTCGGTGGTCGTGTTCACCAGCAGCGTCTGTGGGCCCGCGGCCGCGACGGGAGCGTCCGCGACGAGCGTCGACGCAGCCAACGCGATCGCCGCGGCGACGACGGCGAGGAACGTGCGGGCGATAGGCACGGCCAGATGCTATCGACCGGCTCGCGGGCCGGCCTCAAGGAGCGCGGCCTGCCCTACGATGCTTGGAACGCCGAACGTCGTCGGAGCCCTGACGAGGAGCATCCTCTGGCCGCCAACCTTCCCCCGGTCCCACCCCGCCCGGACCTCGTTCCCGGCGGTTGGCCGCCGCTCGAGCCGAGGCGGCGGCGGTTCCCCGCATGGGTGATCGGCTCCGCGCTGCTCACGATCGTCGCGATGGTCGGAGC
>Ga0075309_1000007_pt1 | contig 26264 bp, 29 predicted proteins | sample MayberryNE_Catta_4_FD_120057 | JGI IMG/M metagenome (GOLD analysis project Ga0075309, IMG submission 120057) | Natural and restored wetland microbial communities from the San Francisco Bay, California, USA, that impact long-term carbon... | ecosystem: Environmental > Terrestrial > Soil >... | reverse complement strand
GTCGGCGAGTTCCTGCCCGACGAGGGATGGGTCTTCCTCGAGATCCCGTTCGACCCGACCGTGCACGACGACCTGTGGATCTCGGTCGAACCGGCCGACGCACCGACCGACGAGCCGGTGAGCACGGAACGCTGGTCTGCGAGCGCCGTGGCGTGACCTAGACGCGTTCGGCCGTCGGCACGCTGGGCAACGCCGAGGGACGTCCGGCCCGCAGGAAGCCCAGGAACATCACGACGATGCCGACGACGAGCGCCGCCGAGAACGCCGCCAGATAGCCCAGCGCGGCGAACGCGGACCCGAACCCCGCGATCACCGACGCGCCGAGCGCGATGAACAGGGTGCCGGCGAAGCGGTCGCGGAGCTCCGGCCGCCCGCGCATGCGCCAGGCGGACCACAGCGCCCCACCCAACAGCACCACGTAGGACGGGATCGAGATCAACTGCGGGAGCCGGTGTGCGGGCGAACCGTCGCCGAACACGTGCTTGCCCGAGGGAAGGTCGTCGGCGAGCGCCGCCGCGTCGAACGACGCGCCCCGAAGCACCGAGACGGTATACGCGGTGAGGAAGACCAGGACGATCCAGACCGCGGCCTGAGCGGTGCGGTTGCGCAGCAGGAGCATCAGCTCGCCGCCCGCGAGGAACGGCACGTTCAACACGGCTCCGAGCGCCCAGTAGAGCTGGAACTCTCCGGTCGTCCACCCGCCGAGGACACCGAACACGACGGCCAGCGAGGCCGCCGAGTACATCGCGAGGGCGAGTACCCAAGCGAGTTGATAGGGACGCCGGCGGGCGGCGTACTGCCTGGTGACGAGGCCGGCGAACACGGCGGCCACGACGGCCGAGGCCAGCGGGAACACCCACATGGCACCAGCATACGGGGGCGAGCAGGCCCGCCGGTCGGCCCCCCGCATGCCTACGATGGGAGCGTGAGCTCTCCACGACTGCTGTTCTCCTCGGCCGCGTTCTTCGCGCGTCCGCTCGCGAGCACGTTCGGCATCGTCGCCGAGACCGGGTACTCCGGCGTCGAGGTGATGGTGACCAAGGACCCGTCGAGCCAGGACCCAGCGCGGATGCGTGCCCTCGCCGAGGAACACGGCCTGTCGATCGGCGCGATCCATGCGCCGTCGTTGCTCGTGACGCGGAAGGTCTGGGGCACCGACCCCGTCGGCAAGATCGACCGAGCGATCCGGGTCGCCGAGGAGGCCGAAGTGCCGGTCGTGGTGATGCATCCGCCGTTCCGGTGGCAACGCGGGTACCGCCGGTGGCTCGACGAGGACCTGCCCGATCTCGAGGCCCGCACGGGCGTGACGGTGGCGATCGAGAACATGTTCCCGGTGCGCATGGGGCGTCGCGGTGTGACGCTGCACGCGAACCAGGATCTCGACGAGCTCGAGGGACTCCCCCACCTCGTTCTCGACACGAGCCACGCGGCGGTCGCGCAGCACGACCCGGTCGAGGTGCGGCAACGATTCGGCGCGCGCCTCCGCCACGTGCACCTGTCGGACAACGCCGGCCGCGGCTGGGACTCGCACCTGCCGCCCGGCCAGGGCGTGCTCGACCTCGATGCGTTCTGTGAGGATCTCGCCGACGACGGCTACCTGGGTGCGGTCTCGCTCGAGGTCGACCTGCGGACGCACCTCACGGACCCGGTCCGCCTTCGGGAGGTCATGGTGTCGATGCGGGAACGCGCCGAGCGCGCCCTGCGGATCGGCAGCGCCGGGCGGGCGTGACCGGCCGGCGCGCTGCTAGCCTCGCCGACGATGCGGCGACCCACCCTGATCATGATCATCGCCCTGTTCATCTTGATCGGCGCAGCGGCGATCGCGCAGCTCGCGATCGTGGGCGGCGACGGCGACCCGCTCCCCGGGCCTGCGAGCCCCGGGCAGCTCCCCAGCGCGTCGCCCTCCTAGCGGAGTTCCGAGAGGAGCTCCCGCCTACTCGATCACGACCGCGCTTCCCGGCCTGAGGTTCAACGTCTGCGCGGCGCTGCCGTGATTGACCACGAGCGCCAGGTAGCCCTGGGAATCGACGATCGCGGCCAGGACCCCCTCGGCCACGTCGGCGAAGATGTCCACGAGCGGCAGCGGGCGCCCGGCGACCGTGAGCGTCGAGCCGATACCCGCGGCTTCCAGGTCCACGGGACGCGCACCCAGCTGCACGTTGCCGAACGCGTCCACCTCGATCACCCGGGTGCCGACGGCCCCAGGCGTCACCATCGGCCCCGGCATCTCGACCACCCGGAGATCGGCGACGTCGATCGTCGGGCCGACGTCTTCGAACGCGACCCCCGATGCGAGATGGGCCCCCGCCGGAGCGAACACGTCCCGACCGTGGAACGTCGAAGAGACCGGCGTCAGCATCACCCGCTCCTCCTCGATGGCGACCGCCGCGTCGGCCCCTCCGAGGGCGTCCCACGCGAGCGAGAGCAGGCCGTTGTCGGGACCGACGAGGAGCGGGCCGTCGGCCGCACGGATCGCGATCGAGCGGCGCTCCGACCCCACTCCCGGGTCCACGACCCCCACGTAGACGGCGTCCGGCGGCATGTACGGCGTCGCCCGGGAGAGCGTCAGCGCGCCACGGAGCACGTCCTGACGCGGCACCGAATGCGTGAGGTCGATGATGCGCGCGTCGGGCGCGATGCGAGCCATCACGCCGTGGCACACGCCGACGAACCCGTCGGCGAGTCCGTAATCCGTGCAGAACACGATCGGACGCGTCATGTGCCCTCGTCCTCGGCCGGGGCGTGCACGGGCAGGAACCGAGCGAGCCAGGACGTGAGCACCCCGCGCAGGTTCGGCCCCTGGTTCCCTTCGAGCATGTCGGTGCCGTGGTTCTCCGTGGGGAAGATCTCCACCCGCTTCGGAGGCACGCTGAGGTCGTACATGCGCTGAGCGTCGGCGGCCGCCGTCGCGTCGGCGTTGCCTGCGACGAAGAGCTTGGCCGCGGAGGCGGCCGAGAGCACCGCAGGCGACGCGTCGAGCCCGTCGATCGCGATCGGGGCGGACAACGTCGCGACCGCGCCGATGCGACCGGTCGGCTGGGCGGCGGCGATCAACGCAGCGGTGCCGCCCATGCTCGCCCCGATCACGGCCACCCGTGGCACCCCCGTCGAGCGGAGGAACCTCACGGCGGCCACCACGTCTCGCCAGAGCACCGGCGGGTCGGTCTCACCTTGCGAACAGCCCGCGTCGCCGCCCGGGCAGTATCCGCGGAAGTTGAACGTCAGGGTGCGGTATCCCTCGTCGGCGAGGGTGTCCGCGTACTCGAACCACGAGGATTGATCGGCGGGCCGCATGTGCGCGAGCACGACGCCCGCGGTCGCTCCCTCTGCCTCGAACAGCCGCCCTTCGAGCTCGATCCCCCCGGCGGACGTGAACGAGACGGGCTCGGAACCTGGCGATGGCGGGGGCGAGGAGGGCCCGCACCCGGAGAGGGCGACGGCCGCGATCGCGGCCGCGGCCCGGACGAGCCGGAACCGGGGCACGCTCACGGAAGCCGGCTTACTTGCCCAGCTTCATGCGCTGGTGCCGCGTGCGCTTGAGGAGCTTCTTGTGCTTCTTCTTGCGCATCTTCTTGCGGCGTTTCTTGATCAGCGACGGCAAGCGGTGGCCCTTTCATTCGGTTCCGAAGAGGTTCCGGAGGTCGACACGCTTCACCCGGAAGCTGTCCTCCAGACGGACGGAGCCCAGTCTAAGCGCTTTCGGCGGCTCTGCCACCGGCGAAACCAGCCGCAACCCCTGGTCTTCGGGCACGAACTCGAGGTAGCCGAGCCCCGTGAACCCGCCGGTCCCGTCGGAGAGCCCGACCAGCAGGCGGTCGAGCTCGCGCAGATCGAACAGGGGGGGAAGCGTCGGCATGAACACGGTCGGCTTCACCCTGAACCGTTGCAGCTCGCCCTCGAAGTACGCCGCCATGGCGCGCTCGCGCTGCTCCGACCGCTGGTCGACGCTCGTGGGCACGACGTTCGGATGCACGGGGAGCGTCACGAGCTCGATGCCGAAGAACCGCTGGATCACGCCGAGCACGGGCTCGAGCTCCCCGCCCCGCTGCAGGCCGACGACGAGGTCGGGCTCGAGCATGTCGACCTTGTAGTACTTCACGAGCTGGCCCCAGATGCCGCTGACCATCGCGCTCGTATCGACGACGATCAGGTCGGCGCCCTCGGCCCTGCCGCGGTCGCGCAGGCGGGCGAGCGCTCCCACGAGCGGCAGCAATTGGCCTTGCGGACTCGTGGAGCCGACGAATCCGAGCGCGTCGTGGTGCCGGAGCCGCTCGAGCGTGAGGTCGTCGGGTTCGTTGATGTGCTTGAGGCCGACGGTTGCCGGTGGGCCGACGGTCTTCTGGGCCACGTCGGCGTCGAGGTAGGCGACCGACCGCCCCAGCCGCAGCGCGAACGCCGCGGTCGCCCGAGCCAGGGTGCTCTTCCCGGCATCGAGGCCACCCACGAACAGCACCGTGCGAGCCTCGCGGGCAGCCCGATCCACGAGGCGGTCGTGCTCGTTCAATGCGCCCTCCGTTCCCCACGGAGGTCGGCTGAGCGGGGTGCGCTGGATCGGTGACCTCGGCCGGCTCAGCCGGCCTCGGTGTACCGATCCGTCAGGTACGTGTCGACGTCTTCGGATCGGAGCCGGTAGCTCCGGCCCACCCTGACGGCGGGCATCTCTCCTGTCTTGATCATGCGGTAGACGGTCATCCTGGATACGCGCAAGAGGTCTGCGACCTCGTTGACGGTCTTCAGCCGAGCCTCGGTGAAAGGTTCTCGCTCCACGAGGGGGGATTGTAGGGCGTGGGCAAGCTCCCTGGATACCCCGAGGTGCGAACCCGCAGGTCAGGCTGGGTGCGAGCCGTCGAGGCGACGAACCACGGTTCAGAACCGGGAGGCGATCGCCTGGAAGCAGGGCCAATAGGCGTCGGGCTCCACGTGATCGTCCATCACGATGACCACGTCGGTGCGCCCCTGCGCCTTGGCCACGATCAACGCCGGGTCGTTCACGTCGGCGATCGAGATCGTCTCGACGCCCGCCTCGATCGCGGCGCCGGCGAAGCCGTGATCGGCCACGACGAGATCGGGGCGGGCCTCGGCGAGCATGCGCATCATCGGCTCGGGACGGTGGGTGTGTCGCGGTTCCCACCCGTCGGTCACCATGGCCACGCATCCCCAGTGATCGATCGTCCAGTCGTGCGAGAGGTGGGGCTCCCTCCACCGCTCGCCGTTCGCGAGCCGCAGTACCTGGGCGTCCTGCCGGGTCAGGAACCGGTCGAGGGCGTGGTACAGCAGGGCCAGGCCGACCGGATGTCCGGTGGCGAGCACCGCCCGTTCGCCGTCGGCGGCAGCCCGTGCCAGCCGGTCTCCGGCCGCCTCGCACGAGCCGACGATGGGCTCCGGCGCGATCTCGACCGGCCCGTACCGCGCCTCGGGATCGATCGGCGCGCCCGCCTCCGCCGAGACCAGCCCCAGGATGCCGTCGAGGTCGAATCCCCCCGGGAGCCCCGTGAGGCCGAACAACTTGTCGGGGTCGCCGTCGATCAACATCAGGGCGTTGGCACGCACGTTGTCCAGCGGATGCGTCGCGGTACCCGCCACCCCGCCGGCAAGGAGACCGGCCGCCAGCTCGCTCCGGTCGTGGGAGCGCGGCGCCCAGCGCTCGTCGAGGGCCGGGAGCCTGCGCACGTGTCGCTCGATGGCGCTCATGTCCGGCGAGAGGGTAGCTCGGGTGCTGGAGCATCGGTCCGGCCGTACCCTCATGTCCATGGAGCTGAAGGGCGCCGTGGTCGTCGTGACCGGAGCCTCGGCCGGCATCGGCGAGGCGACGGCCGCGGCGTTCGCGAAGCGGGGGGCCCGGGTCGTGCTGGCCGCCCGGCGGCTGGAACGGCTCGAGACGCTCGCCGACCGCATCGGGCGGGCCGGTGGCTCGGCGGTCGCGCTCCGGCTCGACGTGACCCGGCCCCGCGAGGTCGAGGCGCTCCCGGCGCTGGTGCGAGAGGTGTTCGGTCGGCCCGCCGACGTGTTCGTCAGCAACGCGGGGGTGCCCGGCGGTGGGGCGATCCAGGACCTCGACTACGACCAGATCCGGCGGGTCGTCGACGTGAACCTGCTGGGCGTGCTGTATTGCATGCGAGCGTTCCTGCCCGAGATGGCCCGCCTGGGGCACGGCCACGTCGTCAACGTCGCCTCGCTGGCGGGACGGTTCGCCACACCCGGCAGCGGCCTGTACGCCGCCACGAAGCACGCCGTGGTCGCGGCCAGCGAGTCGGCCAACTACGACGTGGAACCTCGCGGCGTGCACGTCACCGCCGTGAACCCCGCCTTCGTGGCCACGGAGGGGTTCCCGCAGGACGGGTTGCCGGACTGGGCGGTGATGCCGGCCGATCGGGTCGCCGAGGCGATCGTGAAGGTCGTGCGCGAGGGCATCGCACCTGAATACTCGGTGCCCCGATGGACCTCCCCCTTCCAGGCGTTCCGGGTTCTCACGCCGCCGCTGTACCGTTGGGGGGTGCGCCAGGCGCGTCGCACGGGCGTGCGGGCCACCCAGGCGAGACGATGACGAACGCGAGCACCGCACCGGTCGAGATCGGCCGTCCCGAGACGGTCGAGGACGTCGAGGCCGACGTTCCGTGGATCGTGATCGTCTGGAACGACCCCATCAACCTGATGACGTACGTGACGTGGGTCTTCCAGAAGCTCTTCGGCTTCCCGCGGGCCAAGGCCGAGAAGCTGATGTGGGACGTGCACACCAAGGGGAAGGCCGTCGTCGCCAACGGCACGCGTGACGAAGCCGAACGTGACGTGTCACGCCTGCATGCGTACGGCCTCTGGGCGACGATGCAGAAGGACCGATAGTGCGGCTGCGCAAGGGCCCGGTGCGCCGGGTCGGGCCGGGACGGTTCGAGCTGCGGCTCTCCGAGCAGGAGCGCGACGCCGTCCGGACGTTCGGCGGACAGCTCCGCGTGCTGCTCACCTCGGAGGACCCCTCGAGCGACGCGGCCGTCGCGCGACTCTTCCCGCCCGCCCTGCCCGAGGACGACGTGCTCGGCAACCTGGAGTACGAGCAGCATCACGGCGACGAGCTGTTGGCAGGCAGACTGGCAGCTCTCGACACCGTGGAACGCACGCTCGGGCTCGATCGGCTGAGCGAGGACGAGCTGCTCGCCTGGCTCGGGTCGCTCAATTCGATCCGCCTCGTGATCGGCACCCGGCTCGGAGTCACCGAGGAGTCGACAGAAGGCGACTTCGCCGGCGACGAGCGGAACGCGGAGATGTTCGAGCTCTACGGCTACCTCACGTGGCTGCAGGGGTGGGTGATCGAGGCGCTCGACGAGGAGCTGCGCGAGGGAGACCCGACCTAGCCGGCCATCAGCGCACGGGCGAGCCCACCTGGTGCAACTTGAGCATGTTCGTCGTCGTGCGCCCGGCCGGCGAGGAGGCCGCCATCACGACGAGCATGCCCGGCCGCACCAGACCGTGACGGCGCAGACCCTCGTCCATCAGGGCGATCATCGCATCGGTGTCGTCCGGGTGGTGGTCGGCCTCGACCGGCACGACGCCCCAGTTCAACGTGGTGCTCCGCCGCACCCCCTCGTCTGGGATGAACGCGTAGATCGGCCTCGACGGACGCTCCGCCGACACGAGGCGCGCGGTGCGACCGGTCTCCGTATAGCAGGTGATCGCGACCACGTCGGGTTCCGAGTCCGCGACGGCTGCGACGGCATGGGCGACGGCAGCCGCCTCCCCGCTGTGACGACAGGGGGGCCGGGCGGCTCGATACTCGCCCGGGCGTGACTCGACGGCGACGGCGATCTTCGTCGCGGCCGCCGCGGCCTCGAAGGGATGATCCCCGATCGCCGTCTCGCCGGAGAGCATGATCGCGTCGGCGCCCTCGAGCACCGCGTTGGCCACGTCGGTGGCCTCGGCCCGGGTCGGCCTCGGCGCGTGGATCATCGACTCCAGCATCTGGGTCGCGACGATCACGGGTCTGCTCGCGTCGATCGAACGGTGGAGCAGATCCTTCTGCAGCAGGGGGATCTGCTCCATCGGCAGCTCGACGCCCAGGTCGCCGCGCGCCACCATCAGCGCGTCGGTCGCCTCGAGGATCGAGTCGATGTGCTCGACCGCCGGCTTCGTCTCGATCTTGGCGACGATCGGCACGACCCGTTCGCCCATCGCCGACCGGAGATCGTGCACGTCGTCGGCCCCGCGCACGAACGATTGAGCGATCATGTCGACCCCGAGGTCGAGCGCGCGGGCGAGTCCCTCGAGGTCGCGCTCGGTCACCGCCGGCAGGCTCAGTCGCTCGGCCGGCACGTTCACACCCTGGCGGGATCGCACCGGGCCGCCCCGCACACACCGGGTCCTCACCGTGTCGCCGTCGATCGACTCGACGACGAGCTCGACCGCGCCGTCGGCGAGCAACACGCGGTCGCCCTCGCGCAGATCTCCCGCGAGGCCCGGGTGGGTGGTCGACGCGCCACGCTCGTCCCCGGCGCCGCCGGGCCGAAGGTCGAACCGCCGACCCGGCGTCAGACGGAGCGGGTCCGGATCCAGCGACCCGAGCCGGACCTTCGGGCCCGGCAGGTCGGCGAGCACGCCGAGCACCCGGTCGCCTCCCGCCTCGGCGTCGCGAACGAGCCCCACGGCGCGAGCGTGGTCGTCGGGCGTGCCGTGCGAGAAGTTCACCCGGAAGATCGAGGTGCCGGCGGCCACGAGACCGCGGACGAACGCCGGCGTGTTCGTGGCCGGACCGAGGGTGCACACCAGCTTCGTGCGGGTTGCGGGCGCCCGGCTGGGCGGGGTCACCCGGCCCCCTCGCTGCGCCCGGCTCGAACGTCCAGCACGGCCGCGCCGATCGCCGCCGCTTCCTCGTCGGCGGGCGAACGTCGAGGGGGCGGGTCAGACAGGGTCGACGGCACCTCTCCGCGTGACTCGAACTCGGCGCGCTCGATCCAGTGCTCGGGAAGCCGGTCGGGGGGCGAGACCCCCGCCATCTCGGCGAAGTGGATCGTCCAGGCGCGTGGAACGACGCGCGCCCACTGATAGCCCCCGCCCCCGGTGGCCACCCATCGCCCGCCCGCGACCTCGTGCGCGAGGGCGTGGAGCTCGGCCGCCACCTGTCGGTACGCGTCGGTCGTCAGGCCGAGGTGCGCGAGCGGATCCGTGGCGTGCGAATCGCATCCGAGCTGCGTGACGATCACGTCGGGATCGAAGGCCCGCACGATCGGGGGGACCGCCGTGCGGAACGCCTCGAGCCACCCGCCGTCGCTCGTGCCGGGTGGCAGCGGCAGGTTCACGGCCGAGTCCGGCGCGTCGGCCCCCCCACGCTCCGACAGGGCGCCGGTTCCCGGGAAGAAGCCGAGCTCCGGCGCGTACTCGTGGATCGAGATCGTCAGCACCCTCGGATCGTTCCAGAAGACGGCCTGCACGCCGTCGCCGTGATGCACGTCGACATCGACGTAGGCGACGCGCTCGACGCCCCGCGCCAACATCCATGCGATCCCTACGGCCGGGTCGTCGTAGACGCAGAACCCCGAGGCCCGGCCCGGCATCGCATGATGCAGACCCCCGGCCGCGTTGAACGCGTGCGCCACCTCGCCGCCCACGACGGCGCGCGCGGCGGCCACGGTCGCGCCCACCACGATCGCACCCGCCTCGTGCATATCGTCGAAGATCGGGTTGTCGCCCGGGCCGTATCCGAACCGTGCCCAGGGACCCGCGGCGCCGTGGCCGGCCTGGCGCGTGGCATCGATGAACTCGGGGGTGTGCACGAGCATGAGCGTCTCGTCGTCGGCCGCCTCGGCCCCCAACCGAACGACGCCCGGCTCGCGATCGATGCCGAACGCGTCGATCAGCTCCCACGTGAGCAGCACACGTTGAGGGCGCAACGGATGCCCGATGCCGTGGTCGTAGATCTTCGCCTCGGGAACCACCACGAGGCCGGCGGCGCCGCTCATCCGATCGAGCGGATCGCGACGACCGTGCGCTCGACCAGCGCGGCGGCGTCGTCGTCGGTGAGCACGAACGGGGGGCCGAGCATCAGCAGGTCACCGTCGCGACCGTCGACGTGCCCGGTGGACGAATACAGGAGCAGCCCCGCGTCGCGCGCCGCGGCCACCGCCCGCTCGGTCACACGCTCGGTCCGAGCGAACGGCTCCTTGGTCTCCGGGTCGCGCACGAGCTCGATACCGATCATCATGCCCAGGCCCCGGACGTCCCCCACGATCTCGACGTCGTCGAGGGACGCCGCCAGCTCGCGGCGGAGCCGTTCGCCCAACGAGGCAGCCCGCGCGACCAGCTCCCGATCGCGGAGCACGCCGAGCACCGCGCCGGCCGCCGCAGCTCCCAGTGCGTTGTGCGACCAGGTGAAGCCGTGCACGAACCCGGTGGTCGAGACCGCCTCGAAGACCTCTCGGCTCGCGGCGGCGAAGCCGAACGGCACGTAGCCGCTCGTGGTTCCTTTCCCGGCGGTCACGATGTCGGGGCGAACGTCCCAGTGCTCGACGCCGAACCATCGACCGGTGCGGCCCATGCCCGTCATCACCTCGTCGGCGATCACGAGCGCGCCGTGCTCGCGGCACACGCGGACGACCGACGGCCAGTAGTCCTCACACGGCACGGCCGCCCCGAGCGTCGCGCCGGCGACCGGCTCCGCGATGAACGCGGCGAACGACCGCGGCGGCGCCTGCGAGACCATGCGCTCGAGCTCGGCGGTGTGCCACGCCGCGCAGCCGTCGGGATGCTGCGGGTTCTCGCACCGGTACTCGTAGGCGGGCGGCGCGTGCAGGAACCGTCCCAGCCACGGCGTGTACGGCTTGCGCAGCGGTTCCTTGCCGCTCGCGTCGAGGGCGCCGAGCGTGTTGCCGTGATACGAGCTGCGGCGGGCGATCACCACGAACCGCGACGGCTCACCGCGCGCGAGGTGGTACGAGCGGGCCAGCTTCAAGGCCGTCTCTACGGCCTCGCTGCCCCCCGAGACCGGGTAGATCCTCGCTTCCTCCATCGGAAGCAGCGGAGCCAACTCGTCGGCATAGCGCTCGAGCGCGCCGGTGGTGAACATCGTGCCGTGCACGTATTGCGTCCGGGAGAGCTGGGCTCCGATGGCCTCGATCACGGCGGTCTCACCGTGACCCACGTTGACCACCACCGCTCCGCCGGCGCCGTCGAGGTAGCGCCGGCCGTCGGCCGCGGTGATCCACGCTCCGTCGGCCGAGACCGCCTCGGGCAGCTCACGGTCGAGCACCCGGGGGAAGACGTGGCTCACGAGGGATCGCCCTCCTCCGGCGGCATGCGTCCCGGTTGGGTTTCCTCCGACCCCGCCTCGCCGAACCCGGCGAAGATCTCGCGGAGCCGGCGACCGCGTTCCCTCCTGCCTCTGCGGATCTCGCCGGCCCACTCGGGCTCGGGTTCCGTGTCGCCGGCCCACGGCGCCTCGTCGCCGGTGGGCCGGTCCTCGCCTCGTTGCATGGCGCTCACGTTACCGCCTGCACCCTCGCCAGCCATCGCCGCATCGAGGGGTCGCCGGTCTCCCGCAACCGTTCGATCCGCCGCTCGCTCGCCTCCAGGTCGCCGAAGACCCGCAGCACCAGCGCCGCCATCGCGAACACGGGGTCGAACGGATCCGTGGCGGCCGTGCACCGCACGCTCGCCGGCATCCGGAACTCCCCGACCACCCGCGATCCCGCATCACGCGCCGCGAGCAGCGCCCCGAAGAACAGCAGGGCCGGGAGGGGCTCGTGCGTGCTCGTCGCGAGCGTCCCGAGCGATGTGAGCACCGATCGCACGTCGGCTCGCCGGCCCGCGATCGCCTCCGCGTCGGCGGATGCGGGCAGCGCCTCGTCGATCACCCGCAGGCACGCGTGCGAACCTCGCACGTACGACGCCAGCGCGCGCTCCCCCGGCAGCGCGTACAGGGAGTCCCAGACCGGACGGACGCCGGCCCGCGACGCCGCCTCGGCGACGGCTCGTGGGAGCCCTTCGAGCGCCGCACCCAGCGTGGCCTCGTCGGTCGCTCCGCGGGCGATCTCGGTGACGCGGGCACCGTGCAGATCGGAGACCCTGACGCGGATCGGCCTCGTGCCGCCGGGCGAGACGGCGCTCCTGACGACCACGTGGGCCTCGGGGAGCGCGTCGCGGGACCCGAGGGGCCGACGGAGCGCGACGGGCCTCGCGTCGGTGCCGAACAGCGCGGCCTCGGCGAGGTAGAGCGGGAGCCCGAGCCGCAGGTCGCGGCCCGCGCCGCCGACGGGCTGCCCCGTCCAGGCCTCCGCACAGAAGACGACGCGGACCGCATCCTCACGCACGCGGGGCACGAGCCACGAGGGTGCCCGGAGCGGGGCGAACCAGACCGGCGCCCCGATCGGCTCGGCCCGTCCGGGGGTCACTTCGTGTAGACCCCGCCCGGATCGAGCTCCTCCCGGATCAGCCGGAGCTCCTCGTCGGTGGGGGCGGCCGTTTCGTCGAGATCGTCGGAGATCTTCGGCTCCCAGCCCATGCTCGAACGCACGTCGTCGACGGAGACACCGGGGTGCAGGGTGTGCAGCAGCATCTCGCCGGTCTCGGCGTCGAAGCCGTAGGTCGCGAGATCGGTCACCACGTTCGTGGGGCCGCTGCCGTGCCACCCGCGATCCGCGTCGTGGGCCGGGTCGCCGCTGTGCCCGGGCGAGGTCCGGAAGTCGAGCCTCTCGACGAACGACCGCTGCGCCTGCCGCATGATCACCAGGATGCGGCGGGCATGGATCGCGATCTCGCAGGCACCGCCGGAGCCGGGCAGCCGCACCTTCGGATGCTCGTAGTCGCCGATCACGGTCGTGTTCAGGTTCCCGTGGCGATCGATCTGCGCCCCGCCCAGGAACGCCACGTCGATCAGCCCCGCCTGCAGGTAGAAGGCGAACAGCTCGAACATGCTCGTCACGGCGGTCGAACCGGTGGCGAGCGTGGGGTCGCCGATCGACAGGGGAAGCCGTTCGGGCCGCGCGCCGAAGACGCCGGACTCGTAGACGAGCTGCAGCTCGGGCGCGACGGTGCGTTGGGCGAGGTTGCACACGATGTTCGGCAATCCCACGCCCACGAAGCAGTTCGAGACCCCGCCGAGCAGGCGCGCGCTCGCCGCGATCATCAGCTCGGACTTGGAGTACGACACGCCGTCGGTCACGCGTACCTCCCGTAGTCGACCTCGCCCGACGACGCGGGCCCGGGTCGCAGCGAGTCCCAGTACGCGTCGCCGTACTTCTCGACGTACTCGCGATGGTCGGAGAGCCCGTAGACCCACTCGTCGAGCCACGCCTCGAGCGACTCGGGCTCCTTCGCGATACGGTCCCACTCCAGGTAGAAGCGGTTGTCACGGTCGTAGTAGCCCTGGGCGAACGACGGGTGGCAGGCGAACGGCTCCTCGACGACCGCGTCGACCACGGCGCCGGGGATCACCGTGCGGTTGGGGTCACGCCTGATGAGCGACTCGTCGACGACCTCCTCCACCACCACGATGACCTTGCGACCGGCGAACGCGACCTCCTTCTGGCACCCCATGAGCCCCCAGATCTGGGTGTCGCCGCCGGCGTCGGCGCGCTGCGCGTGCACGATCGCGACGTCGGGACGAAGCGGGGGCACCACGTAGACCCGCTCGCGATCATCGTAGGGCGAATCCATCGGCACGATCTTCGGGTTCACGCGAGGGATGTCGCTCTCGTAGTAGCTTCGGATCGGGAAGAACGGCAGGTTCGCGGCCCCCGCCATGTACCGGCAGACCATGCCGAAATGCGAGTACTCCTCGAGCTCGAGCGGCTCGGGATCGCCCCGCTCGACCCGGCGGCGTACGGCGTGGAGGTTCCCCACTCCCGGGTTGCCCATCCAGCTGAAGATCAGCTTCGAGGCCACCCCCGCGCCGATCATCTGGTCGTAGATCACGTCGGGGGTCATGCGAGCGAGCGTGAGGTCGCGGCGGCGCTGGCGGATGATCTCGTGGCCGGCGGCGAAGCAGATCAGGTGCGTGAACCCCTCGATCGCCACCGTGTCGCCGTCGCGCACGAGCTCGCGCACGGCGTCCTGCATCGTCGTGACCTTGCTCACGGCGCGCCCGCCCGGTCGATGCGGGTCCCACCGACCGGGCTCACGCCGGTCGCCCCCTGGGCGGGTCGTCCTCGGGCCCCCGCAACACGCAGAACTCGTTGCCCTCGGGATCGGCGAGCACGGTCCAGAAGCTACCTACCTCGTCGACCCGGCGCAGGGCCTTCGCGCCGGCCGCCTCGAGGCGATCGACCTCGGCCTGCATCGTCGACGGCGGGGAGAGATCGAGGTGCAGGCGGTTCTTCACGGTCTTCCCCTCGGGCACGGTCTGGAACAGGATCGACCACCCCCTGTCGGCGGGGTCGCGCACCCACGCGTCGGCCTCGTCGATCTCCTCGAGCTCGTAGCCGAGCACGGTGCACCAGAAGCGGGAGACGAGCTCCGGGTCGCGGCAGTCGATCGTGAGGGTGGCGACGAGCGAGGTCACGGCGGACGTCCGCCCTACGGGGCGGCCTCGACCTCGGCCACGGCCTCCTCGAAGATCTCGAGCGATGCGCGCGCCTGATCCTCACGGAACACGAGCGGCGGGGAGATGCGGATGGCGTCGTCGCCGCAGCCGAGCACGAGCAGCCCCCTGCGGAAGGCGGCCTGCTCGACGGCCGCGGCGCGATCGTGGTCGGGGAGCGAGAGCCCGATCCACAGCGCCCGTCCACGGACCTCGGTGACGATCGGGTGCCGTGCCGCGATGTCCCGCAGACCCTCGAGCAACACGTCGCCAACCACCCTGGCGTTGTCGAGCAGGCCGTCCCGCTCGATCACGTCGAAGGTCGCGAGGGCCGCTGCGCACGAGACCGGCGAACCCCCGTAGGTCGAGCCGTGGGCCCCGAGCTCCCAGGTCATCAGGTCGTCGCGGGCGATCATCGCCCCGAGCGGCAGCCCGCTGGCGATGCCCTTGCCCGCCGTGACGATGTCTGGCACGACCCCCTCCTGCTCGATCGCCCACATCGAGCCGCTGCGCCCCATGCCCGACTGGACCTCGTCGCAGACGAGCAGGATGCCGTGTCGGTCGCACAGTTCCCGGAGATAGGTGAACCACCCCTCGGGTGGGAGCTCGTATCCGCCCTCGCCGAGCCAGGACTCGACGACGACCGCGGCCACCTCGGTCGGCGAGACGACCCGCTTGAACAGCACCTGCTCGAGGTAGTCGAAGTCGCCGTAGAAGGAGTGATAGACGCTCGGCATCATCGGCCCGAAACCCGTGCGGTACCGGGCCTTCGACGCCGTGAGGGTGACCGAGCCCATCGAGCGCCCGTGGAAGGACCGGTAGAACCCGATCAGGTACTGGCGTCCGGTGGCGTAGCGGGCGAGCTTGATCGCCGCCTCGACGGCCTCGGTGCCCGAGTTCGTCAGGAACGAGCGCGCCCGCTTGCCCTCGAACGGGGCCATCGCGTCGAGGCGCTCGCAGACGTCGGAGTAGATCGGCAGGTAGAAGTCCGAGGCGGAGTAGTGCAGCAGTTGCGTGGCCTGCCGCTGCACCGCCTCGACGACCGCGGGGTGGCAGTGTCCGGTGCTGGTCACCGCGATGCCGGCGTTGAGGTCGAGGAAGATGTTCCCGTCGACGTCCTCCACGATCGACCCGGCCCCGCGCCTGGGCACGAAGGGATACGCACGGGGCAGCGACGGCGACGTTACCTTGCGGTCCCGCTCGATCCGCGCCATCGCCTCGGGGCCGGGAACCTCCGTGATGAGCTTGGGCCCGGCGTGCGCCGCCAGGCCCTCGAGCTCCATGTCCTCGAGGCTCACTCGGCGATCACCGTCCTGGACTGCTCACGCAGGTACTGGAGCAGGTAGTAGGGACCGCCTCCGGCCTTGCCCGTCGTGCCCGAACCCTTCCAGCCGCCGAACGGTTGCACACCAGGCCACGCGCCGGTCGTCGAGCCGGCTCGACGGTTGACGTAGACGACGCCGGCGTGGATGCGGTCGAGCCATTCGTCGATCTCGCCCTCGTCCTCGCTGAAGAGCCCGGCGGTCAAACCGTACTCCGTGTCGTTGGATCGCTCGATCGCCTCGCCGAGCTCGTCGAACGGCGCCACCGCGACGAACGGGACGAAGAGCTCCTTGCTCCAGATCCAGCTGTCCTCGGGCGCCTCGACCACGGTGGGCTCGACGAAGAGCCCGCGCCCGAACTCGCCTTCGGTGATGCGCTGGCCCCCGGTGACGATCGTTCCGTTCTTGCGGGCTTCCTCCGACGCTTCCTCGAACGTCTCCATCGCCGGCTCGTTGATGATGGGCCCCATGAACACGTCGCGCTCGATCGGGTTCCCGACCTTCAGCGCCTCGGTCTTCGACTTGAGCTGCGTCAGGAAATCGTCGTATACCTCCCGCTCGACGAACACGCGGCTGCAGGCCGAGCACTTCTGCCCGCCGAACCCGAACGCGCTCCGCATCACGCCGTCGGTGGCCTTGTCGAGGTCGGCGTCCTTCGTGACGATCGTGGGGTTCTTCCCCCCCATCTCGGCGATGACCGGCTTGGGCACGTCGACCGTGGCCCTCTTGTAGATCTCCATGCCGACCGGGTACGAGCCGGTGAACGTGACCCCGTTCACGTCGGGATGGCGCCACAGGTGCTCACCGACCACCGCACCCCGGCCGACGACGAGGTGGAAGGCTCCGGGCGGCACGCCGCCGTCGCGGTAGCACTCGTAGAGCTTGTAGCCCAGCAGCGCCCCCTGGTTCGACGGCTTCAACACGACGGTGTTCCCGGCGACGAGCGCGCCGCTCGAGGGACCGCCCGACAGCGCCATCGGGAAGTTGAACGGGCTGATGACCGCCCACACGCCGTGGGGGCGCAGCACGTCGTAGTAGTCGCCGGCGGCGCCGAGTCCGCTCATCGGCACCCGGAACCCCTCGTGCTTCTCCATCTCGTCGCAGTTCCAACGGATCAGCTCCGCCGTCTCCTGCACGTCGCCGAGCGCCTCGAGACGGTTCTTCCCGACCTCGTAGGCCATGAGCGCGGCGAGGTCGAAGACACGCTCTTCCATGATGTCGGCGACGTTGCGCAGGATGCGCACGCGCTCCTTCCAGCCCATGCGGTCCCATTCGAGCTTGAAGGCCTTGGCGGCCGCGACGGCGTCGTCCACGTCCTGGGTCGTGGCCTGCGAGAAGCGGCCGATGACGATGTCGGAGTCGATCGGCGAGGGCTCCTCGTACTTCTCGTCGCGCCAGCGCTCCTCGCCGTTCACGATGACGGGATAGTCCTTGCCGAGCTCGGCCCTGGCGCGCTCCGCGGCCGCGTCGTAGGCGGCCTGGAGCTCCTCGTTGTCGGCCGACATCGTGGCGTAGGTGATGCGGAACTTCTCGGTCATCGGGAACCCTCCACTTCTTTCGGTGGCGCTCAGGACCGGCGCATCGGTGCAGGTAGCCATGCTATCCGAGCGCCCCTGAGCGCGCCCACGGGCCGAGTGACCGAGCGTCCGGCGGTCGAGCCCTGGCCCATCTCGAGGGGGGTCGTTCGGCCTCGCCCCGGCAGAGGGTTGATGGTAGAAGGAACCCAACGGAACGTTGGAGAGAAGGGCAACGAGATCGATGGGAACGACCGTCGGAAGGGCCCCGGTCTGGATCGCGGTGGCAGCGCTGGTGGGCGCGGTGTTCGTGGTACCGGAGGCCGTCACCGCGGTGACGCCTCCGCCTCCGAACATCGTCGTGATCCTCGCGGACGACATGCGCTTCGACCAGATGGACGACATGCCGGTCGTGATGCGTGAGCTCGTCGGCAAGGGCCGATCGTTCGAACGAGGATTCATCGTCGACCCGGTGTGTTGTCCGAGCCGCACGTCCTTCCTGCGGGGACAGTACGCACACACCACGAGCGTCTTCGACATCGGCGGCCCGTGGGGCGGACGGAACCAGCTCCTGACGGCGGGCGCAGAGACCGAGATGCTCAACACGTGGCTCGACCCCACGCACTTCACCGCGTTGGTCGGCAAGTACCTGAACGGCTACACGTCCGTCCCCCTCCCCGGGCTCGTGGGGAGCTGGGACTTCGGCCGGGTGCTGCACAAGCCCGGGTATCCGCCGGGAGGGTGGACCTACACCGACGGCTCGCGCCGACGCACCGGCCAGACGTACAGCACCGAGTTCCTGAACGGATCGGCCGTCGACGCGATCGAAGCGTCCGGCGAGGAGCCGGTCTTCCTCTGGTACGCGCCATACGCGCCCCACAACCCGATGACCCCGAGCGCGAGGTACGCGAACGAGACGGCGCAGTGCGATGACGTCGACTATCGGGAAAGCCCCGCGTTCGACGAAGCGCGCACGGACACGGCCGTCGTCGACGGGCTCTCGGGCATGAAGGACAAGGCCCGATGGCAGAAGAACCGCAAGCCGTTCTCTTCCAGCGAGGCGCTGCTCGAGGGACGAACCAAGCCCAGGAACGGATGCCGGGCCCTGTTGTCGGTCGACGACGGGGTCGCGGCCATCCTGGCGGCGCTCGAGCGGAAGGATCCCGGCCTCGACGACACCGTGGTGGTGTTCTCCTCGGACCAGGGTGTGCAGTACGGGGAACACGGGTGGCTGCCCAAGCGCATCGCCTTCGAGGGAACGATCCGGGTGCCCTTCGTGGTGCGCGCCGACGGACTGCTCGGAGAGCAGCCGACGGTGGACGCCGTGAACCTGGTGCTGAACATCGATCTCGCCCCGACGCTGCTCGACCTCGCCGGGGCCTCCGGGTCCCCGGGCTGCCCGGCGGAGGATCCGTACCGAGCTCGATGCGTGCAGCGCGGAGGCGGGTTCGACGGGACGAGCCTCACCGCCCTGCTCGATGCCGCCGTCGTGCCGGTGCCCGGGTTCGCCGACCGGGTGTTCCTCATCGAGATGTACGCCGAGGGCACGTTCCCCGAGTACTGCGCGGTGCGCTCGGCCGACGCGAAGTTGATCCGCTACGACCGGGACGCCGGAGCGGACTTCGAGGGATACGACCTGACCGGCGCCTACGGCCGCGCCGACCCCTTCGAGCTGCACTCCGTCGTGTTCTCGAATGCTCGAGGCGTGGTGGGGTTCCGCGCCGGCGGACGGGAGCTGTACGAGGACCTGTATCCCTCGCTCCGCTCGCTCTGCGACCCGGTGCCCCCCGAGTACCTGGCGTTCCCCTGAAGGGGGCCGCGGCACGAACCGGAGAGCGGAAACCCGGAAATCACCTCCTCGTCGGCGTATGCTTCGGCTCCCTGATGAGGCTCGTGACCTACGACCGGGGGGGGCACCGGCGACTGGGAGCGATCCTCGATGGCGAGGTGGTCGACCTGCCCGATGCCGTCGGGCATCCGGTCTTCCCCACGACCCTCGAGGACCTGGTCTCGAGCAGCCGAGGCAGCGTCATGGATGCCGCCCGTGCCACCCTGCAGCGCGACGAGGCGATGAACTGGCGCGTGCCGAGGCCGCGCATCCTGACGCCCCTGTTCCCGGCATCGCTGCTCTCCCCGCGGGCGATGGACGTCGATCGGCGGATCGTCGGTCCCGAGCAGCCGGTGCCGTGGCCGGCCGGAGCCGCCTGGCTCGACTACGAGCCCATGGTGGCCGCGGTGGTCGGGAACGAGGCCTCGAGGGTCACGGCCGACGAGGTCCGGGCCGACGTCTTCGGCTACACGCTCGTCAACGACTGGCGGGCGCGATCCGCCGACGGCTCACCGGTCGAGACCGCCGAGGGGGTGCCGATCTCGATCGGACCGTGCGTCGTCACCGCCGACGCCCTCGACCCCCAGAGCGTGTACGTGCGGGTCAAGGTCGACGACGACGAGACGCTGAAGGGGAACCTGAACGGCGCTGCCCGCTCGTTGTTCGAGCTGATCTCGGCGGTCTCACGTCGAGCGGTGATCGAGCGTGGCGACGCGTTCGCGCTCGGGCCCTTCCCTCCCGCCGACGACGACGCCGACCCGTCGCGGCGGCTGTGGCCGGGAGCGCTGGTCGAGCTCGCGGCCGAGGGCATCGGCACGCTGCGCAACCGCATCGCGGCGCGCTGATCACGCGAGCACCCGAGCCGTCCCTACTTCCGCTTCGCGGCCTTCCGGGCCTTGCCGGCCTCGACGGCCTTCCGCGCGTCGCGGGCCTTCTTCTTGCGCTGACGGTCCTTCGCGGACCGAACCTTCGCGCGATCTCCCCTGCCCATCGGTCTCCTATCCCTCGTCGTCGTCGCCGCCCTGCGCCAGCTCGAGCGAGCGTTCGCGCGCGGCGTCGATCGCGTTCAGGAACGCCGCCCGAACGCCGGCCTCCTCGAGGTGGCGGATCGCGGCGATCGTGGTCCCCCCCGGCGAGGTGACCATCTCGCGCAGCTCGACCGGGTGGGTGCCCGTGTCGCGCAACATCTTGGCCGAGCCCAGCATCGTCTGGATGATCAGCTCGGTCGCGACGTCGCGCGAGAGCCCGAGCAGGATGCATGCCTCGATCATCGCTTCGGCCAGCAGGAAGAAGTACGCGGGCCCGCTCCCGCTCGTGGCCGTGACCGCGTCGAGGTGCTGCTCGGGCAGCCTCAACACCCTGCCCACCGTGCCCAGCAGCTCCTCGGCGATCTCGAGGTGCACCTCGTCGGCCGAACGGCCGGCCGAGATCACCGACATGGCCTCGTCGACCATCACGGGCACGTTCGACATCACGCGCACGACCGGCACGTCGTCGGGCAATTGCTTCTGCACGAACGACGTGCGCACCCCGGCGGCGAAGCTGATCACGGTGTCACGTGGCTGCACGTGCTCCCGGATCTGCCGGAGCAGCTCCTCGATGTCCTGCGGCTTGGTCATCAGCACCAGGACGTCGGCCCACCGAACCGCTCCCGGATTGTCCAGCGTCGCCGCGATGCCGTACTTCCCGGCCAGCTCCTGGGCGCGTTCCTCCCGGCGGTTGGTCACCATGATGTCGTCGACGGATCGTCCGCCCGAACGGATCAACCCGGAGATGAGCGCCTCGGCCATCTTCCCGCCGCCGAGGAACGCCACGCGGCGCGCGTCGTCACCAGCCATGCGGCACAACCTACCGCACGCCGCGGCACGGGAACCTCAGTCTTCGCTGCCCGCCGATTCGATGCCGTGGCGCAGGATCTCCACGAACTCCTTGATGCGCATGCCGCGACGCTCGGGCCGACGATGGATCAGGCCGGGGTCGAGGTCGGCCGAGACGAGCGCGTCCTGGAACCGCTCGGCGACCCAATCGAGCATCGATGCCAGCATCTCGGGGTCGACGTCGTCGCGGACCTCGCCGTTGCTGATGCCGAACTCCACGAACTCGAGGGTGCCGTAGGGATCCTCGCTCCGCATGAACCGGTCGATCGGCCGGCGTACCCCCATCCCGGCGTCGTAGCGACCGATCACGGCGATGCGGTTGGGCACGGGATCGCGGCTCACCGAGTCCTCGGTGTGTTCGAGCCACCAGTCGAGCGTCGCCCAGAACCCCTCGGCGGTGGCCTCCTCGGGTGCGTCGAGCCAGGCGGGCAGCATCGCGACCGCGCGCCGATACGCGGCGAGGAAGAGGCCTTCCTTGGAGCCGAAGTCCAAGAAGACCGTCCCCTTCGCCACGCCGACATCGGCGGCGATGTCCTCGACGCGGCCCCCCCGGTACCCGTGCTCGGCGAAGTGACGCATCGCCGCATCGACGACGCGCTCGCGCCGTTCCTCGGGGTCGCTCCAGGTGGTTCGTCCCTCGCTCACGAGCGAACGGTAGCCGAACGGGACTCGTGACGAAGGGAAACGCGGTCGGAGGAGACGCGAGGGAAGAGAAAGAGCCCGAGAGACCTCCGGCTCGTCGGGAACCGAGGCTCCCAACCACCTTGCAGCCTCTCGGGCTCAGGTGCTCCAAGCAACCTCCGCGCCCGTCGCGCCGGTGACCCGACCGTGCCCGGCGGGTTCGGCTCGCCCGAGGGCGTTCCGATCGCCTTGCCACCCGCTGGCTCGCCTCACGGCGGGCCCGCTGTGACGGGCTCCCCTGCGGCCCACCCGAGGGTGTGCCACCGGGGGCCGGACCCCGCGCCCGCCTTGCGGCGATCGCCTGGCCCGGAAGGCTCCGCTCTCCGGCCTTGCGGCCTTCCTTCGGTGCCCCGGAGTTCCGCGTCTGGCCTCTCGGCCTTCGTCGGTCCTCCCGCCCCTTCCCCGCCTCGCGGCGGTTCCGGAGCTTCGTCCGGTCTCCTCGCGTCGGTGCTTCGACTGCTTGGAGCGAGCGAACTCTACGGGCGGGGGCCCAAGGGGTCAACTCCGCGTTTCCCCAGGTCAAGGCATGAATGCGCAGGTAGCGGGCTTGAGAAGAAGAGTGACAATTCGTCCACGACCGTATCGAGCGTCACGGCCAGCGACGAACGCGCAGGTCAGCGCGGTTTCGACCTGGACAGCAGCTCGTCGTAGACCGACACCAGCTCGTCGGTCGTGGCCTCCCAGGTGAACCGCAGCGCCTGACGTGCGCCCTGCTCCCCCAGCGCCGACTGCAGCCTCGGTTCGCGCAGGATCTGCAGGAGCCGGTCGGCGTGGTCGGCGGGGTCGTGCCCGTCGACGAGGAAGCCGCTCCGCCCGTCGACGACGACGTACGGCAGTCCGCCGACGGCGGTGGCGATCACCGGGGTGCCGCAGGCTTGGGCCTCGAGCGCCACGAGCCCGAAGGACTCCGATCGGGACGGCACCAGCACCACGTCGGCCGCGATGTAGAAGTCGACGAGCTTGGACTGCGGTTGCGGAGGGAACAGCATCACGCGTTCGCTCACGCCCAGCGCCGCCGCGAGCTCGAGCAGTCGCGCGACCTCGGCGCCCTTCTCGGGGCCGCTCGGGCCCCCCACGATCGCCAGCACGAGTTCCCCGGCGACGCCGGGATCGGATGCGACCGCCTCGGCCAGCGTCCGGATGGCGATGTCGGGGCCCTTGTGCGGCTGGAGCCGTCCGACGTACAGGGCGAGGCGAAGGCCCGACAGGTGCAGACGCGCCCGGGCCGCGGCGCGGTCGCCCGGGACGAAGAGCAGATGGTCGACCCCGGGCGGCACCAGGCGGATCTCGCCCGGGTCGGCTCCGTAGAGCCCGACGAGCTGCGCCGCCTCGGTGGGGGTGGGGGCGAGCACGCGATCGGCCTCGTCGATCACCGCCTGCTCCGCCCCGACTCGGACGGCGGACTCCGGCGCCTCACCCCGCGCCAGCGAATAGTTCTTGACCTTGCCCAGCGTGTGGAACGACGCCACGAGGGGGGCGCGGAGCGAGGAGCTCACCGCGCGCCCCACCCAGCCCGACAGCCAGTAGTGACTGTGGACGATGTCGTACCCCTGGCCGTCCTCGTGGGCCACACGGAGAACGCCGCCGAGGAACTCCGGCAGGTACCGGGGAAGCTCCGCCTTCGGCAGCACCCCGCACGGCCCGGCCTTCACGCTCACCACGCGGATGCCCGTTCCCAACGTCTTCACCTCGTGGTCGATGCCCCCACGGCACCGGGTGAACACGTCGACGGCCACATCACGGCTCGCGAGCCGCTCCACCACCGCTCGCACGTAGACGTTCATGCCGCCGGAGTCGCCCGTTCCCGGTTGATCCAGGGGGGACGTATGCACGCTGAGCACGGCGACGCGGGTCCGATCGTCCACACGACGATGGTAGGCGAGGTCGACGGATGAGCCGGGTCCGACGGTCAGCGGCGGCGGAGCGCGACGACCGGCTCGATCTCGCCGACCACCTCGCTGCCGCCGCGCACCGGCGGCCGGGCGACCGTCGCGAGCTCGCGACGCTGCGACCCCTCGAGCGCGTCGAGCTGCGTCAGCACCTCGACCATCGTCGGTCCGCACGCACGGAACCCGGCGTCGGCCACCTTGAGCGCCACGCCGACCCCCATCGCCGGCAGCGAGACGCAGAGCAGGGCCTCGGCGCCACCCTTGGCCACGAGGCCCGGCACGGCCTGCATCAGCGTCGTATCGACGCGGTTGCGGCCGCCGATCATGTAGGGCTCGGCGAGCATCGCACCGGTCACCCGTGCCACCTGCGGCGCGAGGTCGTCCACACGACCGGACTCCCCGAGCCGTGCGTACGAGGTCGCGATCGCCGCCAGCGGCACCCCGTGCACGGGCACACCGCAACCGTCGACCCCGACGCGGACCTCGTCGGCCGAGGTCCATCGCTCGACGGCGCGGAGCACCCGGCGTTGCAGCGGGTGCGATCGGCGCGGATACGTCGTGGTCTGCCAGCCCGAGCGGACGCAGGCGAGCAGCATGCCGGCATGTTTGCCCGAGCAGTCGCTGAAGAGTGGATGCCGGTGCTGGGCTCGCGCCATCTCTTCGGCGTCGAGCGGATAGGACGGCGGCGTGCGGAGCGCCTCCGGGCCGAGGCCGGCGCGTTCGAGCAAGGACCGCACGGCGCCGAGATGCACGGGCTCACCGTTGTGCGAGGCGGCCATGACCGCGACCTCCCGGTCGGACAGCGCTTCGTCACCGATCGCGGAGAGCGAGACGGCCGCCTGCAGCGGCTTGGCGCACGACCGGATGAAGACGACGCGGCCGGGGTCGCCGGCACGAGCGACCAGACGCCCCTCAGTGTCGCACACGGCGACGTGGCCGAGGTGCACCGATTCCTCGACGCCGGAGCGCACGACGCGAGCGATCGGCACGGCGGCGACCATCGTCGGAGCGTACCCGTGACGGAACGACAGCGGTCGTTCAGACGGCGGTGGCGACGCCGATCGGCGGGGCGGGCTCGAGGCCGCCGTCGTACGCGAGATCGAGGAACGCCTTGGCGGCCTCGGGGTCGAACTGGGTGCCTGCCCCGTCTCGGATCTCGCCGAGCGCCTGCTCCAGTGGCATCGCGGAGCGATACGGACGGTCGCTGGTCATCGCGTCGAAGGAGTCGGCGATCGCGAAGATACGAGCGGCGAGCGGGATCTGCTCTCCGGCAAGGCCTCGGGGGTACCCCGCGCCGTCCCACCGCTCGTGGTGGCTCCGCACGATGTCGACCGCCTCGGCGAGGAACCGGATCGGCGCGACGATCTGGGCTCCGATCGCGGGGTGCTCCCGCATCTGCGCCCACTCCGCTTCGTCGAGCGGCCCGGGCTTGCACAGGACCGCCTCGGACACGCCGACCTTGCCGATGTCGTGCAGGAAGAACCCGTAGCCGACCTCGGGGCGCGCCGCGAGATCGGGGTCGATGCGCTCGGCCAGCGCGAGGCCGTACCGGTGGGTGCGGTCGAGGTGTCCGCGGGTGGTGGGATCCTTCGCCTCGACGACGGTGGCGAGCGAGGTCATCGTGGCGACGTACATCTCGCGGACGTGGTCGAGCGCCTCCTCGAGCTCACGGCTGCGGGTGCGCTCGGCCTGATAGAGCGAACCGATCTCGCGAGCGAAGACCATCAGCTGCGCGTGCAGCGTCGGAAGCTCGGTGTCTCTCGGATGCGCGTCCGACGATCGCGCGATGTGCGTCACCGACATCTGAAGAAGCCCCCCGGCCCGATGTGTCGGAACACACTCTGACGGGGCACCGGCGCCGGCGCTATCGGTCGGTCGCGGGGTTCTCGTCGTGCTCGCGGCTGACCCCCACATCGGCCGGCGGGTGGGGGCCTCGGAGGACCCTTCGACTCCCCCACTCGGGGTACAGCGCTCGAGAGCGCTTGCGCCGCTAGCGGAGCACGAGCGTCGGGTCTTCCTTGTACCGGCGCTTCAGCTCGTCCTGGAGCGTGTCGAGCACGCCGATGACCTCGGCCCGCGCCGTCGAGACCTCGTGCTCCTCGTCGGCGAGGACCTGCACCGCCGCCGCCAGACGTTCGTCGTCGAGCTCGGTCGGATCGGAGATGCCCGCATCCGACACCAAGCGCTCGATACGGCGCCGGGCTTGGAGCATCTCGTCCTCGGGGAGCCCCACGCGAACCGCCTCGCCCCGCGAGACGGCATGCTGCTCGTCGCCTGCCAGGATCGTGGACAGCCGCTCGACCAGCGAGGTGCGGTCGGCGTCGCTTCCCCGGCCCTCCAACTCGGCCTGCAAGATCTCGGCCCTTCCCTGCACGAGCCGTCGGAGCAACGACAGGTACTCGCGCTCGGCGAGGCACTCGTCGCGCCGAGCCCGGAGCTCGTCGAGGCCGAGATCCTCGATCGCTTGGACGAATGCCGGGTCGCGGACGCGGTCGATGCGCCGGTTGGCCGGGTGTTCCTGCTCGTCGCTCACGCGGCACATCCTACGGCAGCCCACGCCGAAGACGAAGGCATGGAGCGATCAGCAAACACCCAGCAGCGCGGTGTAGGGGTTGATCGCGGCACCTCCGCCCGGGTGGTATTCGAAGTGCAGGTG
>Ga0075309_1000003_pt1 | contig 36495 bp, 34 predicted proteins | sample MayberryNE_Catta_4_FD_120057 | JGI IMG/M metagenome (GOLD analysis project Ga0075309, IMG submission 120057) | Natural and restored wetland microbial communities from the San Francisco Bay, California, USA, that impact long-term carbon... | ecosystem: Environmental > Terrestrial > Soil >... | reverse complement strand
TGTTCGTCGGTCTGATCAACCTGGTGCCGCTCCCGCCGTTCGACGGCGGCCATCTGCTCACGCTCGCCATCGAGAAGGTCCGAGGCAAGGCCGTCGACATGCGAACCCTGATCCCGATCTCGGCGGCCGTGATGGCGTTCTTCGTGATGTTCGTCGGGGCGACCATCGTGCTCGACGTGACGAAGCCGATCACCCTTCCTTGACGTTGCCCGCGAACCGTTGCGCCCGAACCGGCACAACGATATCTCAACACCACCTCTGACCGCAGCACACACCTCGAGACTACGATTGGCGCCGTGAGTTCGCGGACCGTGCTCGTCGTCGACGACGAGGAAGCCATCGCCGAGGCCGTCAGGGCCCGGCTCGAGTCCGAGGGTTTCCGCGTGCTCGTGGCGCTCGACGGCCCCGATGCGATCGAGCAGCACACCGAGCATCACCCCGATCTCGTGGTGCTCGACCTGATGCTGCCGGGCATGGATGGCCTCGAGGTCTGCAAGCAGATCCAGCGCGACGGATGGACCCCGGTGCTCATGCTGACCGCGAAGACCGAGGAAGCCGACAAGGTCGCGGGGTTCGCCGTCGGGGCCGACGATTACCTCACGAAGCCGTTCAGCCTGCGGGAGCTCGCCGCGCGCGTGAAGGCGATCCTGCGCCGCACCGACCGCATGGACGAGCAGGAGGACACCGGTCCGATCGAACATCATGGGCTGGTGATGGACCCGAGCAGGCGCCGGGTCACGGTCGACGGCGACGACGTCGGGCTGACCCCCCTCGAGTTCGACATCCTGCTCACCCTCGCCCGCGATCCCGGCGTCGTGCTCTCTCGCGATCAGTTGATGGACCGTGTCTGGGGGTACCGCGACTTCGCCGGCGGCCGGGTGGTCGACTCGCACGTGGCGCGCATCCGTCGCAAGCTCGGCGAGGACGGGAACGAGCCCCGCTTCATACGGACCGTGCACGGCGTGGGGTACGCGTTCCAGGAACGGTCGTGAGCTCCCGGCCGCTCGAGCGACTGCCGACGATCCGGGGCAAGCTCGGCGCGACGATCGTCGTCGCCGTCGCGATCACGATCCTGATCTCCTACGCGTTGATCGGGTTCGCCCTTCGGAACTCGCCCAGGGACTCCGAGGCGATCGATGCCCTGGCGCTCGCGAGACGCATCGCGAGCGGTGAGGTTGCCGAACCTCCGGCGGGCGCCATGGTCGTCCGCCGCACGATCACCGGTGAGGTGACGGTCGAGGGTGAGAACCTCGGCGTGTTGCCGCCCGATACTCCCGGCCGCGTGCCTCGGTGGGGCGTGATCGGCAACAACGTCTGGGCGTCGATCCCGACCGACGAAGGCGGAAGCCTCATCGTGCTGTATCCGTCGCCGACCCGTGGCTCGCTGGGGCGCCTCTCGGCGACGTTGGGCTTCCTGCAGTCCGTGTGGTGGCAGTTCCTGCTGGCGGGCGCGATCGCTGCCGTCATCGCGCTCGTGATGACTCGGTGGCTCGCCCGGGGCATGACCCAGCCGCTGCGCGATATGGCCGATGCGGCCAGACGGATGGAGACAGGCGACTACTCGACGAGGGTCTACACCACGACGCGCGACGAGGTCGGCCAGCTCGCGGCCGCGTTCAATCGCATGAGCAGGGAACTCGAGAACCTCGAGTCGTCGCGGCGCGACCTCGTGGCCAACGTCTCGCACGAGCTCAAGACGCCGATCACCGCGATCCGGGCGCACCTCGAGAACCTGCTCGACGGGGTCGAGGAGCCCGACGCCGAGACGCTGCAGGTCATGCTCGCTCAGTCGGAACGGCTCGGCCGACTCGTGGAACAACTCCTCGACCTATCGAAGCTCGAATCGGGCGACGTGCCGCTGCGCCGTGAGCAGGTGGCGCTGGCGCCGCTCGTGTCGCGGGTGATGTCCGAGATCGAGGTGGCGAGCGCCGGCCGGGACGTCCACGTCGCGAGCGACCTGCCCGCGGATCTCCCGCAGATCGAGGCCGATGCGGAACGCATGCACCAGGTGATTTTCAACCTCGTCGACAATGCCGTGAGGTTCACGCCCGAGGGCGGCGCGGTGCGCATCGCGGCCCAACGGGTCAACGGCTCGATCGAGGTACGGGTCGCCGACACGGGTGTGGGGATCCCCTCCGAGGCGCTGCCCAGGTTGTTCGAACGCTTCTACCGCGTCGACCCCGCCAGGGCGCGGGATGGCGGGGGAACGGGCATCGGCCTCGCGATCGCTCGCTCGGTCGTCGAGGCACATGGCGGCACGATCCGGGCCGAGAGCCGCCTCGGGAAGGGCAGCACGTTCACGTTCGACGTGCCGATCGTGCCGCCCGTTGGCCCCGAGACCACGAACACGAACGGGAGGAACGCGTGAAGGCCCTCACGACCAGCGTCACGATCTCGTCGCAGGAGCGGTACGCGTTCCATGATCTCACCGACGACCTGCGGCGGGCGGTCAAGGACTCGGGCATCACCGAAGGCGCCGTGATCGCGTTCTGCGCGCACACGACGTGTGCGCTGCTGATCAACGAGTGGGAAGACGGTGCGATGGCCGACTTCCGCCGCCACCTCACCGACCTGGTGCCGCACGAGGGCGTCTACTACCAGCACGACGACTTCCAGATCCGCACACAGAACCTCAACCCCGACGAGCGCGAGAACGGGCACGCGCACGTGAAGGCCATGCTCCTGTCGGCAACGTCTCACGCGATCCCGGTCGCGGCCGGAGAGCCGGTGTTCGGCACCTGGCAGCGGCTGATCCTCTTCGAGATGGACGAGCCGAAGGACCGCGTGATCACGTTCCACGTGTTCGGCGGCTGACGCCGCGGGGAACGACCGAGCCTGGGAGACTGGCCGACGTGAGCATCGAGCGCAGGAAGTCCCGGCAGATCGATCTCGGCGGCGTCGCGATCGGCGGCGAGGCGCCGGTGTCGATCCAGTCGATGACGACGACCAAGACCGCCGACATCGACGCCACCCTGCAGCAGATCGCTTCGCTCGTGGCGGCCGGCGTCGACATCGTGCGCGTGGCCGTGCCTCACTGGGACGACGCCGAGGCGCTGGTCGCGATCGCCGCGAAGTCCACGGTGCCGGTCGTCGCCGACATCCATTTCCAGTGGAAGTACGCGATGGCAGCGCTCGAAGCGGGCATCCAAGGGCTGCGGATCAACCCGGGCAACATCAAGTACCAGGACAAGGTCCGGCTGATCGCTCGCGAGGCCAAGGCGAGGGGCGTGCCGATCCGCATCGGCGTGAACGCCGGTTCGCTCGAGCCCGACCTGCTCGCTAGGTACGGCTCGCCGACCCCCGAGGCGCTGGTCGAGAGCGCCCTGAACGAGGCTCGGATCCTGGAGGACGAGGACTTCCTCGACATCAAGATCTCCGTGAAGCACTCGAGCCCGCTCGTGATGATCGAGAGCTATCGCATGCTCGCCGAGGCGTGCGACTACCCGCTGCATCTGGGTGTCACCGAGGCGGGACCGATGCCGATGGGCGGGATCAAGAGCGCGGTCGGCATCGGCACCCTGTTGGCAGAGGGTATCGGCGACACGATCCGCGTCTCGCTGACCGACGACCCCGTCGACGAGGTCACGGTCGGCACGACGATCCTGCGATCGCTCGGGCTCCGGAAGCGGGGCCTCGACCTCGTGGCCTGCCCCTCGTGCGGGCGGGCGGAGGTGAACGTGCTCGACCTCACGCAACGCGTCAACGCCGCGATCGAGAACGAGCGGTTCACGGTGCCGATGCGGGTCGCGGTGATGGGGTGCGTCGTGAACGGCCCCGGCGAGGCGCGAGAGGCCGATGTCGGCATCGCGAGCGGCAACGGCCTCGGGTTCATCATCCGCCAGGGCGAGGTCGTGGCCAAGGTGGCGGAGCGCGAGCTGGTCGACGCGCTGGTGACCGAGGCGAGGGCGGTGGCGGCCGAGAAGCTCGCCGCGGGTGAGGGCGAGAGCGAGTCCGTCACGGACTAGCTCAGCGCGCCCCTCAACTTCCTCCGCCACGAGCGCCGATACCTGCGACATGACTCGGGTGAGCGGGGTCGCGGCCTGCATCGCCGCCCTCGTGCTGGCCGGTACGAGCACGCCCGCGGAAGCCGCCCAGCTCGAACGTGCCCCCGTTCCCGGCACGATCTGTGAGGTCTTCCCGGCGAACAACGTGTGGCGGATGAACATCTCACGACTGCCGAAGCACCCCAAGAGCGAGCAGTGGAAGCGGGCCAGCCACGCGGGCCGGACCGACCTGCACCCCGACTTCGGGCCTCCCCCCTACGGCATGCCTTACGACCTGGTCGATGCCTCGCAGCCAACTGTCACGGTGCAGTTCCAATACGCGAGCGAGAGTGACGTCGGACCATATCCGTTCGACGGGGACACACCGATCGAGGGCGGGAGCGACCGCCACGCCCTGATGATCGACGAGGACACGTGCACGCTCTACGAGCTGTTCGCCGCCGACTGGCGCGGTGGCGATCCGCGCGCAGGCAGCGGTGCGATCTTCGATCTGGCATCGAACGACCTGCGGCCGGCGGGATGGACGAGCGCGGACGCCGCGGGGCTGCCGATCTTCCCGGGGCTGGTGCGATGGGACGAGGTGCAGGCCGGCGAGATCGGTCACGCGATCCGGTTCACGGTCTCGTGCACCAGCCGCCGTTACATCTGGCCCGCGCGTCACCAGGCCGGACGGGCCGATCGCCGGTGCCCGCCGATGGGCGCCCGGTTCCGGCTGAAGGGCGGGTTCGACCTCTCGCGCTTCAGCGCGAACGCGAAGGTCGTGCTGCGGGCGATGAAGCGGTACGGGCTCGTCGTGGCCGACAACGGCAGCGACTGGTACTTCCAGGGCACCCGGGATCCCGGCTGGACGAACGGCCTGCTCGATCAGCTCAAGCGCGTGCCGGCCGGGGCCTTCGTTGCGGTCGACACGCGTGGTTGTCGCGTCGCGAAGGGCAGCGCCAGCTTCGCCTATGGATCGAGATGCCCCGGCCCCTCGTGAAGCGTCAGCGAGCGAGCGCCAGGAAGTTCCGGACGATCTTCGGCCCTTCGGGGGTCAGGATGCTCTCTGGATGGAACTGCACCCCGAATCGTGGTAGCTCGCGGTGCCTGGTCCCCATCACGAGGCCGTCGTCCGTCCAGGCCGAGAGCGCGAGCTCGGCGGGGAGGTCCTCGTGCTCCACCACGAGGGAGTGGTAGCGACCGGCCTCGAACGGGTCGTGAACGCCGTCGAAGACGCCCGTGCCGTCATGGTGGACCGACGACGCCTTGCCGTGCACGGGCTCGGTGCGGTCGACCGTGCCGCCGTACTCGATGCCGATCGCCTGGTGGCCGAGGCAGACCCCGAGCACCGGCGTGTCGTCGGGCAGCTCGTCGAGCAGTGCCGTGAAGCACCCTGCGGCCTCCGGCCTTCCCGGCCCCGGAGAGAGGATGACCGCCTGTGGCGAACGCTCGACGAGCGCGCCGGCCGGTTCCGCATCGCTCTTCACGACCTCGGTCGTGTGACCGAGGCTCTCGACGAGCTGCACGAGGTTGTAGGTGAACGAGTCGTAGTGGTCGACGACCAGGATCATCCCGTCCCTCCCTCGGCATCGAGGCGAGCGGCTCGGTCGGGGACCACCGCGGGGAGCAGCGCCGCCGCCTTCGCCTTGGTCTCTTCGAGCTCGGCCTGGGGATCGGAGTCGGCGACGACGCCCGCGCCCGACTGCACGTGGGCCTTCCCGTCCTTGACGACCGCCGTGCGGATCGTGATGCAGAAGTCGAGGTCTCCCTGGAACGTGCAGTAGCCGACCGCACCGCCGTAGGGACCGCGGGCGTCGGGCTCGTGCGATGCGATCAGCTCCATCGCGCGGCGCTTCGGGGCCCCGCTCAGCGTGCCGGCCGGGAACGTGACCGCGAGCGCGTCGAGCGGGTGCATGTCGTCGCGCAGGTCGCCTTCGACCGTGGAGACGATGTGCATCACCTTCGTGAACCGCTCGACATCCATGAGCTGGGTGGCCTGGACGCTCCCAGCCACGCAGACACGGCCGAGGTCGTTGCGGGCGAGATCGACGAGCATCGCGTGCTCCGCCTGCTCCTTGGGATCGGCGAGCAGCTCGTGCTCGAGCAACCGGTCGCGCAGCTCGGTCTCGCCGCGGGGTCGTGTGCCCGCGATCGGGCGCGTCGAGACCCGTCCTTCCTCCACCCGGACCAACGGCTCCGGTGACGATCCCGCGAGCTCCATGCCCAGCATCCGCAGGAAGAACATGTAGGGCGCGGGATTCGAGGCGCGCAGTCTCCGGTATATCGCGTATCCGCCGTCGGGCGCGGTGAACGTGACCCGCCGGGAGGGCACTCCCTGGAAGATGTCTCCCGCCAGGATGTGCTCCTTGAACGAGGCGACGATCTCTCGGTACCGCTCGTCGGGCATGTTGGGTTCACCGTCGTCGGCGACAACAGCGGTGGTGGGCACGGCTTCGAGCTCGGGTGATCCCGCGAGTCGGACGCGGTCCGCGAGCTCCAGCACGGCCCCGACGCCGTCGTCGTACCGGCCGGCGGGGACGTGTGCCACCAGCAGCAGGCGCTGTTTCCAGTGATCGAAGACGACAGCGCGGTCGATGACGAGCAGCGCGATCGGAGGCACGGGGGCGGAGTCGGGGTCGGGCACCGGGTGGCCGTCGAGGAGGGTCGCCGCCTCGTACGCGACGTAGCCCATGAGCCCTCCGACCAGCGCCGGCAGCCCCGGCAGATGCGGGGCGCGAAGGGAGCGGGCGATCTCGATCAACGCCTGCCTGGGTGGATCGACCGCGACCGCGGCCGGCAGGTCCCGCACCGCGTCGACGACTCGCACGCCGTCATGGTCACCGATCACCGTCGCCGCGGGGTCGCCGGCGACGAACGAGTACCGACCCCACCGCTCCGACCGCTCGACCGACTCGAGGAGCAGGCCGGGGCCCTCGGCCGCGAGCGCGGGGAACAGACCGACCGGCGTGGAGACGTCGGAGAGCAGCTCGGCCCAGACCGGCACGAGCGGCCAGTCGGCCGCGAGCGCGTCGAACGCTTCGCGTTCCGGGCGGATCCGAAGGTCCACGTCGGTGCCTCCTCCAGAGAACGAACGACCCCGGGGGGTCGCCCGGGGTTCGCGGTGTCGATGACGGAGCAGTGTCGCTAGACGCGCGCGAGCGCCGGGCCCAAGGAGCCCCGGCGCCACGACCAGCGGTTCGCACGCGACGACATGGCCGCGATTGTGACGCCGACCGCCCGGAGCGTCAACGAGGCCGAGGCGCGGCGCGGGTCCGAGTCCGGCCGGCCGCTATCCTGTGCCCCCTATGCGCTTGTCGAAGCTGTTCGTCCCAACGCTGCGCGACGATCCCGCCGACGCCGAGATCGCGTCGCACCGACTCCTGCTTCGAGCGGGTCTCGTCCGTCAGGTGATGTCCGGCGTCTACACCACGCTGCCGCTGGGACTGCGGGTGATGCGAACGATCGAGGCGATCATCCGCGAGGAGATGGATGCCACGGGCGCCAGTGAGATCCGCATGCCGATCGCACTTCCCGCCGAGACCTGGCGGGCGACCGGCCGGTACGACCTGTACGGCGACACGCTCTTCAAGCTCACCGACCGGCACGGCCGCGAGATGATCCTCGGCCCGACCGAGGAGGAGGTCGTGACCCCCCTCGTGGCGGGAGACCTGCCCTCCTATCGTGACCTGCCGGTCAACCTCTACCAGGTGGAGTGGAAGTACCGCGACGAGTTCCGTCCCCGGTTCGGCTTGCTGCGCGGGCGGGAGTTCCTGATGAAGGACGCCTACTCGTTCGATCGCGACGTGGCGGGGCTGGAGGAGAGCTATCGCGTGATGTACGAGGCGTACGAGCGGATCTTCGAGCGTATCGGACTCGACCTGGCGGTGGTCGAGGCCGACCCCGGCCAGATCGGCGGCGGGGTGAACCACGAGTTCATGGCGCGGGCCGCCGTGGGCGAAGATCTCTTCGTGGAGTGCGAGAACGGCGACTACCTCGCGGACACCGAGGCGGCTCGCCCGGCCGCTCCGCAGCCGGCAGGGCCCGGCTCCGAGCCGCTCACGGTCGTCGACACGCCCGGGACGCCGACGATCGAGTCCCTCACCACGTTCCTCGGCGTCGAGCCGTCCCGCACGTTGAAGTGCGTGATGTTCGACGTCGTCGGCCGCTCGGTCGCCGTGCTCGTGCCCGGCGACCGCGAGGTCAACGTGAACAAGCTCGAGCGACTCGTCTTTCCCGAGAAGGTGCGGTCGTTCGACGACGACGACTTCGCCGCCCGAGGATTCGTGAAGGGGTACGTGGGGCCGCAGGGATCCGGTGACGAGGTGGAGGTGTTCGCCGATCACCTCGTCCGCGGCGGCGCCGACTGGGTGACCGGTTCGAACGAGCCCGACCGTCACGTGACCGGAGCGAACGTGGAGCGCGACTTCCAGGTCGATCGCTGGGAGGACCTCGTGGAGTTCCGCGAGGGCGACGCGTGTCCGATCGACGGCGGGCGGCTGCAGCTCGGCCGATCGATCGTCGTCGGGCACATCTACCAGCTCGGCACGAGGTACTCGGCGCCGCTCGAGGCGACGTTCCAGGACGAAGACGGCACCCAGAAGCCCTACGTGATGGGGTCCTACGGCATCGGCATCTCCCGCATCCTCGCGGCCGTCGTGGAACAGCACCACGACGACCAGGGCATCGTGTGGCCGAAGCACCTGGCGCCGTTCCGGGTCGTCGTGATCCTCGCGAACGCCGACGACGATGCGGTTCGACGTGAGGCCGGGCGCATCCACGACGAGCTGGCGGACGACGGCGTCGACGTCGTGCTCGACGACCGCGACGAGCGCGCGGGCGTGAAGTTCGCCGACGCCGACCTGGTCGGATACCCCGTGCAGGTCACGGTCGGCAAGCGGGGCCTCGCCGAGGGGTCCGTCGATCTGAAGCTGCGCGCGACGGGGGAGCGCTCCCACGCAACGGTCGGCGGCGCCGTGCGGGCCGTCGTGGACCTGCTGGGAACCGCTCCGTAGCGACCGCTCCGGGCGTCCGCGCCGTTCCCGCAGGTCGTGGGCTATACTCGTTCGCGACGAGGAGTCGCAGACGTGTGTTCGGAGGTGGGCTCGCGCCCACCTTCTCGTTCGTAGGGGAGGGTCGAGCGGTGGACGTGGAAACCCTGCTCGAACCTGTGGTGAAGGCTGAAGGTCTCGAGCTCTACGACGTGACCCGCGGTCGCGAGGGCGGGCGGAATGTCCTCCGCGTGATGGTGGACCGCCCCGAGGGGGTCGACATCGACACGCTGTCGCGACTCTCGGAGCGGATCTCACGCCGCCTCGATGATGCGGGGTACGAGACCGGTCCGTACGACCTGCAGGTCTCCTCGCCGGGGCTCGAGCGGCCGCTGCGGCGCGCGGAGCACTTCCGGCGATCGTTGGGCGACGAGGTGAAGGTGAAGACGGCGGCGCCCTTGGCCGGGTCGAGGACCCACATCGGCACGCTCGTCGGGGCCGACGACGAGGGCATCACCCTCGCGATCGACGACGACGAGGTGCGGATCGCGCTCACCGAGATCGCTTCGGCGCGCACGGTCGTCGACTGGGGCGCCGAGCTGAAGGGGAGCAAGGCATGAACGCCGAGATGATCGCCGCGCTGCGGGAACTTGAACGAGAGAAGGGCATCGCCTTCGAGACGATCCTGCAGGGGCTCGCGGAGGCCATGGCCTCCGCCTACAAGACGTGGTGGAAGCAGGAGAATCCGAACGCCGACGACGACTTCGTGGGATTCCGGGCCGAGATCGATCCCGAGAGCGGCGACCTGCGCATGTGGAAGCAGGACCTCGAGGAGATCGAGGTGCCGCCGACCGAGGAGGGCGCGGAACCGACCCTCGAGATGAAGGTGTTGGGTGAGGAAGAGGTCGAGGTCACCGACGAGTTCAAGGGACGCATCGGGGCCCAGACCGCGAAGCAGGTCATCTTCCAGAAGCTCCGAGACGCCGAGCGGGAGATGACCTACGAGGAGTTCGCGGGCCGTGAGGGCGACGTGGTCACCGGCATCGTGCAGCAGCAGGAACGCCGATACACCCTGCTCGACCTCGGCAAGGTCGAGGCGCTGCTCCCGCAGGCCGAGCAGGTTCCGACCGAGCCCTACCGCCACGGCGAGCGGCTGAAGGCCTACATCACCGAGGTGCGCAAAGGCACGAAGGGGCCACAGATCGTGGTCAGCAGATCGCATCCCGGGCTGCTCAAGGCGCTGTTCGCGATGGAGGTGCCCGAGGTCGAGGAGGGCATCGTCGAGATCAAGGCCGTGGCGCGCGAGCCGGGGCATCGCTCCAAGATCGGCGTCCTCTCGAACGAGCCGGGGGTCGACCCCGTGGGCGCGTGCGTCGGTCCCAAGGGTTCCCGGGTCCGCATGGTCGTCAACGAGCTGCGCGGCGAGAAGATCGACGTCGTGCCCTGGTCCGACAACGCCGCCGAGTTCGTCGCCAACGCCCTCCAGCCCGCCAAGGTCAAGGAGGTGCGGATCGACGAGGGCACCGGCACGGCCATGGTGATCGTGCCGGACTACCAACTCTCGCTGGCGATCGGGAAGGAAGGACAGAACGCCCGCCTGGCCGCGCGTCTCACCGGATGGCGTATCGACATCAAGTCGGAGACGCAGGTCGCTGACGAAGCCAGGGCTGCGGCCGCCGCACCTCCGCCGACCCCCGTCGAAGAGGCCTCCGTCGACGAGGCGCCCGTCGACGAGTCCCCGGCGGACGCGGCATCCGCCGAGGAGCCACCCGATGCGCCCGAGCCGGGTGCACCCGCCGAAGGGGCCTCGGCACCGGAGTGACCGCGGCGCCGGAGCCGGTCCGCACCTGCGTAGGGTGCAGGGCGCGCGCTCGGAAGGCTACGCTCGTGCGCATCGTCGCGGCGCCCGGAGGCCCCCGACTCGACCCGTCGGGCACGGCCCCCGGTCGCGGCGCGTACGTGCACCATGACCCCGCATGCCTGTCCGCTGCGGGTCGCGAGGGCGTGCTGGCACGGGCGTTGCGCACGGGTCTGGGCGGTGAGGAAGTCGGTAGGCTGATGCTCGAGATCGAGCGGATCGGAGCGGTGTGAGGGTCCACGAACTGGCCAAGGAGCTCGGCGTCACCAGCAAGGAGCTGCTGGCGACGCTGGAACAGATGGGCGTGAGCGGCAAGTCCGCCTCGTCCAGCGTGCCCGAGGACCTCGTGCCCCGGTTGCGTGCGTCGGGGGGCAAGGCGACCGAAGCGCCGAAGCGCCGTGAGGTGCTGGAACCGCCGCCTGCGCCCCGCAAGCCGAAGAAGCCGACGCCGAAGCGGGAGGCTGCTTCCGAGGCCGAGGCCCCCACGGAGCCCGCTGCCGAGGCACCCCCCGCCGCGGGCACGTCCGGCGAGTCGGCTCCCACGTCCGAGCCGGCGCCGGCCGAGGCTCCCGCGGCCGCCCCCGAGCCCGCCGCCGGAGCTCCCGCGACGCCGACTGGCCGGCGCGCCCCACGCGTGGCCCGCACCCCGGCCGAGCCCGCGGTGTCCACACTCCGCGTCGTCCGGGGCGCGACCCCACAAGACATCGCCGAGCGCGTCGGCCGGGGTCCTGCCGACATCGTGAAGGTCCTGTTCCTTGCCGGCGAGATGGCCACGGCGACGACATCGCTGTCCGACGAGGCGATCGCCCTCGTCGCGGCGGAGCTCGACATGGAAGCGGAGATCGTCGGGGTCGAGGACGATCTCGTCGACGAGGACGTCCTCGAGGACGTCGACGAGTCGGAGCTCGTACCGAGACCCCCCGTGGTCACGGTCATGGGCCACGTCGATCACGGGAAGACCAAGCTGCTCGACGCGATCCGCGAGACCGACGTGGTCGCGGGGGAGTTCGGCGGCATCACGCAGCACATCGGCGCCTACCAGGCGCACGTGGGCGATCGCGACATCACGTTCATCGACACGCCGGGCCACGAGGCGTTCACCGCCATGCGGGCGCGCGGAGCTCAGGTGACCGACATCGCGGTCTTGGTCGTCGCTGCCGACGACGGCGTCATGCCGCAGACCGTCGAGGCGCTCGACCACGCCAAGGCCGCGGGAGTGCCGATCGTCGTCGCCGTCAACAAGATCGACAAGGAGGCCGCCGACCCGACACGTGTGCGCCAGCAGCTCGTGGAACGCGGGCTCGTGCCGTCCGAATGGGGCGGCGACACGGAGTTCGTCGATGTGTCGGCGAAGGCGATGACGAAGCTCGATACCCTCCTCGAGACGATCCTGTTGGTCGCCGATCTGGAGGATCTCAAGGGTGTGCCGTCGGGTCGGGCGCGCGGCACCGTGATCGAGGCACACCTCGACAAGGGGCGCGGTCCGGTCGCGACCGTGCTCGTCCAGCGAGGCACGCTCGACATCGGAGACGCGTTGGTCTCGGGCACCACCCACTGCAAGATCCGCGCGATGCAGGACGAGAACGGCGCCCCGGTGGAGACGGCCGGCCCGTCGAAGCCCGTGCAGCTGCTCGGATGGGAAGCGGTGCCGGCCTCCGGTGATGAGTTCCGGGAGGTCTCCGACGAGCGCGAGGCGCGCCATGTGGCGGGCGAGCGCGAGTCCAGGGCGAGGGCGGCCGAGCTCGTGATCAGCCGTCCGCCGACGCTCTCGGACCTGATGCGTCAGGCCGAACGTGCGGAGATCCCCGAGCTCAACCTCGTCGTCAAGACAGATGTGCAAGGGTCGCTGGGGGCTCTGACCGACGCGTTCCTCAAGCTTCCCCAAGACGAGGTGCGCGTGAACATCGTGCGGAGCGCCGCGGGGGGCATCACCGAGAACGACGTGTCCCTCGCGAGGGCGTCCGACGCGATCGTCGTCGGTTTCAACGTGCGACCCGACAAGCAGGCCGTCGACCTCGCCGAACGTGAGGGCGTCGATATCAGGACCTATCGGGTGATCTACGATGCGATCGACGACGTCAAGGCGGCGCTGTCGGGAATGCTCGCGCCCGAGAAGCAGGAGGTCGAGCTCGGCCAGGCCGAGGTGCGCCAGACGTTCCGCGTTCCCCGTCTCGGCGTCGTCGCCGGCTGCTACGTGACTCAGGGCACGATCCAACGAGACGGCCGCGTGCGCCTCGTCCGCGACGGCATCGTCGTGTACGAGGGCAAGATCGGCTCGCTCCGTCGATTCAAGGACGACGTGAGGGAAGTGGCCGCGGGGTACGAATGCGGCATCGGGATCGAGGGGTACCAGGACATCAAGGAAGGCGACGTGATCGAGGCCTTCGAGGTTCGTGAGGTGGCCCGCTCGATCTGATGTTGGTTGCGTTGCAGCGTTTCGAGCTGCGCGTCCGCGACAGCCACTCACTCAAGCAGAAGCGACACGTCGTGAAGGCGTTGAACGCTGCGCTGCGCCAACGCTTCAACGTGAGCGTGTCGGAGGTCGACCATCAGGACCTGTGGCAGCGCGCCACGATCGCGGTCGCGGCGGTCAGCGGACGGGAGTTCCAGCTCCGGCGGGTTGCCGCCGAGATCGAACGGTTCGTCGACACCTGGCCGGCGGTGGAGGTCCTCGAGGTCGAGGTCACGGTCCACGCCCCGGAGGATTGAGGCGCCGGTAGGCTGGAGGGCATGACCGACGTCGCGCGCACCGAACGGGTCGGCGAGGAGTTCCGGGAGATCCTCGCCGAGGAGATCCCCAAGCTGAAGGACCCCCGCGTGGGGTTCGTGACCGTGGTGGGGGTCAGGGTTTCCCCCGACCTCCGGCATGCCTGGGTCGCCTATTCCTCGATGGGCGACGAGAAGGCGAAGGCCGGCACCCGTGCAGCGCTGCGCTCGGCCCGATCGCACCTGCGGACCGTGATCGGGCGACAGGTGCGCCTCCGCTACCTTCCGGAGCTGGAGTTCGAGGAGGACATGACGTACGAGCGGGGGCGGCGGATCGACGAGCTGATCGCCGGCCTCCCGGCGGCCGAGGAGGATCGATGACCGTCGACTACACCAGGGCGGCGGTCGCGCTCTCGAACGCGACCGAGGTCGCGTTGGCATGCCACGTGAACCCCGACGCCGATGCGCTCGGTTCCATGCTGGGGCTGGCGGCTCACCTGCGGGAGCGTGGTGTCCGCACGGTGTGCTCGTATCCCAACGACCCGCTGGAGCCGCCCCGGTGGGCCTCGATGCTGCCCGGTTCCGACCGGCTCGTCTCGCCGAGAGCGTTCCCGAAGGAGCCCTCGGTCATGGTCACGTGCGACTGCGCTGCCTTCGATCGGCTCGCGCAGCTCGGCCACCCCGCGAACATGGCCGGTGAGTTGATCTGGATCGACCACCATCGATCGAACGACGGTCTCGGCACGATCCCGGTCGTCGATCCGACCGCGTCCTCGACCTGCGAGATGGTCTTCCGTCTGATCGAGACGATGGGCGGGGAGATGTCCGTCGACACGGCGACGTGCCTCTACGCGGGGCTGGTGACCGATACCGGGAAGTTCCAGTACGAGGCCACGACCCCCGAGACGCTGCGGGTGGCCGCCCGGCTGCGTGAGCACCCGTTCGACCATGCGCGCCTCGTGCAGGCCCTCTACGAAGACGATCGCGTCGCGTACCTGCGACTCGTGGGGGTCGCGCTCGGACGGCTCGAGCACGTGCCCGACGCAGACCTCGTCTGGACGTACGTCACCCGATCGGATCTGCAGGCGTCGGGGGTGCACCCGTCCGAGACCGACGACCTCATCGACGTGATCCGCACCGCGCGCGACGTCGATGTGGCGGCGCTGGTCAAGCAGCAGAAGGACGGGCGCTTCAAGGTCAGCGTGCGCTCGCGCGGCGACCACGATCTCGCGGCGGTGGCCGCCTCGTTCGGGGGTGGCGGGCACCGCCTCGCGGCGGGATACACGTCCACGCACGGACCTGCCGAGACCGCCGATCGCCTCGCGAGGGCGCTGCGGGGCGAGCTCGTCCACTCGTGAGCCCGCAGGGCGGCTCCGAGACCCACGGGCCCGAGGGACTGCTGCTCGTTGACAAGCCTCGAGGGATCACCTCTCACGACACCGTGTCGTCGGTGCGCCGTGCGCTCCGCACGAGGAAGGTCGGTCATGCGGGCACCCTGGATCCGATGGCGACGGGACTGCTGGTCATGGGGGTCGGCCGGGCGACCCGGTTCCTGCGGTTCATCGGTGGACTGCCGAAGACCTACGAAGCCACGATGCGGCTCGGGGTCGAGACGTCGACCCTCGACGCCGAGGGCGACGTCGTACGTACCTCCGAGGTCGCGGTGTCCGACGTCGCGTTGACGCGCGCACTCGCCGGGCTCGAGGGCGAGTCGATGCAACGCCCGCCGGCGTATTCGGCGGTCAGGGTCGGGGGCCGCAGACTGTACGAGGCCGCGCGCAAGGGCGAGGCGCTCGAAGCCGCCGCCCGGCCGATCCATGTCGAGCGGTTCGAGGTACTCGCCCGTCGGGGCGACGACGTGGACGTCACGATCACCTGCGGTGGAGGCACCTACGTACGGGTCCTGGCCGCCGACGTGGGAGCCGCGCTCGGATGCGGCGCTCACCTGACGGCGCTCCGTCGCACGCACATCGGCTCGTTCGACGTCGAGGACGCCGTGCGTCCCGACGATCCCGGCTCTCCGCTTCCGATCGACCGAGCCGTGGCGCATCTCCCCGGCCTCACGCTCGACGCACACGAGGCTCGGGCGGCGGCGAACGGTCGGCCCCTCGGTCCGTCGGGCCTCGATGGACCACATGCCGTCCGCTCACCCGACGGCCGGCTGATCGGGGTCTACGAGGACGACGGCCCCCGGTCGAAGCCCTTGGTGGTCCTGGTTCCGTGACCGATCCGATGCCGGTCAGCGGAGCCCGGCGAACAGGGAGTCGATCGCCATGGCGAGCAGGACGAGCCCGCCGACGACCGCTCCCGCGGTGAGCGCGATGCGTCGGAGACTCCAGCGCTGGATGGACACCGGAGGATGCGGGGGAGCGAGCTCGACGAACGTCGACAGGATGGGTCGCGTGTCCGCCTTCAACCGGGCCGAGAGCTCGGTCGGCACGGCCATGCCCTGCGCGCTGGCGAACGCCTCGGCGATCTCGTCGGGCGAGAAGACGTCGGTCGCCCGGGCGTAGACGCGACCGGGGTCGGACTGGAGCGCGAGCGTCAACATCATGTTGGCGAGGTCGACAGCTTCGCGCCAGGGGCTCGGGCGCACCTCGAGGCCGGACACGTCCACGAGCTGCATGCGCCCTTGCTGCACCAGCAGGTTCGCGGGTTTGATATCCCGATGGGCCACCCCGATGTCCCAGAAGCGGCGGATCAGTCCCAGACCCTCGTCGATCACGGCATCGTCGATCTCCGAATCGCCCAGGTTCTTGGAGTCCTCGAAGAACTCGGTGACGAGCATGTATTCGCTGTTCGGGGTGAGCTCGACGACGCCCCACGTGCGGGCGACCTTCACGTCGTTCATCGCGAGCAGACGCAGCGCGTAGTCCTCGTACGTCACCAGCCGCCGCACGGATCCGAACGGAGCCTCGTCCTCCAGCTTGCCGTACAGGATCGTGCGACCGATGCGGTACCAGCGGTCGGCCCGCGCGTGGCTCGTGGCATAGATCTTCCCGAAGATGCGTGATCCGTCGGTGAGCGTCATGCGCAACGGCGATGAGCCGCCGGATCCCTCGAGCCCGAAGGGCTCCACGGTGGTCACCTCGAGCCCGACCTGATCGGCCATCGCGCGTCGCACGGCGTCGGCACGAGCGCCGCCGAGGTCGAGGTGGGCGGCGTTGCCGCCGCGTCGGTAGCTCACCGGGAACGATTCGTCGGGAACGAACCACCGGAACAACGTCTCGGTCAGCACCCAGCTGAACACCGCGGCGTACACGACGTTCGCGGGGTAGTCCGCCGCGAGGTAGAGCCGTGAGAGCGCGACGAGCGTCACCACCGCCCACGCCCCGGCCATCGCTCGCTTCCTGGCCGGACCGGCAGGGGCGAGCACGAACGGCATCGCGAAGACCGTGATCGCGAAGGCGGTCATCGGCCACGACGGGAAACGGAAGTCGGTTGCGTCGATCAACGGCGTGATGTCGGCCGGCGTGAGCTGGACATCGAGGAACGACAGCACCAGCCAGTCGCTGATCACGAACGTCGCGAGAGCGACGACCAGATGACGGAACCGCTTCGTGACGACCAACACGATCGCGAGGGCGATGCGCAGCACCTGTACGGAGCCGAAGGCCGTGAGGGCGGCGACCACCTTCGCGAGATCGGTGAGGACCGGCGTGCGGATGCTCTCGAAGGCCTCGAGCACGGCGTCGCCGAGCGTGTGCAGGTCGTCGTTCCCGCGGACGAACAGCTCGGTGGCGACGCCGAGGGCGACGACGCCGGCGAGCGCCACCCACCATCGAGCCGAGCTCGCGGCCCGGGGGAGCGGAGCGGGCTCCGCGGACGGACGGCGACGACGACGCACCCGCCCCGGCGGGACCAGGGACGATTCCATCGGTTGGAGCCTAGCCGAGGTTCCCCTTGCCCCCACGCATGCTCCGGCCGGGATATCCTGCTCCGATGTCTGCTGACGACGCAGCGACGACCGAGGTCACCTCGACCCAGGAGGTTCCGACCGAGCCCCATCATCACTCGCCCGTGCGGAGGATCGTCTCGGGATTGATCTCCCTCGCGATCGTCGGCGGGATCTTCGTCTTCGCGATACCGAAGGTCGCCGACTACGGCGAGGTCCGGACGGCCTTCGGATCGCTCACCTGGCTGGAGCTCGTTTCGCTGGTCGCCGCCACGATCTTCAACCTGTTCAGCTACTGGTGGGCGAACATGGCCGCCCTCCCCGGGCTCCGCATGGGCCACGCCGCCGTGCTGACGCAGACCACGACGTCGGTCGCGAACACGCTTCCCGGCGGGGGAGCGATCGCCGTCGGCCTCACGTACACGATCTTGAAGTCGTGGGGCTTCACCGGGACCGACGTGGCGCTGTACGTCGGGGTCACCGGCATCTGGAACATCTTCGTGAAGCTGGCGCTTCCGGTGCTGTCGATCGTCATCCTGGTGATCGCCGGGCAGAGCGGATCGGCCTACGTGGTCGCCGCGGTGGTCGGCGTGGTGGTGCTCACGATCGCGGTCGGGCTGCTCGCCGCGTTGTTCGCGAGCGAGCGGTTCGCACGTCGGATCGGTGACGGCGTGGGCAGGGTCCTTTCGTTCTTCCTGCGGCTGTTCCGCAGGCCGCCCAGGACCGACACGGGCGACCGGGCGGTGAAGTTCCGCTCCGACACGATCGGGCTCGTGGAACGCCGGTGGCTCCGGCTCACGTGGACCACGATCCTCAGCCAGCTGGCGTTGTTCATCGTCCTGTTGCTCTCGTTGCGCAACATGGGCGTGTCCGAGCAAGACGTGAGCAGCGCGCAGGTCTTCGCCGTGTTCGCCTTCAGCAGGCTGCTGTCCGCGGTGCCGATCACTCCCGGCGGCGTCGGCGTGATCGACCTCGGCTACATCGGCGGGCTCGCGGCGGCGGCGCCCGACAGCGAGCACGCCGCCGTGGTGGGGGCCGTCCTGATGTTCCGCGCGCTGACCTACGGGATCCAGATCCCGATCGGTGCGTTCACCTACCTCATCTGGAAGGCGAAGAAGGACTGGCGCACCGATGCCTCGGGGGAGGTCGACGCGTCCGAGGCCCGGGTCGAGGCGGGCTCAGCCTGAGTCAGGACAGCGTCGGATCCAATGGATCGCCCGGCGGCTGTTCCGGGATCGGGATCGCGCCGCGTTGGGTGAGCACCTTCGTGATCTCGGTGACGAGCGCGGCCGCTCCGAGCGCGATCCCCGTGCCGAGCAACACGCCGGTCACCACGTCGGAGAACCAGTGGGCGGAGAGATAGACCCGCGAGAGCGCCATCACGAACGTGAAGCCGACCGCGGCCAGCTCCCACTTCCGGCGGAGGGGTCCCGGTTGCAGGGACACCAGCACGAGGGCGACCGCCAGCGCCGCACCGGCCACGGCATGCCCAGAGGGGAACGAGAACCCCACGGTGTCGACGAGCGGGTCGGGGGGACGGCCCCGATGGAAGAAGAGCTTGAACCACGTGAGCAGGACCTCCGACGCGGCCCAGGTCAGCACGAACGCCGAGAAGGCGACGAATCGCCGGCGGATCACGAGCCACGCGGAGACCGCGATGCGGAGCGGGATCGTCACGAGCCCGCCGCCGATCAGGCTCAGGAACTCGAAGAGCCCGGTGACGGGGTCGACCCTGATGTCGTCGGACCATCGCTGCACCGTGGCGTCGAACTCGCCGACGAAGGCGATCGTCGTCCGGGGCGCCTCAGCCTCGGGGTGACGTCCGACCGCGACCAACATGAACATGAGGCAGGCGAGGAGGATGATCGAGAAGCGGAGCGCGCGCCGGTGGTCGGTGAGCATCGTCGACCGCTATCCCGCGCATTTCGTGGCCCCGGCGCCACAGAGCGACAGGTCGAAGTCCCGGCGAACCTGGGTGACGACCGTGGTGCGCGGCACCGAGGACAGGGCACGGTCCGCCTCGATGACGAGGGCCGACGCGGACCCTTCGGAGAATCGGTAGCGGTACTCGATGCAGCCGCCCGGGAACTGCAAGGAGCGGGTGCTGACGAAGGGGTCGAGGGTCTCAGGCTGCTGGTACGTCCGCATACCGACCTCGTCGGGTGCGGGCGGGACCTCGACCGCGGCGGCAACGTCGCACCTCGGCGCGAGCACGACTTCCACCGCATGGAAGCCGGCCCGATCGTGGTCGAGCCACAGCGTCGTGCCGCCGTCGCGGACCTGGGACCCGCCGAAGTCCCAGCCGATCGGCAGCTCGGCGATGCAGGGGAGGAACGTGGCCGAAGGGACGGACTGCGCCTCGAGCATCAGGATCGATGCATCGTGCCGCGAACAGACGGGCCGGCTCTCATCGCTCGTCGAACACGCGGCACCGGCGGACGCCGCGGCGATCGCCAGGAGGATCGCTCGAACCTTCACGCGAAGACCGCCCAGTTGGAGACGATGAGCCCGATCGAGATCAGGGCCGCGGTGAGCACACCGAGCGTCAGCAGGACCCTGCGGAAGCTCCACCGCTGGATCTTCATCGGGTCACGCCTCGGGGCGAGCGCCCGGAACTCCGCGACGAGGTCCCGGCCGTCCTCCTTCATCATCGAGCGCAGCTGTGTGGGGCTCGCGACCCCGCGGGTCGCCGAGAACGCCTCTGCGATCTCGTCGGGGGTGAAGTAGCGCAGCGCGTGCTCGTACACGCGCTGCGCGTCCGATCGGAGACCGAGCACCATCATCATGTTGGCCAGGTCGACGGCCTGCCGCCAGGGCGAGGGCCGAACCTGCACGAAGAACACGTCGATGAGCTTCAGCTGCCCGTCGGCCACCATCAGGTTCGCCGGCTTGATGTCGCGGTGGGCGAGTCCCGCGTCCCACATCTCGCGGACGAGCTCCAGACCCTGGTCGATCACGCCGTCGTCGATCTCGGCTTCGCCGATCTCCACGGCGCCGTCGAAGAACTCCATCACGATCATGTACTCGCGTTCCGGGGTGATCTCCACGATCCCGTAGGGACGCGGCACGGGGAGGTCGAGGTCGGCCATGAGACGCAACATGTGGTCCTCGTACTCCACGAATCGGCGGACCGTCTGGAAGGGGGTTTCGTCCTCGAGCTTGCCGTACAGGATCGTGCGGCCGAGCTTGTACCAGCGGTCCGCTCGCACATGGCTCTTCGCGTAGAGCTTCGCGAAGAGCCGCTGTTCCCGGTCCGAACCCACCTCACGGACGTGCAGCCGCAGGGGGGTCGACCCGCCCGACCCGGCGAGTCCGACCGGGTGCACGTCGAACACCTCGTAGCCGAGCTGTTCCCCGACCCCGGCGACGATGGCCTCACCGCGACGTCCTCCGATGTCGAGGTGCGCTGCCTTCCCTCGCCGATAGGTCACCGGGAACACGTCGTTCGGGGTGAACCACCGGAAGGCGGTGAGCCCGATCGCCACGCCCAGGACGGCGCCGAAGAGCGCGTCGGTGGGATTGTCGATGCCGAGGTAGACGCGGGCGATGCAGACGGCGGCGAGGATCCCACCGGTCGCCCACTTGGCGGCGTCGCGGCGGCGGCCGTGCGGGATCAGTGAGTAGGTCAGCCCAACCAGTGTCACCGCGAGGGCCGCCACGCCTCGGGAGGGCATCGAGTACCCCTGCCAGTCCCCGAGTGTGATCACGTCGAAGGGTCGAGGCCGATGGATCGCCTGCGTGAGCAGGTAGGTCACGACACCCTCGACGATCAGCGCGCCCACGAACACGACGAGGTGACGCCAGCGGCGTACGAGGACCAGGGTCAGGATCGTGGTCCACCGCAGGATGCGGATCGCCCAACTCGACGTGAGGAGCGCGACCGTCTCCATGACGTCGGTGAGTAGGTTCGCCCGCCAGGAAGCGAACCATCGGAGGACGGCGGTGTCGACCCGCTGGAGGAGCCGCTCCGAGGGCTCGAAGAGCAACACGCCGACGATCGTGGCGACGAGGTACGCGGCCATGAACAGCCAGAACTTGCTGCTTCCGAGCTCGCGAGGAAGCGGCGGCGCCTCGCCCGACGGACGTCTGCGCAGGCCGGGGTGGGATGGCGAACGCCCCGGCCGTTGGGCGCTCGGGCTCGTGCTCTCGGCAGCATCCACGTGGTCTCTCGCCCTCCCGTCCTCCGGATGCTACTCGGAGGGCACCGGGAGTCCCTGCTCGCTCAACCACGCGATCGCAGCGTCCCGCGTCGTGGCCCCGTCTCGCACGAGGGAGTTCAGGCGCCTGAGCGCGCGCGTGGTCAACCGGGCCGAGACCGCGTCGAGCGCGTCGATCATCTCGTCGCCGAACCGGTCCTCGGCATCCACGCGGACGATCGGCGTGATGTTCTCCGCGGGCTGCAACCGGCGATCGTCCTTCAGGAGCACGAGGCCGCGCTGAGTGAGGTCGCCGGCACTCGTGAACAACACACCCACGTCGACGGTGCCGCGCCGGATCGCCTCGGAGGTGATCGGTCCGCCCGCGTCCAGCGGGAGGAACGAGCCGAACTCGAGCCCGTACCGCTCGGAGAGCCCGGGCAGGCAGAGCGCTCGTTCGGGGCACTCGGGTGGGCCCCCGAGCGTCATGTCCTGGGCGAGTCCGCGCAGGTCGCTGATCGTCCGGAGTCCATCGGCCGCCGCGCGATCCGATGTGACGACGAGCCCGTTCCGGCTCTGCGCGGGAGCCGGTGCGAGGGCATCGAGACCCCTCGGGGAGAGCAGGGTCCGGAGGGTCTCGTGGGTCGACGATGCGTCGATCGACGGTTCCCCCCCGAGGTACCCGACCGCGCTGCCCGTGTACTCGGGGACCACATCGATCAAGCCGAGCTCGAGAGCGGGGAGCACCACCTCGCGGGCCCCCACCCGGCGGATGTGGCGGACCTCGAACCCGGCCGACCGAAGGCCCTCGACGTAGAGGTCCGCGACCACCTCGCTCTCGTCGAAGTCGAACGACGCGACCGAGATCACGTCCTCGTCTCGCTCGGTCGAGGGCTCGTCCGACCCGCACGCGACGACGACGAACACGACCGTCAGGAGCGACGCGACGGCTCGGCTCCGCATGTCCGAACCGTACCCCAGTGGGCCGCCGAAGGGCTGGCCGACTCGAGCCCTACGCCCGAAACCGGTCCGCTACGCTCTCGCGCGATGCAGGTCGTGCGCGGGATCGGCTCGTTGCCGTTGGCGGAGGAACCGTCTGTCGTCACCGTCGGGTTCTTCGATGGGGTCCATCTCGGCCACCGTGCGGTCATCGACACCACGGTGGCGCGAGCTCGGGAGCGCGGTATCCGCTCGGTCGGTATCACGTTCGATCGCCATCCCCGGGAGGTGCTGACGCCTGGCAGCGAGCCGCGTCTGCTCACCATGGTCGAGCGCAAGGCCTCGTTGATCGAAGCCAGGGGGCTCGACCTGCTCGTGGTCCTCGAGTTCACCCCCAGCTTCTCCCGGATCGCCGCCGAGGATTTCGTTCGAGACGTGCTCGTGCGAGGCGTGCATGCTCGGCACGCTGTGATGGGCGCCAACTTCACGTTCGGCTTCAAGGCCGCGGGCACCGTCGAGGCGCTCCAGGAGATGGGGCCGGGGTTCGGCCTGTCCGCGGAGGGCGTGCCTCTGCTCGAGCTGCACGGCCGGACCGTATCGTCGTCTTCGATCCGTGAGGCGCTGGCCGAGGGTGATCTCGACTGGCCGACGCTGTCGCTGGGAAGGCGGTTCGTCCTCGACGGCGAGGTCGTCTCGGGTCACGGTCGTGGGAAAGGGCTGGGCTATCCGACCGCCAATCTGCGCACGTGGCCTCGGCTGCTGTTGCCGGGCCGCGGGATCTACGCCGGCGTGGCCGAGCTCCGCGGGCGGCGGTACCGCGCCGCCATCGACGTGGGGACGAATCCGACGTTCGGCGTGGAGCCGCTGCACGTCGAAGCGTTCCTGCTCGACTTCGAGGGCGACGAGCTGCGAGGGGAACCGCTCGCGATCGAGTTCTGGCAGCGGCTCCGAGACGAGGAGCGCTACGGATCGATCGACGAGTTGGTGAGCGCGATCGGCGACGACGTGGTGCGCACCCGAACGGTGGTGCCCGACGCCTCGCTCGCCTGACCCGGCAGCGTGCCCGGCCGGCGGGTCACCCGGCCGGACCGCCGCGAGGTTCCCGCAATAGCCGCCAGGCGAGGAGCGCCGTGAACGCGAGGGGGAACGAGATGCCGATCCGCTGCACGACGCCGTTCCCCGGCCGGACCACGTCTCGCGCGAAGTAGGACATCAGCCCGCTCGAGGCAAGCGCGGTTCCGGCGGCCGGCAGGGCCAGATCACGGAGCCCCGGTTCACGGCGGAGACGAGCGGCGAGCGAGAGGAGCCCCGACGTAGCGCAGACGTGCCCGACGACCGAGGCGATGTCGTGCGCGTCGTTGATCCATGACTGGCGCTCGAACGGATCATCGCCGAGCAACGGAACGTTCGACATGCGATCGCGACGCAGGATGCCCGCGGCGCAGATCGCGAGCCCGGACGCCCCGAGGAGCTGGGGTGCGCGCGCGGTGGTGTCGAATCGGCGATCGAGGGCCGCCGCGAATCCCAACGTGCTCAGACCGAGCGCCATGAATCCGCCGGTCATGAGGATCGGCGTCCGGGCGTCGGGCGCGGCCAGTCCGCTGATGTGATCGTTCGCGACGGAGTAGCCGGACTGACGGGAGCCGCCTGCGACCCACGCCGCGGTGAACGCCGCGGGGCCGAGCACGCCGCAAGCCAGGAGCATCCGGTCCCCGAGGCTGCGCATCAGGTCATCGTACCGTCGTGGCTCATCCGGTCAGGCGCGTATCCGCGCTGGTAGGCTTGACGATCGACCATGACGTTGACGAAGGAATCCAAGTCCCAGATCATCGCCGAGTACGCCCGTTCCGATGGCGACACCGGTTCGGCGGAGGTGCAGATCGCGGTGCTGACCACACGCATCGCCGAGCTGACCGAGCACCTCAAGACCCACAAGCACGATCACGCGTCGCGTCGCGGTTTGCTCAAGATGGTGGGACGCCGCCGCCGGCTGCTCGACTACCTTCGCCACGAGGACATCGATCGCTACCGCGACGTGATCTCGCGACTGGGCCTGCGCCGCTGACCGTGGGGTCCGTTCGGTGCGCCCGGCGCCCGAACGAGGCACGTGAGGAGTGATGCGAACGAACGACCGTCCCGCCGGGGGCGGGATCCAGGTCGGTAATCAGTAGCGAGCTACCGGACGTGCGCCCTGTGGCGAGCCCGGCGGCCCACCACTGAGGATCGGCCGACCCGCCCCTCCACCTGTGCCCGCGGCTGCGGCGCGCAGGAACGTGTCGCCACGGCCCACCGTGCGCACACCATCACGTCGCACGCCCAACCGTGCGCACATCATCAAGGAGGAAAGGCCTCATGGCCGTCATCACCAAGTCCCAGCCGTTCGGCGCTCGGGACATCACGTTCGAGAGCGGCCGTATGGCCAAGCTCGCCGACGGCGCCGTCTTCGTCACGTACGGCGAGACGCAGGTGCTCGCCACCTGCGTCAGCAGCGATCCCCGGGAGGGCATCGACTTCTTCCCGCTCACCATCGACGTGGAAGAGCGCATGTACGCCGTGGGCAAGATCCCCGGCAGCTTCTTCCGGCGGGAGGGTCGGCCTTCCGAGACCGCGATCCTGACCTGCCGCCTGATCGACCGACCGCTGCGGCCGACGTTCCGCGACGGGTTCCGCGATGAGGTGCAGGTGATCGTCACCGTGCTCGGCGTGGACGGAGAGAACCCCTACGACATCCCCGCGATGAACGCGGCATCGATCGCGACGTGCCTCGCGGGCCTGCCCTTCGACGGACCCGTCGCCTCCGTGCGCATGGGCATGATCGAGGGAGAGTGGGTCGTCAATCCGACGTTCCAGGAGATCGAAGGGGCCACGTTCGACATCGTGGTGGCGGGGCGCAAGAACGACGAGGGTGAGATCGACGTGCTGATGATCGAGGGCGAGGCCCCCGACGCCACGTGGGATCTGCTCGCGGGTGGCGCGGCCGCGCCGACCGAGGAGGCCGTGGCCGAGGGCCTCGAGGCAGCCAAGCGAGCGATCGGCGAGCAGGTCGACGCTCAGCGGTCCTTCGTCGACGAGGCCGGGGTGAAGGAGCAGGGATGGACCCCGCGCCCCCTCTACGGCGACGATGTCTACGAGATCGTCTCCGGCTTCGCCGCCGACCGACTCGCCGAGGCCATCGTGCCCGACAAGGCGGAGCGTGAGGCGAAGCTCGACGAACTGAAAGCCGAGACCAAGACGCACCTCGCGACCAGCATGGGCGACGAGGGAGCTGACCGGCTCGGGGAGTTCGGCGCGGCCTGGAAGCAGGTACAGAAGAAGGTCATGCGGGCGCGCGTCATCAGGGAGGGCATCCGGCTCGACGGCCGCACGCCGACCGAGATCAGGCAGCTGTCGGCTGAGGTCGGCGTGCTGAAGCGCGCCCACGGGTCGGCCTTGTTCAGCCGCGGCGACACCCAGGTGCTGAACATCACGACGCTCGGCATGTTGCGCATGACTCAGATGATCGACACGCTCGACCTGGAGGACACGAAGCGCTACATGCACCACTACAACTTCCCGCCGTTCTCGACGGGCGAGACCGGCCGCGTGGGGTCACCGCGCCGGCGCGAGATCGGCCACGGGGCGCTCGCCGAGCGTGCGCTGATCCCGGTGGTGCCGCACGAGGACGAGTTCCCTTACGCCCTGCGGCTCGTGAGCGACGTGGTGAGCTCGAACGGCTCCACGTCGATGGCGAGCGTCTGCGGCTCCACCCTCTCGCTGATGGACGCCGGCGTTCCGATCAAGGCGCCCGTCGCGGGCATCGCGATGGGCATGATCGCCGACGAGGGGGTGTTCGTGACCCTCACCGACATCCTCGGCGCGGAAGACGCGCTGGGCGACATGGACTTCAAGGTCGCCGGCACGCGCGAGTTCGTCACCGCGATCCAGCTCGACATGAAGGTGACCGGCCTGCCGGGCTCGGTGTTGGCCGATGCGCTCAAGCAGGCGCGCGAGGCTCGGTTCCAGATCCTCGACGTGATGGAAGCCACGATCCCCGCGCCTCGCGAGGAGGTCAACGCCAAGGCGCCACGCATCATCTCGATCCAGATCCCGGTGGACAAGATCGGCGAGGTGATCGGGCCCAAGGGCAAGCGCATCAACGAGATCATCGCGATGACCGGCGCCGACATCGACATCCAGGACGACGGCACGGTGCTGATCGGCTCCACGCTGGGTGCCGAGGGGGCCGACGAGGCCTCGCGCATGATCGACGAGATCGCGAATCCGCGGCCAGTCCTCGTCGGAGAGCAATACGAGGGCACGGTCGTGAAGACGACCACGTTCGGGGCGTTCGTGAACCTCGTGCCCGGCCGCGACGGCCTCGTGCACATCTCGAAGCTCGGCCGCGGCAAGCGGCTCAGCAGCGTCGAGGAGGCCGTCAAGGAAGGCGACGAGCTCACGGTCCTGGTCGAAGACATCGACACGCAGGGCAAGATCAGCTTGAAGCCGGTCGGCGAGGAGTGGGCGGCGCCCGAGGGCCAGGCTGACGAGGCCGGCGGCTCGCGCGACCGTGGCCCACGCGGCGGGCGTGACCGTGGCGATCGGGGCGGGCGCGACCGCGACCGCGGCGATCGAGGGTCCGAGCGCCGTGGCAGGCGGTTCCGCGACGCCGACGGTGGCGGTGGCGCCGATCGCGGCCAGGCCGACGCACCGAGCGGCGCGCAGACGCCCGCGGGCGGCGAACCGGCCGCCGAGTAGGGTCCGCGACCGAGCCACACCCGTCGCCATGCCGATCGAACGGACCGAGTTCAGCTCGGGCCTGCGTGTCGTGACCGAGCGGATGCGGGGCGTCCGCTCGGTGTCGCTCGGCTTCTGGGTGCTCGCCGGCTCTCGCGACGAACGCCGGAACATCAGCGGGTCGAGCCACTTCCTGGAGCACCTGCTGTTCAAGGGCACCGACGGGCGCAGCGCCCGGGAGATCGCGGAGAACTTCGACGCGGTCGGGGGCGACGTGAACGCGTTCACGGCCCGCGAGTACACGTGCTTCTACGCCCGGGTGCTCGACGGCGATCTCGAGATGGCGGTCGACCACCTGGCCGACATGGTGCAGCACTCCGTCATCCGAAGCGCCGATCTCGACGCCGAGCGCCAGGTGATCCTGGAAGAGATCAACATGCACGAGGACTCCCCCGAGGACGTCGTGCACGACCTCTACACGCGGACGCTCTGGCCGGAGCATCCGCTCGGCAGGCCGATCCTGGGCACGGTCGGCACGATCGGCGCGGCGACCCGCGCCTCGGTCCGGCGCTTCTACACGCGTCACTACGTTCCCGGCAACCTCGTGGTTGCCGCGGCCGGGAACCTCGACCACGACGACCTCGTCCGCATGGTGCGAGCGCGCATGAAGGTGGGGCGGCTGCTCGGGCCGCGTGCCACATCGGTCTGGAACCTGCGCGCCCCCGGCCGCGCACCGAAGCCATCGGGCAAACACCTCGTCAAGCGCCGGAAGACCGAGCAGGCCCACATCTGCCTCGGCACGAACGGGCTGGCGCGCAACGATCCGGATCGGTTCGCATTCCTCGTGGTGAACACGGCGCTCGGGGGCGGCATGTCGTCGAGGCTGTTCCAGGAGGTACGTGAGCGCCGCGGGCTGGCCTACACGGTGTACAGCTACCACGCCCAGTACACCGAAGCGGGTCTGTTCTCGGCGTACGCGGGCACGACACCGAGCCGGGCTCCCGACGTCGTGTCGCTGCTCCGTCACGAGCTCGAGGCCGTGCGCGATGGAGGGATCACCGAGGAGGAGTTCGAGCGAGCGCGGAGCCACGTCAAAGGCTCCCTGGTGCTGTCCCTCGAGGATCCCGGTGGGCGCATGAGCCGCCTCGGCAAGTCCGAGATCGCGCACGGGGAGATCCTCTCGGTCGACCAGGCGCTCCGGCGTATCGACCACGTCACGCTCGACGATGCACATCGCGTCGCTCGGCAGGTACTGTCGCAGCCGATGACGTTGACGGTGTTAGGACCGCTGGGCGCCTCGGCCTTCAGGGGCGTCATGCCGTGATCCGCGTCGCGGTCGCCGGTGCGACCGGTCGCATGGGGTCCGAGGTCTGCCGGGCCGTCGCGGCCGATCCCGAGCTCGATCTCGTGGCTGCGGTGTCGCGCTCGGCGGCGGGTGCGGCGCTCGGCGACACGATCGGTCTCGACGGCGAGGCCGCCTCGGTGGTGCTCGTGGAGCACCTCGACGAGATGCTCGATGCGGGGATCGACGTGCTCGTCGATTTCACCGGGCCGGCGTACGCGCCCGACCACGTGGCGTGGGCGATCGCGAACGGGGTCCACGTGGTCGTGGGCACCACCGGCTTCGAGATCGACGAGGCGTGGCGTGATGCCCCGGTGGGGGTGGTCGTGGCTCCGAACTTCGCGATCGGCGCTGTGCTGCTGATGCGGTTCGCGGAGCAGGCGGCACGCTTCCTGCCGTCGGCCGAGGTGATCGAGCTCCATCACGACCGGAAGATCGACGCACCCAGCGGCACCGCCCTGCTCACGGCGCGGCGGATCGCGGCCGCCCGCGACGGGGCTCCGGCCGCTCCAACACACGACGGGGAGGGTCCCGGCGCCCGAGGTGTCGACGTCGACGGTGTCCGGGTCCATTCGGTGCGACTGCCTGGCCTCGTCGCCCACGAGGAGGTCGTCTTCGGCGGCCAGGGGCAGACGCTCACGCTGCGCCACGACTCCATGGATCGCACGTCCTTCATGCCCGGCGTGCTGCTCGCGATCAAGGCGGTTCCCGGCAGGCCCGGTCTCACCGAGGGCCTGGAACCGTTGCTGGGCGTGTGAGGCGAACGCTAGCCGCGCACGCCTTGCACGACGAACGCCCCGCCCAACGCCAGCAGCACCACCGCGAGGCCGGCGCGCATCCAGGCGAGCCCGCGCTCGCCGAGCAGCACGCGGCTCCCGGTGCCGACGAGCGCCGACCCGAAGTCGGTGAGCGAGACGCCGAGCGTCATCGCGAGCGCCGCCAACAGGGCGGTGTCGCGACCCCCGTCAGCGCTCGCCTCGGCCATCACCGCCGCAGCCGTGGTGGCGAAGAAGATCCACGCGGCGGGATTCACGAGCACGAGCACCACGCCTCGCGCGGTCGGGCCGAGGCGTTCCTGCGGCTCGTCGCCCACCAGGGCCCGCGTCGAAGCATGCCGCAGCGTGCGGAGCTCGCCGACCGCCAGCCACAGGAGGAACGCCCCGCCGACGATCCGCAGGGCGCGGACGACGGTCGGTGACGGCTCCACCGTCGAGAAGCCGACGGCCAGCGTGGCGAGCACAACGAACAGCGTGCCGTTCGCGCCGAGCATCACCCGGAACCCCCGGACGATGCCGTGGGCGGCCGTCTCGTTGAGGATCAGCAGCTGAACCGGACCCGGGGCCGCTCCGAGGGCCGCTCCGAGCGCGAAGGCCGGAACGACGTGGTCGCTCCAGACGTTCACGCGTCGTCATCGCCTGCCGAGCGGCGCCGTGGGAGCCGCAGCTCCACGACGGCGATCGATCCGTCGTCGGCTCGGATCACCAGGATGCCCTCGCACTCCCGGAACGGTTCGACCTCGGCACCGGTGAAGCCGAACGCGGCGCGCTCCACGAGCGGCGTATGGCTGATCGCGAGCCCGGTGCCACCTGCGGGGAGCTGGTCGAGCAGCGCCCGCACCCCGGCGGCCATACCTTCGGGACTGCCCCCGCTCGCGTCCTTCCCCCCGAGCCCTGGCACCACGGCGTGTTCCGGGAGCTGCTGCATCGCTCCCCGAAGGAACCACGCCGCCGTCTCGGCCGCGCGCGACGCGGGAGAGACGAACACCCGATCGTACGTTCGAGTGGTCGTGCGACCGACGTCTTCGGCCAGCGTCCGTCCCTCGGGAGCGAGGCGGTCCGCCTGGGGGTCACGGGTGGCGTGGCGTCGCAGCTCGAGTCGTTCCATGGTCGGCCCGCCCTCCTCACGGGTTCGCGTATCATGCCGCGCCGTGGTCCTCGTTCGCCCGATCTCGCGAGTCTTCTTGATGCTCGCGCTGGCCGTCGCCGCGATCGCCTGCACCGACGGAGACGACGCCGGCGCCCCGATGCCGAACGCCCCGGCTCGGAGCGACGACGGCCTGGTGAGCGAGGACGCCGGAGCGACCGAGTTCGTGCCGGGGCGGTTCATCTTCCAGTTCAACAGCATCACGGCGCAGGCGAACTTCCGGGGGAGCGTCGCGACGCTGAACGTGCGCAACGGCACGGGCTCCCAGCTCGACGCTCCGTCGCTCTACGTGCTGGGCGTCGACGACATGCGGTACGACGGAGAGGTCGCCGGCGCGGCGCCGATCGCCGATGGGGAGGGGGTGAGCCTCGAGTTCCGCTTCCCCGAAGCGGTCACCCCCGAGACGATCGGGCTCGCGGTGCTCTCGTTCGGAGACGATACGGTCGGGGCGATGGCCCCGGTGCCCAGGTCCGGCGGTTGACCCCGCCCGGCGCAAGCTCGGCGGCCGCCCGAAGGTCGTTCTAGACTTCCCGCGTCGCCCCCCGACCGGAAGGATCCGCGTGCGTCGACCCTCGGTGCGCCTCTCGATCGTCCTCGCGCTCTGGCTCGCGCTCGCCCAACTCCCGATGGGCGGCCCGATCGAGGCCGCGGCGGGGGTACGGGTCAGGCCCACGGTGACCACGCGGCTCACCGGATGGGTCGCTCGCGGTGGCGGATACCATCTCTATCGACCGGGCGCGACGGCACGGATGGTGGTCAAGGTGTGGCCGAACCTGCGCGGCGACAAGGTGCGGGCGCTGCTCGAATGGCGCCGGGCGGGCATCGGATGGCGCCGGCTCGATCGCTCGATCATGACGCTGAACGGCGACAGCCGGGCGGTGTTCGCCGTCCGGGACCTTCCCACAGGCTTCTCGTTCCGTATGCGGACGCGGATGCCCCCGACCTCCGAGCACCGAGCGGGGCGCTCGCCGTGGCGCTACTTCCGGGCGCGGTGACCTCGTCGCTCGGTTCAACCCCGGCTCGCGGGCTCGCTCTCGTCCGCCTCCCACCGCGCCAGCACGAACAGGAGATCGCTCAGCCGGTTGAGGTAGCGACCGACCTCGGGGTTGGGCTCGCGGCCCGTGCGCCCCAGGGCTGCGACGGCCCGTTCGGCCCGGCGCACCGTGGCGCGGGCCACGTCGAGGGCGGCGCTCGCGGGGTTGGCACCGGCGACCACGAAGGCGTCGGGCAGCGGCCGCTCCGCGACGAGTTCGTCGATCCGCCGCTCGAGCCGGTCGGTCATGTCGGCGATCACGAGCGAGACGCGGGGGCTCAGCTTGTCGCGTTGCGTCGGGTTGGTGGCGAGATCGGCTCCCACGACGAACAGCTCCCGTTGGAGCGTCAGGATCTCCTCGTGCATCGACGGGTCGGACGTGTGCGCCCGAGCCAGTCCCATCACGGCGACGGCCTCGTCGGTCGTGCCGTACGCCTCGGCCACGAGGTCGTCCTTGGGGATCCGTCCCCCGTAGAGCAGGCCGGTCGTGCCGTCGTCGCCGGTCCTGGTGTAGATGCGGGGCATGGCCAGCTAGCATAGGCGCATCGCTGCCGTCCCCAGGCGGCGCCCGGCGAAGGAGAGGGTTCCGATGACCGGACACGCGGGCAGGTTCGGATCGGTCGTCACCGCCATGGTCACGCCGTTCCGCGACGGCGATCACGCGGTCGACTACGACGGTGCGCAGGAGCTGGCGTCGTGGCTCGTCGACAACGGATCCGACGCGATCGTCGTGACCGGTTCGACCGGAGAATCGCCGACGCTCAGCTCGGGCGAGAAGGCTCAACTGTTCCGCGTGGTCGGCGACGCGATCCGCGGACGCGCCCAGCTGGTGTGCGGCACCGGCACCTACTCGACCGCCGAGACGCTCGAGCTGACCGAGGGGGCGGAGGAAGCCGGTGCCGACGGGCTGCTCGTGGTCACCCCGTACTACAACAAGCCCCCGCAACGAGGCCTGATCGCGCACTTCGAGCGCGTCGCAGATGCGACCGATCTGCCGATCATCGCCTACAACATCCCGGGGCGCACCGCGATCCGCATCGAGCACGACACGCTGCTCACGCTCGCCGCGCGCCCGAACATCGTGGCGGTGAAGGACTCGACCGGCGACTTCCAGGCGGTCTCGCGGCTGATCGCCGAGGCCCCGGCGGGCTTCGAGGTGTATTCGGGCGACGACTGGGCGGCGTTCGGGTACGCGTGCCTCGGGGCGGTGGGGGTCGTGAGCGTCGCGAGCCACCTCGTCGGCCCGCAGATCCACCAGATGCTCGAGTTGGTCGGCACCGGCGACGTGCCGGCCGCGAGGAAGATCCACGAACAGCTCTCGCCGCTGTTCAACGCGCTGTTCATCACCTCGAACCCGATCCCCGTGAAGGCGGCGCTCAACATGCTGGGGCGGCCCGCCGGCGTGCCCCGGCTGCCGCTCGTGCCGGCCACGGCCGAGGAACGGGCACGGGTTCGCGCCGCATTGGAGGACGCCGGTCTCCTCTAGGCCGAGCGACTGTCGCGTCGTCTTCCTTGGCGGGGTCGGGGAGGTTGGGCGCAACATGGCGTGCGTCGAGCTCGACGGGCGCATGCTGATCATCGACGTCGGGCTCTCGTTCCCGTCGGGCGACATGCCGGGCATCGACCTCGTGCTTCCCGACTTCGACTACGTGCGGCATCACGCCGACCGGGTCGAGGCGATCGTGCTGACCCACGGCCACGAGGATCACATCGGGGCGCTGCCGTACCTGTTGCGCGAGATCTCGGACGTGCCCGTCTACGGATCGCCGTTCACGCTCGAGCTGCTGAATGGCAAGCTCGAGGAGCATCAGGTCGCCGATCGCTGCGAGCTGCGGATCGCCGTGCCGGGCGAGCGCACGGTCGTCGGCCCGTTCAGCATGCGGTTCCTTCGGGTGACGCACTCGATCCCCGACGGCATGGCGGTCGTCGTCGACACGCCGAACGGCGCGATCCTGCACACCGGCGACTTCAAGATCGACCAGACCCCGCTCGACGGCCGGCCCACCGATCTGCACGGCCTGGCCGAGGAGGCGAGCGGCCGCGGCGTGCACCTGCTGCTGAGCGACTCCACGAACGCCGAGGAAGCCGGCTACACAGACAGCGAACGCACCGTCGGCCCCGTGCTGCGACGCATCGTCGAAGGCGCCCCGAACATCGTGGTCGCCGCCTGCTTCTCCAGCCACATCCACCGGGTGCAGCAGATCGTGGACGCCGCGAGGGCCGACGAACGGGTCGTGGCGTTCCTCGGGCGATCGATGGAGAACTCGGTCGCGGCAGCCCGGCGACTCGGCATCCTGCGGGTCGACGACCGAAACGTCATCGACATCTCCGAGGTCGCCGACCTCGATCCCGGACGGGTCGTGGTGATCTGTACCGGCAGCCAGGGCGAGCCCTTCTCGGCTCTGTCGTTGATGGCGCAGCGTCAGCACAAGTGGGTGAATCTCGACGAGGGCGACACGGTCGTGCTGTCGTCGTCGCTGATCCCGGGGAACGAGCCGGCGATCCACCGCGTCGTCGACGCCCTCTACCGCACGGGGGCCGACGTCTTCCACATGCCGGCCGACCCGGTCCATGCGAGCGGCCACGCGGCGCAGGAAGAGCTCCGGCTGATGCTCTCGCTCGTCCGGCCGAGGTGGTTCGTCCCGATCCACGGGGAGCGCCGGCACCTGCAGCACCATGCGCGCCTCGCCGAGGAGGTGGGCATCCCCAAGGACCACGTGATCATCTGCGAGGACGGCGACGTGGTGGACGTCGGGGAGCGGGTGGCGATCGTCGATCGGGTGCAGGCGGGCATGACGTTCGTCGACGGGCTCGGCATCGGCGACGTGGGCGGCGAGGTGCTGCGCGACCGTCGCAAGCTCGCAGGTGACGGTGTGGTCGTGGTCGTCGTGACCGTCGACTCGCAGACCGGCGAGTTGGTCGGCGGGCCCGACATCGTGAACCGGGGCTTCGTGTACGAGGAAGCCTCTCGGGACATCCTCGACGAAGCCCGCGATCGGGTGGTCGCGGCGATCGGCGAAACGGCCGACGCTCGCGTGACCGACCCCTCGGCGTTGCAGCAGGACATCCGCCGCGCGCTGGGCCGCTACTTCAACGAGGTGACCCAGCGCAAACCGGTGATCCTTCCCGTCGTGATGGAGGTGTGAGGCTCGTGGATGCTCGGGGGAGCGTCATCGTCGACGCTGCTTGAAGCGGCCCGAGAACCCGTCAGACTACGAACCCTCATGGCGACGAAGACTTCCCCGTCGCGGCGTTCGTCGCCGCGCAGATCCGGGCGTTCCCACAACGAGCCGCGAGGCAAGAAGAAGAAGGGCTCCGGCTCGGGACCGTCGAGGCGCGCGCCGGCGCGGAAGGCCGCTCCCAGGAAGAAGCCGCAGCGGGCGCCGGCGACGCAGATCCTCTCGCCGTTCGCGCGCGACGCCCTCGGCATCGGGCTGATGGTGCTCGGGGGCCTCGCCGTGCTCTCGGTCTGGTTCGACGCCGCCGGTCCGATGGGCGAGGCGTTCTCGCGCCTGTTGCACACGGGGTTCGGGCTCGCCGCGGTGCTGTGCCCGCTCGTCGGGCTCGGTTGGGGCATCGCCCTCGTGCGCGACCGGTCGCCCGAGGAGCGCATGCGCATGTTCATCGGGTTCGTGATCATGGCACTCGGCGTGCTGGGGCTCGTGTCGATCATGCGGAGCAACCCGGGCGTGTTCGCTCCGAGGCTCGACACCAAGGTGCGGGGCATCGGTCCGATCCCGGGTCTGTCCGACGCGGGTGGGTTCTTCGGAGCCGTCGCGGCCTCACCGCTGTCCAAGATCGTCTCGGCGGCCGGCGCCTTCCTCGTGAACCTCGGTCTCGCCGTGATCGGCACCCTCATCATGACGGGCACGTCGTTCGCTGAGCTCGGGCGGAAGTTCGCCGCGACCCGCGTCGCCCGTGCCGAGCGAGCCGAGGAACGTCGCGCGGGGGAGCGGGCGAAGGCCGAGGCGAAGCTCGAGAAGCAGAGAGCCAAGGACGAACGTGCGGCCGCCGAGGCGGAGGAAGCCTCGAAGGCCGGCACGCCCCCCAAGCGCAGGCTCACCGAACGCCTCGGCCTGACCGAGCCCGTCGTCGTGCTGCCGGAGTCCGAGGCGCTCGGGCCGCTCGACCTTCCTCCCGGGTCGGCCGCCGATGCCGAGCCCTCGGACGGGCCGGCGCCCCGAGCGAAACCCCGCGGTCGCACGATCACGACCGCCGACGGGCCCTACCAGCTTCCCTCGATCGACCTGTTGCGGACCGCGCCGGCCTCGATTAACGACGGCACCCACGAGAAGGACATCATGGAGGCGCTCGGCCACACGCTCTCGACGTTCGGGGTCGACGCCCGCGTGGTCGCGGCGCACCGGGGCCCGACCGTGACGATGTACGAGGTCGCGGTCGCATCGGGAACCAAGGTGAACAAGGTGCTGAACCTGTCGAGCGACATCGCCTACGCGCTCGCGACGCCCGACGTGCGCATCATCGCGCCGATCCCCGGCAAGTCGGCGATCGGCATCGAGGTGCCGAACCGACACCGCGACTTCGTGATGCTCGGCGACATCCTGCGCTCGAAGGCCGCGAAAGCAGCCTCCCATCCGCTCACCGTCGCGCTCGGCAAGGACATCCACGGCGAGTCGCAGATGGTGAACCTCGCCACGATGCCGCACCTGCTGATCGCCGGAGCGACGGGCGCCGGCAAGTCGAGCCTGGTGAACAGCTTCATCACGTCGATCCTGATGCGCACGAGCCCCGATGACGTGCGGCTCGTGCTCGTCGACCCGAAACGTGTGGAGCTCGGGCACTTCGCCGACGTGCCTCACCTGTTGAGCCCGGTCATCGTGCATCCCAAGCGGGCCACCGAGGCGCTGGAGTGGATCGTCCGCGAGATGGAGATGCGCTACGAGATGCTCGCCACGGTCGGCGTTCGCGACATCGACGGGTACGAGGAGGCGCTGCGCGACGGCACGCTCCGCACACCG
>Ga0075309_1000001_pt1 | contig 36652 bp, 33 predicted proteins | sample MayberryNE_Catta_4_FD_120057 | JGI IMG/M metagenome (GOLD analysis project Ga0075309, IMG submission 120057) | Natural and restored wetland microbial communities from the San Francisco Bay, California, USA, that impact long-term carbon... | ecosystem: Environmental > Terrestrial > Soil >... | reverse complement strand
GGAGCGCCCCCACCCGCGGGCGTCGACGCGCACGCAGACGTACCCGTCGGGGACCCACCGCTCGGGATCGCAGACCTCCCACGCCTGATACCGGTTGCTCGATGCCGCTTCGACCTCGGGGTGGGCCTCGACCAGGGCCCGCCAGGCGTCGGGATATCCGTCGGGGAACGTGAGCCCCTTCGCGTACGGGCCGTAGGCGACGATCGCCGGCCCGGGCTCGCCGTCGTCGGGTCGGAAGACGTCGGCCCGCAGCACGAGCCCGTCGTCCATCTCGATCGGCAGGTCCCAGTCGACCACGATCGCCGGCTCTGACGGTCTCGGTGTCATCGCCTGTCCTCGTTCCTCGGGCTGGTGCGGATCCTCGTGCGCCGGTGCTCCGACGGTACGAACGCCCGCCCGCCCGGTCAAAAGAAGTTCCTTTCACGTCGAATCAGTGCATCGAGCGACGAACCGGGAGCGAGCCGCTCCCGGGGCCGGGTATGGTGCTCGATCCGGGATCGGAGGCTCCAGACGTGCCGAGGCTCGACCTGCATCATCGGATCGAGGGATCCCTCGATCGGCCCGTGGTGGTGATGTCGAACTCGCTGGCCACCACCACGCGCATCTGGGACGCCCAGATGCCTGCCCTGCTCCGCGATCACGCCGTGATCCGGTACGACCATCCGGGTCACGGGTCATCGCCTCGAACCGGCGGGCGATGCACGGCGGCCGATCTCGCACACGATGTCATCGCGCTGCTCGACCGGCTCGGCGTCCGACGCTTCTCGTTCTGCGGGCTCTCGTTGGGCGGCATGGTCGGGCTGCAGGTGGCCTCGGGCTTCCCGGAGCGGGTGCGACGGCTCGCGGTCTGCAGCACGTCGGCTCGGCTCGACGCGGCCGGCTTCTGGAACGAGCGCGCCGCCGTCGTGGAACGAGACGGGCTCGACGCGATCGCCGACGCGGCGATCGGTCGGTGGTTCACGCCGGCCTTCGCCCGATCGCATACCGACGTCGTCTCGTGGGCAGGAAGCATGTTCCGCTCGACGGACCCCTCCTCGTACGCGCGGCTCGCCGAGCTCCTCGCCGATCTCGACCTCACGGGCGCGCTCGGGGAGATCCGAGCGCCGACGCTCATCATCGCCGGCCTCGACGACGTGGCGATCCCTCCGGCGCATGCGGACGTGATCGCCGCCGCGATCCCACGATCGACTGTGATGTTGGTCCGCGGCGCCGCTCATCTCGTCAGCGTCGAGCAGCCAGGGGTCGTCGCCGATGCGCTGGTGCGCCATCTCGCTCCGGCCGGTGCGTGGACGTGATCGGAACGCCGATGCTCCGTGTCGAGGATGCCGACCTGTTGACCGGCAAGGCGCGGTTCGTGGCCGATCTGCCTCGACCCCGTGGCTGCGTCGACCTGCGGTTCGTTCGCAGCCACGAGGCGCACGCCCTCGTGCGAGGCGTCGATCTCGGCCCGGCCAGGCGGGTGCCGGGCGTGGTGGCGGCGGTCGCCGCCGTCGATCTGCCCGACCTGCCTTCGATGCCGTTCGTCCCGGGCGGCGCCGGGCCCCATGCGATGGATCGCCCGTCGCTCGCGATCGATCGCGTCAGGTTCGTCGGGGAGGCGGTCGCCGTGGTCGCCGCCGAGGAGGCATCCCACGCCCACGACGCGGCCGAGCTCGTCGTGCTCGACCTCGATCCGCTCGAGGCGGTGATCGGGCTCGATCGCGCCACCCGTGCCGGAGCGCCGACCCTCTTCGACCTGCCCTCGAACGTCGTCGACGACCGCGTGTTCGGCCACGAGACGTTGCCGGCCCTCGCGGGGTCGGAGATCCGCTTCGAGCTGACCGTGCCGATCGGACGCGTGATCCCTGCATCGATCGAGCCTCGCGGCATCGTGGTGACGCCAGGACCCCGCGACGGGCTCACCGTGTGGTGCTCGCATCAGGCCCCGCATCGTCTGCGCGATCATCTCGCGGCCGCGTTCGCGCTCGATCCCGATCTGGTCCGCGTGGTGATCCCGCCCGTCGGCGGCGCGTTCGGGGGGAAGAGCGCCACGTTCCCGGAGTACCTGGTGGCGGTTCGGCTCGCCCGAGAGCTCGGCCGACCTGTCCGATGGATCGAGACGCGCGAGGAAGCGCTCACCGCGGCGACCCACGGCAGGGGTCAACGCCACCGGCTCGACGTCGGAGCCACCGCGGAGGGCCGGATCGAGGCGCTCGACGCTCTGCTCGAGCTCGACGTCGGCGCGTACCCGCACACCGGGTCCCTGATCGCCTCCAGGACCGCGTTGATGATGTCCGGCCCGTACCGGATCGGCGAGCTCCGGGTACGGGCGAGGACCGTCGTCACGAACGCCACACCGACCGCTCCCTACCGGGGGGCGGGCAGGCCCGAGGCCGCCTTGTCGCTCGAACGGATGATGGACGAGATCGCTCGGCGCGCCGCCATCGATCCGGCGGAGGTGCGCCTGCGGAACTTCGTGGAGCCCGACGCCTTCCCTTATGAGACGCCGACCGGGGCTCGGTACGACAGCGGCCGGTACGCGGATGCTCTCGAGGCCGCGTCCCAGCTGGCCGGCTATCGCGGGCTCCGCGGGGAGCAGCGTCGGCGGCGGGAGCATGGGGCCCAGCGGTCCCTGCTCGGCGTGGGGATCGGCAGCTACGTCGAGCGTTCCGGCGGCCAGCCGGGCAGCTGGGAGTACGGAGCCGTCGAGGTTCGCGGCGACGGCTCGATCGTGGCGTCGTCGGGCTCGAGCTCACAGGGACAGGGTCATCGAACGGCGTTCGCGCAGATCGTGGCGACGGCCCTCGACGTCGAGCCGGCTCGTGTACTCGTCGTGGAGGGAGACACCGACCTCGTCCCCGCGGGCACGGGCACGTTCGCGAGCCGATCCATCCAGATCGGGGGTTCGGCGTTGCACACGGCTGCTCTCGACGTGCTCGACGAGGCCCGCTCGGCCGCCGCCGAGCGGCTCGAGGTCGACGAGAGCGACCTGGAGTACTCCCGGGGCATCTTCGCGACGGTCGGAGCTCCGTCCCGCCGCGTCAGCCTCGGGGAGCTCGCCGGCGATGGGGTCGAGCTCAGCGCGTCGCATCGGTTCTCCTCGGCGCAGGCGTTCCCGTACGGGACACATGTGGCGGCCGTCGAGATCGACCCGGAAACGGGTTCCATCGAGGTGCGGACGCTCGTCGCGGTCGACGATTGCGGGAGCATCGTGAACCCGCAGATCGTGCAGGGTCAGGCCCTGGGCTCGATGGCCCAGGGCCTCGGGCAGGCGCTGTTCGAAGGCGCGCCCTTCGACGAGCACGGGCAGCCCATGGCCGTGTCGTTCCTGACCTACGCGATGCCGTCGGCGGCAGACCTGACGGCCCCGCTGGTGAGGACGATCGAGACGCCGAACCCCAACGTGCCGATCGGGGCCAAGGGCGCCGGGGAGTCCGGCTGCATCGGCACGCCGCCTGCCGTCGTGAACGCGGTGATCGACGCCCTCGACGATCCTGCGACGACCTCGATCGAGCTGCCCATGACGCCGGAGAGGATCTGGCGGCTGGCCCGACATCGCCGGGGCTGACCCGACGGCGGCCGCGCGGTGCCACGGCCGCGCGGGCGCGTCAGTCGAGGAGTCGTTCCTCGTACTCGACGCGCGACAGGATGCGTGGGTCGCCCTCGGTGACGAGGACCATGTCCTCGATGCGCACGCCACCCCCGCCCGGGACGTCCGGCACCCAGACGAGCGGTTCCACCGCGAACACCATGCCCGGCTTCAGGTCGAACACGGTCGAGCCCGGAAGCGTCTCCCCGATGTACGGCGGCTCGTTCGCCCCCATGCCGATGCCGTGACCGATGAACAGGCTGAACAGGTTCTCGCCGAAGCCGTGCTCGCCGACCTTCGCGATCACGGCGTCGGCGGCGTCCTGGTTCGTCCGGCCCGGCCGCATCTGGTCGATCCCGGCCATCAGGCCCTCGTACACCGCCGTGTACACCTGCTTCTGCAGCTTCGAGGGCCTCCCGACGATGGTGGTCCGTCCGATGTCGGCGAAGTAGCCGTTCCACATCGCGCCGATGTCGATGAAGCAGAGGTCGCGGTTGCGGATGATCTTGTCGGTGCAGATGCGGTGAGGCGGCGACATGTGCTCACCCGAGGCCACGAACGGCGTGATGACGTGGGCCATCTCGCCGCCCATGTAGTAGAGGGTCTGCATCGCGTCGCCCGCCACCTCGTTCTCGCGGCGTCCCGCCCGGGTCGAATCGATCGCACGCTGGGTCACGGCGTCGCCGATCGCGCAGGCTTCCTCGATGATCGCGAGCTCGTCGTCGGACTTGATCAGGCGAACCTGCTGCATCAGGTGGTCGCCGTCGGCCGGCACGACGTCGGGCACGTGCACGCTCATCGCCTCGACGAGCGAGTAGTTCACCTGGTCGACGCCGATCCGTCCCGCATCGACGCCGAGGTCGCTCAGCAGTGGCGCGAGGGTCACCTTCACGAACCCCTCGACGAGCTCACGCTGCTCCATGATCGGGATGGGATGGGCGGCGGTGAGCCACGACATGCCCATCGATGCCTTGTCGATCTCGCCTCCGGAGCACAGGAGCACGGGGCCGACGTCGGCCGTGAGGAGCACGCCGTTCAACGAGCTCATCTTGCCGGCGATCAGCTGGGCTCGCAGCGACGTCAGGTACCGGACGTTCTCGTCCTTCCACAGGAGCAACGCGTCGAGATCCGATGCTCGCAGCGCGTCCTGGACGGCCGAAACCCTGCCTCCGCGGAGACGATCGAAGTCGATGCGATCTTCCCAGTCGACGTTCTGGGGACCTCGTGCGTATCCGGTCATCGGTACCTTCTCTCGTCGGTGACGAACAGGAGGCCGGCTCCGAGCGTCCGGGCTCCTGATCGGTCCGGTCGCGCGGAGATGTATCATACATGTTGTCGGAAGTGGGCCGTGGCGGCACGCATGAGAGGGACGCTGCATTGGTCAGCACGAAGCCGGGCGAGCGCGGAGTGACGTGGGCGATCGCCGCGAACAACGAAGGCCGCCGCACGGCCCACGAGTTCGTGAAGGAGAGCCTTCGGCGGGCGATCCTTCGCGGAGACCTGAGCGGGGGCGCCCGCTTGATCCAGTCGGATCTCGCCACGACCCTCCACGTCAGCACGACCCCGGTACGCGAGGCGCTCCGAGACCTCGCGACCGAGGGGTTGATCACGCTCGACCGTCACCGCGGAGGTGTCGTCCGCGAGCTCAACTGGTCCGAGATGGAGGAGATCCGGTTGATCCGCCAGCAGCTCGAACCGCTGGCGGTGCGGCTGGGCATCGAACACATCACCGACGAGGAGCTGGAAGACGCCGACCGACTGCGCCAGAGGATGTCGAAGGAGCGTGACCTCGGCAACTGGGTCGAGCTGAACACCCAGTTCCACCTCGTGTTCCACGAGTCGACCGGCATCGGCCGCCTCGCTTCGATCCTCAAGGGCTTCGAGGAGTCATCCGCGATCTATGTCGCGCAAGCTCAGCGGTGGCACCCCGAGATCAGGCGCCGCGCCGACGACGAGCACCAGGCGTTGGTCGAGGCGTTCCGCGCCCGCGATTCCGATCGGGCCGCGGTCGTCATGCGAGGTCATTCGGCGATGCCGATCGAGATGACGAAGCCGGAGGAGCGCGGCACGGGCTGACCGCGACCGGTTCGGCGGTCGAGCGATCGAGATCGAAAGGGGAATCATCGATGGAAACCGTTCGCCTCGGGATCGTCGGGCTCGGCTGGTTCGGCGGAGTGCTGGCAGAGGCGGCCCGTGCGTCGGGCCTCGCCGACGTCGTCGCCTGTTACTCGCGGTCCCCGGAGACGCGTGCCGCCTTCGCCGACGCGCACGGGTGCCGGGCCGTCGGAGACATCGACGAGATGCTGGGGGCATCCGACGTCGAAGGGGTGCTCGTCGCGACGCCCCACTCCACGCATGTCGACATCGCCGAACAGGCGGCTCGTGCGGGCAAGCATGTCTTCGTCGAGAAGCCCCTGGCCCTGACCGTCGCCGGCGTCCGCCGGGTCGCCGAGGCCTCCCAGAGCAGCGGGGTGGTGCTGCAGGCGGGGCAGAACCGCAGACGACAGCCCGCCAACCGGCGGATCAAGTCGATGATCGATTCGGGGGAGCTCGGCACCGTGTTGCAGCTCGAAGGGATGCATTCGGCGTCGGGTGGGCACAAGCCGGAGCTGCCTGCGTGGCGGGCCGATCCCGACGAGTGCCCGTACGGCGGCATGACCGCCCTGGGCGTGCACACCGTCGACACGTTCAACTACTTCATGGGGCCGGCCGAACGCGTCACGGCGTTCAGCCGCCGATTCACCGGCCTCCGCGAGCTCGACGATGCGACGTCGGTGCTCCTGGAGTACGGCGGGGGGCAACTGGGCTCGATCAACACCACGTATTTCGCCCCGCCCGTCGTGACCCTGTCGGTGTACGGGACCGACGCCGCCGTCTGGAACGAGGAAGACGGGAGCCGCCTGTTCGTGCAGGCAAGGACCGAGCCCACCAGGAGCGAACAGGCGGTCGAGACGATCGACACGATCGAGGACGAGCTCGCGGAGTTCGCCCGGTGCATCAGGGAAGGAAGCCAGCCCGAGACCGGCGTCCCGGAGGCCCTCGAGGTGGCGGCCGTGCTCGACGCGATCGGTCGGAGCGTCGAGACGGGCTGCGCCGTCGACCTCGCCGACGTGCGATGAGCGCCGTTCGAGCCTCTCGCTCCACCCCGTCGCTCGTGGCCGCCCATTGCCTAGACAAGGATTCCCATACTCTATAAAGTGCGCGACCAGGGCAAACGGGTACGGGAGGGGGCTCCGATGGGTCGTAGCAGGTTCGCCCGGATCGTTGCGACGGTCGCGATCTCGTCGCTGGTGCTGGTTGCATGCGGCGACGACGGCGGGAGTAGCGGCGGCGACGGGGGCGGTGAGGAGTCGAAGGTCATCCGCTTCACGTTCGCGCCCGACCCCGCGTGGGACTGGATCAAGGATCAGGGCATCCTCGAGACGATGGAGTCGGAGTCCGACGGATTCCGGATCATCCAGCTCGCGACGTGGGACGAGTGGGCCACGTTCGCCGGCGGCCACGCCGACGTCGTGTCGACCGGCACGTACGAGACGCCGCTGCTCGAGGAAGAAGGCATCGAGACGGTCACGTTCGGCCAGTTCAACATGAACAAGGACGTCTTGGTCACGGCCAACCCGGAGTACAAGACGGCCGCGGATTTCCCTGAGGGCTGCCGGATCGCCACCGAGTCGGTCACCGGCAACACGATCATCTGGAGCTCGCTCATCAAGGAGTTCGATGACCGCGAGGTGGCCGAGGGTGGCGACGACATCGGCATCGTGACCGCCGACTACCAGGTCATCCCCAACCTGCTTCGCGAGGGCGAAGCGTGCGCGGGCATCCTCGACCCCACGCAGGTCATCCCCGACATGGCCTCGGGCGACCTGACCGTGATGTACGACGGCCTTTCGGCCTCGCAGCTGTACGGCGAGACGATCGTGCCGGGACACGAGGGCGTGCTGAGCAACGCGTTCGTCTCGCGCAAGGAGTGGTTCGACGCCAACCCCGAGGCCGCCGCGTTCTTCCTGAAGGTCTGGGACTGCGCGATGGAGCAGTGGGCGGAGAACCGTGACGAGATCATCGACACCTATCCGCAGCACTTCGCCGTCGAGGATCCGTCGGAAGCTCAGTTCATGAAGGACTACTTCGCGAACACGTTCGACTGGTTCGTCGAGAGTCCCTACCTCACCGAGGAATGGATCGAGGGAGAGGAACCGGTGTTCGACCTCGTGCAGGAGGCCGGCGTGGTCCCCGAGGACGCCGAGTTCCCCGAGCACGCGGTCATCACGCCGGACTACGAGGGCTCGGCCTGTCCGGCCGAGGCGTAAGGAGCGAAGGAGCCGACCAGGATCGAGACGAGGCGCCGCCGGCGTCAGCCGGCGGCGCCCCTCCATCCACCCACCTCATGGCGACCGTAGAGAAGACGCTCGAGGACATCGAGCAAGACGCGATCGACGCGCTGCAGAAGCGCACGCGGACCCGCTCGCGGATCGTCTACAGCGTGCTCGGTGCGTTGAGCTTCATCGCGGTCTGGGCGTTCTTCTCAGCCTTCGTCTTCGAGCCGTTCATCCTGCCCTCCCCGGGGCGGGTGCTCATCGAGATGTGGGAGCTCACCATCTCGGGAGCCGTCTTCGTCAACTTCGCCAGCAGCTTCCTCAAGACCATGGCCGGGTGGGCGATGGCCTTCGCGATCGGCATACCGATCGGTTTGCTGATGGGCCGGTATCGGTACGCCCGGGCCTTCTTCCACGACTTCGTCTATATCTTCGCGAACGTGCCGTTGCTCGTGTACGCCGTGATCGCCTTGATCGTCTTCGGCATCAGCCCGTGGGGCCCCGCATTCGTCGTCGCACTCGAGGCCTACACCGGCATCGCCTTGAACACCGCGGCCGGTGTGGAATCGGTCGATCGGGGCCTGCTGTCGATGAGCCGATCGTTCCGGCGGTCGAGTCGCCAGACCCTGCGCAGCGTGGTGGTGCCCTCCGTGGTGCCGTTCCTGTTCGCGAGCGGACGGGTCTCGTTCGCGAATTCGTGGAAGCTCGCGGCCCTCGCCGAGACGTTCGGCGGCTACCTCGGCGTCGGCTATCAGCTCGAGAAGTCGTTCCAGGTCTATTCGGTCGTCAGCCTGCTCGCGTGGATGTTCTTCTTCGTGATCTTCGTGATCCTGGTGGAGCGGTTCCTCATCACGCCGGCCGAACGTCGCGTCTTCGCATGGCGCGATCCGGCGAGCGTCCGGCAGGAGCAGACGTGAGCGGATCCGTCGCGGACGTACGCAGCGGGCTGCCGGCCGAGGTCGCCGACCTCCTCGCGCCGCCCGCCCGCCCGTGGTGGAAATGGGCCGTTTCGGACCGTGCGGCCAGGTACACGGCACGCATCATGTTCCTGCTGATCTGGCAGTGGGCAGGCACGGTCTTCGACGACATCCCGACCCCCCTCAGCACGGTCGAGTTCCTGATCGAGGAATTCCGGGCCGGCGAGGTGTGGCCCAACGTCGCGATCAGTGTCATCCGGGCGACGATCGGGTTGGCGTTCGTGCTGGTGTTCGGCGTCGCGATCGGCATCGCGATGGCTCGGTGGTGGCGCGTCCGGTACTTCCTCACCGATCTGATCCTGGTCGGCATCACGCTGCCGGCCTTCATCTGGGCCTTGCTCGTCGTCATGTGGTGGGGCTTCAGCAACATCGGTCCGATCGCCGTGTGCATCGTCTCGGCGACGCCGCAGCTCGTGGTGAACACGTTCCAGGGAGCGACGGCGACCCCGGGCAAGCTGCTCTCGATGTCCGACGCCTACCGGGTGAAGAACCGCCGCCAGTTTCGATGGCTCGTGATCCCTTCCATGGCTGAGTACATCGCGGCGGGGTACCGCAGCGCGATCCTGGCCGGGTGGGGCGCCGTGCTGCTCGTCGAGTGGTTCGGCAACGACAAGGGCGTCGGGTTCCGCGCACATTACTGGTACGACGCACGGAGCTTCGACGGCATGATGGCGTGGGGGCTCGTGATGATGCTCATCATCCTGGCGTTCGACCGGCTCGTGATGGACCGGGTCGTCACCCACTTCCGGCGGTGGCGCATCGGGGGGCAGCAATGGTCGTGATCCACGCCGACCGACGAGTTCACGAGGGGTGAGACGAGTGGCCCGACTGGTCGCGCGCGACGTCATGAAGGTCTTCCCGCCCACCAGGGCGGGCCAGGACCCGGTGGTCGCGCTCCGCAACATCAGCTTCGAGGCCGAGGGGCACGCGTTCGTGACCCTCGTCGGCCCCTCGGGGTGCGGCAAGAGCACCTTCCTCAACATGGTCTCGGGCATCGACAACCCGAGCGCGGGCACGCTCGAGGTGAACGGCAAGGCGGCCGACGAGGCGCGGATCGGGTACGTGTTCCAGGACCCCCGCCTGCTCCCGTGGAAGACGGTGATCCAGAACATGGAGTACGTGCTCGACGAGGGGTCGCACGAGGAGCGCGTCGCCCGGGGCCGGGAGTTCCTGGACAAGGTGAATCTCGGCGGATCGGCGGAGATGTATCCGGGTCAGCTCTCCGGCGGCATGCAGCAGCGGGTCGGCATCGCCAGGGCCCTCGCGATCGAGCCGGACCTGCTGCTGATGGACGAGCCGTTCAGCCACCTCGACGCGATCACGGCCAGGGACCTGCGCGTCGAGCTCCAACGGCTGTGGCTCGACACCGACACGACGATCCTGTTCGTCACCCACGACGTGCTCGAGGCGGTCCTGTTGTCCAGCCGGGTGATCATGATGAGCAGCCAGGGCCGGGTCTTCCGCGATCTCACGATCGACCTGCCCTTCCCGCGGCTGCAGACCGATCGCGACGTGGCGATCCAGCAGAGCGAGATCCTCGAGCTGTTCGAGGAGATGGAACGCCCGATGGTCGACGCCTGAACCGTCCGGTTCCCACCGGGAACCGACGAGCGGCGACCGCCAGACCCGACGAGGAGGTACCGATGCTCCGGCATAGCGCGTTCTTCATGCTCAAGGAGGGCAACGGCGAGGAAGAGATGCGGTGGATGCAGAAGGGGTCGGCGTTCATGCGTTTCGCCGCAGCCGGGCCTTCGGCCATCGATTTCGGGCAGGATCTCTTCGGAGGCTCGCTTCATCTCTCGGAGACGAAGCCGTGGGAGCGCACCCCTCGGTGGCGGGCGGCAACCGAGGGCCCGCCCTGCAACCACGACGTGGCGCTGCACCTGGACTTCGACGACGAGCACGGCCTCGAGGTCTACAACAAGGACGACGTGCACCACGAGATCGCCGTCTACAACGCTGCCGTCTGTCAGGGCGAGCTGACCGCCCGGATCGACTGGTGGTACGACGGCGGGCCGTTGATCGAGGCGGGGCAGGTCCGCCACGCGGCGATGTTCATCTGGAAGGACGACGTCGACGAGGATCGGAAGACCACTGCGCACGATCGCGTGCGAGCGCTCGCGGATGCGGCAGGGGTCGAGCGGCTGACGCTCGGGACCGGGGTCGGCAGCCTACGGACCGACTACGACTGGATCCTCGACGTCCAGCTCGCCGATCGCGCCGCGGCCGAGGCCCTCGTCACCGGAGATGCTTACCGCGAGGCCATGGCCGACGTGGCCGGCGCGACGAAGTACGAGTGGACGGCTCGCATGACCCACACGATGCACGGGCACTGACGGCTTCGGCGGACGAGACAGGCGGGGGACACCTTGATGAGCGACGGCACGATCGTCGACGTGCACTGCCACTGCACACTGGAACGGTTCCGGCGGGCGGTGCTCGAGGAGGGACGCGACTGGCACGGCATGACGACCGAGCACGGCGAGCTCGGCAACCCGAAGAACCTCTGGGACGTCGGCCGCCGGCTCGAGGAGATGGACCGGCTGCGGATCGACGTGCAGGTGGTCTCGCCGACCGACGTCTTCTACCAGTACGACCAGGAGCCGGAGGTCACCGAGCGCATCGCCGGCGAGGCGAACGAGGAGATCGCGGGCATGGTCCGCGATCACTCGACCCGGTTCATGGGCCTCGGCACGTTGCCCATGAACGATCCGGACCGCGCCGTCGCGGCGATGTCGCGGGGCATGGGGGAGCTCGGGTTGACCGGGTTCATGATCGACGACCATGTCCGTGGCGTGACCTACGACGACGAGCGGTTCGCGCCCGTCTGGGAGGCCGCCGAGGACCTCGGCGTGTTCTTCCTGATCCACCAGTACCAGCACACGACGGTCACGTATCGGACCGAGCGGTACTTCCTGCTGAACTCGATCGGGAACCTGGTCGACCGCACGATCACGTTCGCCTCGTTCATCTACGGCGGGGTGCTCGACCGGCATCCGGGCCTCAAGATCTGCCTGGCTCACGGCGGCGGGTACGTGCCCTACGCGCTCGATCGCCTCGACAAGGGCTGGGACGTCTGGCCGGATCTCCGCGGGCGTTCCCAGGACCGTCCGAGCACGTACGTGCGACGGTTCTACTACGACACGGTGGTCTACACCGAGCGGAACCTGCGGTTCCTGATCGACGTGGTTGGCGCCGACCGGGTCGTGTTCGGCACCGACTGGCCGGCCCCGATGACGTTCGACGACCCGGTCGGACGGCTGGAGACGATGGCCGGCCTGAGCTCCGACGAGCGAGAGGCGCTGTTGCGCGGGACCGCCGTCGAGCTGTTCGGCTCCCGCTGAGGGCCGCACGCGACCCCAAGGAGGAACGGTGAAACCGAAGGTGTTCGTGGTCCAGCCGGTGATGGAGGTCGGGCGCTCCGCGCTCGAGGAGATCGCCGAGGTCGTCGTCTTCGAGTCGGAGCGCATGATCAGCAAGCCGGAGCTGCTCCACGGCGTGCGGGACTGCGACTACCTCTGGATGCTCGGGGACACCCCGATCGACGACGAGGTGATGGAGGCGGCTCAGAAGCTGAAGGGCATCGCCACGATGGCGCTGTTCCCCAACGTCGTGGATGTCGATGCGGCGACCCGTCGTGGATTGCCGGTGACCGTCGTGCCGCACGTGATCACGAAGACCACGTGCGACCTGACATGTGCGATCGTGATCGGCCTGGCCTGGCGGCTCGTCGAGGCCGATCGGTTCGTGCGCTGCGGCCGGTTCCATCAGGAGCAGTCGACGACGTTCCTCACCACCGAGCTCTCGGGCAAGCTCGTCGGCATGATCGGCCTGGGGGAGATCGGCACGGAGATCGTCCGCCGGCTCCGTGCCTTCGAGATGGACGTGATCTACACGAAGCGGAACCGCCTGCCGGCCGAGCGTGAGCAGGAAGTGGGGGTGACCTGGGTCGCCGATCGCGACGAGCTGCTCTCCCGCGCGGACTTCGTCGTCGTGATGACGACCTACAACGCCTCGACGCACAAGATGATCGGCGCCCGCGAGTTCGACCTGATGAAACCCACCGCGTTCTTCGTGAACACGGCGCGTGGGCGCATCGTGGACGAGCCCGTGCTGATCGAGGCGCTCCGCGAGGGGAAGATCGCCGGGGCGGGCCTCGACGTGTACTGGCAGGAGCCCCCGGTCGGGGAACCGTCGCCGAGCCCGGAGCTCTTCGACTTCCCGAACGTGATCCTCACGCCGCACATCGGCAGCGCGACGGTGGAAGCCCGCGAGGCGATGAGCCTCGCGGTCGTCGACAACCTGCGCGCCATGATCGCGGGCGACCGAGCCCCTGGGGTCGTCAACCCGGAGGTCTACGGGGAGGCATCCGCGGAGCGTCCCGACCGGCTCGGCTGAGGGTTCACCGGTCGGGCGCCATGAGCGCCAGCAGCTCGTAGGCGACGTTGGCCGCGGCGATCGACGTGATGTCCGCATGATCGTAGGCGGGCGCGACCTCCACGACGTCTGCTCCGACGAGGTTCGTCCCGCGCAGCCCGCGCAGGATGCCGAGCAGCTCGCGGCTGGTGAAGCCGCCGGCCTCGGGGGTGCCCGTTGCCGGCGCGAAGGCAGGGTCGAGCACGTCGATGTCGATCGACAGGTACAGGGGGAGGTCGCCGACCCGTTCTGCGATGCGCTCGACGTAGCCGCGGATACCGATGTCCTCCATCTCCCATGTCCCGAGCACCCGGAAACCGAACCCGGCATCCTCTTCGAGATCCTCGGGTCCGTACTTCGAGCCCCGGATCCCGATGTGCATCGAGTGCTCTGCCGAGAAGAGGCCCTCCTCGGCCGCCCTGCGGAACGGCGTGCCGTGCGTGAACGCGGCCCCCATGTACGTGTCGTAGGTGTCGACGTGGGCGTCGAAGTGCACCAGCGCGACCGGGCCGTGGCGACGGTGGACCGTTCGGAGCAGGGGGAAGGCGATCGTGTGATCGCCTCCCAGGCTGACGAGTCTGCCGCCGCCGGCGGTGAGCTCCGTCGTCGCCCGTTCGATCGCCGCGATCGCGTCGTCGATCACGTACGTGCTGCACGCGATGTCGCCGGCGTCGACCACCTGGTGTGCGGTGAACGGCGCCACCTCGAGGTCGGGGTGCCAGTTCCGCAAGGTCCGTGAGCCGAGGCGGATGCCGATCGGGCCGAACCTCGCGCCCGGGCGGTAGCTGGTGCCGATGTCGAACGGGACCCCGATGACGGCCACGTCCCAGCTCTCCACCTGGTCGACCCGGGGCAGACGGGCGAACGTCGACGGTCCCATGAACCGGGGGAAGACGCGTCCGTCGGGCGGTGCGAGGTTGCCACCGGCGTCCGTGAACTCGATGTCCATCGCTCGGCCGTCAGATGCCCAGCAGCCTGGCGGAATTCTCCGACAGGACCGCGTTCTTCTCCTCGGGCGACAGGCTCTCCATCGCGTCGATCCACGGCACCGGGTCGGCCTCCATCATCGGCGCGGGGTAGTCGGTGCCGAGCACGACGCGATCGCTGCCGACGACGTCGAGGAGAAACCGCAGCGTCGACTCGGTGTACGTGCACGAGTCGTACCAGAATCGGCGCACGTACTCGCTGGGCGCGCGTTCCAGGAAGGTCCTGGCGTCCTCGAATTCCGGCATGTTCTCCATGGCTCCCGCCTGCCAACCCTTGTCCATGCGAGCGATCCCGAACGCCGTGTAGCCACCGGCGTGGCCGAGGCAGAGCTTCAGGTCAGGGAACCGGTCCATGACCCCGCCGTACACGAGCGTGCCGAACGTGATCGCTCGGTCGACGAGGTTCCCGATCACGTTGGCAGCCCGTACCGGGTCGTGCGACCCTCGACGACCGTCGAGCTGCACTGGTGGAAGAAGACCACCGCGCCGAGCTCCTCGACCGCCTGCCAGAACGGCGTGAATCGAGGATCGTCGAACGTGATTCCGTTGACGTGATCGCCGATCGTGATGCCGCGGAATCCCTGATCGCTCATCGCGCGCGCCATCACGTCGATCGCGGCCGGCACGTCCTGCAAGGGGACCGAGGCGAGTCCGGTGAACCGATCCGGGTGGTCCCGCATCATCCCGGCGAGCTCATCGTTGGACTCGTCGGCGATCGTCCTCGCGAGCCCGGCGTCGAGGTCGTAGCGGAAGAACCCGGTGTTCACCGTGAGGCAGTGGATGTCGACGCCCATCGAGTCCATCTCGACGATGCGCTCCTTCGGAGCGATCGAGAACTTCGGGATGTGCAGCTCGCCCACGTCGGGCCCGAGCGTGTGCCAGCTCCCCTCGCGCTCGATCGCGTCGACGAAGCGTCGAGGGGTGACATGGTTGTGGATGTCGATGACGGGCATCAGGTCGCTGTCGTGAGTGTCGACGGGATTGCACAAGGCAAGATACATGATGTTGGGACGACCGACGAAGGGGGAGTGGAGATGAAGCGACACGATCCACCGGGCGTGGCCGGGCCCTTCGCGAGCTACTCGCACGGCGTCGAGCTCGACGAGCCCACGCGATTCCTGTTCGGTGCAGGGCAGGCGGGCGTCGACGCGGACGGGCGCATCGGCGAGGGGATCGAGGAGCAGGCTGCCCTGGTCTGGCGCAACATCGGCGAGGTGCTCCGCGCGGCCGACATGGGGATCGAGCACCTCGTGCAGATCACGATGCTCTTGCTGGACCGTGAGGACTACCCGGCGGCGCGAGCGGTACGGGAGGGCGTCCTCGGCGACCACCGCCCGGCCTCGACGCTCGTCTACGTGAACGGCCTCGCGAACCCCGAGTGGTTGATCGAGATCGACTTCGTCGCCGCGGCTCCGGCCTGACGACGTTTCGTATCCTTCGCATCGGTTCGCGACGCGAGGGCGTCTCTGCCGAGGGAGGGCGCGATGTCGGGAGGAGCGACGGCTGGCGGAGAGGCCTCCGGGTCCGCGCCCGATCGGGAGCACGGCAGGTTCGATCCGGCGGACTACGCGGACGAATTGGCGGCGGCTCCCTCGAACCACGATCTCGGCACCTCGCTGTGGTTCGAGAACGATCACGTGCGGGTCTTCGAGGTTCGGCTGGATCCGGGCGCACGCGGGCCGTTCCACGTGCACGATCGCACCTACTTCTGGACGGTCGTGGAACCGGGGCGAGGCCTGCAGCGCTTCGACGACGGCAGGTTCGTGGTGCGTGACTACGCGCTGGGCGAGACCAGGTACCTCGTGCATTCCCCCGAGGACTCCCTCGTGCACGACCTCGAGAATGTCGGGACGTCGACGTTACGCTTTGTCACCGTCGAGCTGAAGCGGTAGCCGTGGGCGGGCCCACGCACGGGCCGAAGGTGGGCGTCGTCGGCGGGTCACTGGGCGGGCTTCTCGCGGCCTTGGAGCTTCGTGACGCCGGATGCGACACACAGGTGTACGAGCGAGCTCCGACCCCGCTCGAAGGCCGAGGCGCCGGCATCGTGCTGCATCCCGAGACCACGTCCTACCTCGAGCACCACGGCCTGATCGATCTCCGACGCGTGAGCTCCGTGGCACGCACCCTGCGGTACCTCACCGCCGGGGGCGGCGTGCTGCTCGAGGAGCCCATCGCGTACCGGTTCACCTCCTACGCCACCCTCTACGCGGCGCTCGTCGGTCATCTCGAGCCCGAGCGCTACCACCTCGGTCGCGAGGTGACCCGCCTCGACGAGGACGAGGGGGGCGTGCGCATGTCGTTCGCCGACGGCGCCGTCGAGCGATTCGACCTGGTCGTGGGTGCCGACGGCGTGCGTTCGACGGTGCGATCGCTGCTGTTCCCCGACGTGCGTCCTCGCTACGCAGGGTACGTCGGGTGGCGCGGCACGCTCCCGATCGACCGCCTTCCCGCCTCGGGGCTCGACGTGCTCACGAGGGTCCTCGCCTACCACGTGGGCCGACGCACTCACGTGCTCTCCTACGAGATCCCGGTCGAGCACCGCAGCGGTGCCCGCTCGATGAACTGGGTGTGGTATCGCAACGTCGCCGGGGGCGAGCTCGACTCGCTGCTCACCGACCGCGACGGGGTCCGGCACGACATCTCGCTGCCCCCGGGAGCGGTGGGCGACGAGCATGTCCGGAAGCTCCGCTCGGCGGCCGCCGCGTTGCCGCCACCGTTCCGCGACCTCGTGGAGGCGACCTCCGAGCCGTTCGTCCAGGTGATCGTCGACATCGAGGCGCCGGCGATGGTGGTCGGCCGGGTCTGCATCCTCGGCGACGCCGCCTTCTGCCTTCGACCGCACATCGCCGTGGGAACAGCGAAGGCTGCGGCCGATGCGCGATCGCTCGCCGACGAGCTGCGGGGAACCGGGGGCGACGTCGATGCCGCGCTCCGGCGATGGGAACCGAGGCAGCTCGCGCTCGGAAGAGCCACGTTGCGGAGGACGCGCGACGTGGGAGAGCGGGCACAGGTGACCGGCACGTTCGTGCCCGGCGACCCGTCGGTGGCCTTCGGCCTCCGAGAGCCGAAGGACGGCAACTTCCCCGATCTCGCAGGTCCGGGCTGAGCGACTGGCCTTCAGTTCAGGCGCTGGTCGTCGCCTCCGTACCAATCGACGCCGTCGGGAGCGGTCCGCACCGTGATCGTGCGGATGTTCGTGAAGTCGTGGAAGGACTCCCAGCCACCTTCGCGTCCGGTGCCGCTGTCCCTGACCCCGCCCCATGGAGCCGCAGGATCCAGCCGATGGTGGTCGTTCACCCACACGATCCCGTGCGAGGAGCGTTCGGCCACCCGCAGGGCGCGAGCGACATCGCGGGTCCAGATCGACGACCCGAGGCCGTACGGGGAGTCGTTCGCCTGACGAACGGCGTCGTCCTCGTCGTCGAACGGCACGACGACCGCCACCGGGCCGAAGATCTCCTCACGGGCGCAGCGCGACGCGTTCGTCAGGCCCGTGATGACCGTCGGCTCCACGAAGAAGCCGCCCTCGAGCCCCGGCACCTCGGGGGTGCCTCCACCCGTGCGGACATCGCCGCCTTCCTCGGCCCCGAGCCGGACGAACCCGAGGACCCGGTCGCGCGCCGCGGCGGAGATCAACGGGCCCAGCTGCGTCGAACCGTCGAAGGGGTCGCCGATGCGGATCGAGCGGGCGACCTTCACCAGCTCGTCCACGAACGCGTCGTGGATCGAACGCTGCACGAGCAGGCGGCTTCCGCAGATGCACGTCTGCCCGGCCGCCACGAACGCGCCGAACGCGACACCCTTGGCGGCGTCCGCGATGTCGACGTCGTCGAAGACGAGCACCGGCGTCTTCCCGCCAAGTTCCACGGTCACCTTCGCGAAGTGCGCGGCCGCGGCCTGCGCGACCTGTCGCCCGGCGGCGGTACCGCCCGTGAACGTCACCTTGCCCACGTCGGGGTGGGCGGCCAATCGCGCGCCGGCGGTCGCCCCGATGCCCGGAGTCACGTTCAGCACCCCGGCGGGCACCCCGGCTTCGAGGGCGATGCCGCCCAGCAGCAGGCTCGTGAGCGGGGTGAGCTCCGACGGCTTCAACACGACGCTGTTGCCGGTCGCGAGCGCGGGCGCGAGGCTCTTCGATCCGATCATCATGGGGTGGTTGAACGAGCTCAGGATGCCAGCGACCCCGATCGGGAACCTCGTCGTATAGGTGTGGTACGGACCCGGCATCTGGATCACGTCGGAGCGGTCGGCCATCAGCAGCGCAGCGTTGTACCGGTACCACTCGGGCAGCCTGGCGAGCTGAGCTCGCGTCTCGCCGATCGGACGGCCGTTGCAGAGGGTCTCGAGCCGGTACAGATCGTCGATGCGATCCTCGATCGCGTCGGCGAACGTGCCGAGGGCTCGCGCTCGGGACGCCGGAGTCATGCCGCTCCACGCACCGTCGTCGAAGGCCGCCCGGGCGGCGGCGACCGCGGCGTCGATGTCTTCCTCGCCGGCGCCGGCGACATCGGTGACCGGTCGTCCGGTCGATGGGTCCGTGACGGTCAGCCGGTCGCCCGAGCGCGCCTGCACCCACTCCCCGCCGACGAGCAGCTCCCGAGGCACGTCGATCGTGGCCAGGACATCCTCGGCCCTCGTGGTTCCTTCCGCGCGCTCGACGGCCATGGGGGCGGCGCTCCTCAGCTCGCGATCGACGAGGCCTTCGCGGCCTCGACCTCGGCCTGCATCGTCTCGAACCGACCGAGCAGCTCGGCCTGCATCGTGGCGACCTGCGTGTCGGACGCCTTCCGGGGCCGCGGGAGATCGACCTCGACGTCGGCGTAGAGCCGGCCGCCGGGGGCCAGGACGATGATGCGATCGGACAGCTGCACCGCCTCGGCGACGTCGTGGGTGACGAACAGGACGGTCTTCTGCGTCTTCGCCCAGATGTCCTGGAGCTGCTCTCGCAGCGACCGAGCGGTGATCGCGTCGAGGTGGCTGAACGGCTCGTCCATCAGCAAGAGGTCGGGCTCGACCGCGAACGCCCGCGCGATGCCCACCCGCTGCTGCATGCCGCCCGACAGCTGGGCGGGGAACTTGCCGTCGGCATCACCGAGCCCGACGAGCTCCAGATACGTGGTGGCGCGCTCCCGCGCGGTCGATCCCGTCTCGTCGATGACGTAGAGCATGTTCTGCATCACGGTCCGCCATGGCAACAGGCGCGGGTCCTGGAACACGTAGCCGAGACGCGCCGGTCGTTCCCCCTCCGAGACGGTGGCCGCGCCGGAGCTCGATGTCTCGATGCCGGACAGGATGTTCAGCAGGGTGCTCTTGCCGCACCCGGACGGGCCCACGACCGACACGAACACGTGCCCTTCGATCGTGAAGCTCAGGTCGTCGATCGCCGTCGTCGGCGAGGAGCCGCGTTCGATCGCCGGGAACGTCTTCCTCAGGTGGTCGACCGTGAGCGTGGCCACTCTCCGACTCCTCTCGTTGGGCGGCTCAGGCGCCCTTGACCCCGACGTCGATCTCTTCGGCCTCGCGCTCGATCGTGGACAGCTGCGCGTCGCGCCAGCGGAACGCTCGGCGCTGCAGACGTACGAGCACCAACCGGTCCAGCGCCACGATGAAACCGATGAACAGCACCACCCACGCCACGAACCCACGGTAGCGGTTCGCGTCGTACCAGTAGCGGCTGCGCCAGCCGACCCCTTCGCTCGACGAGAACCATTCGGCGAGCAGGACCGCGTTCCATCCGATGATCACCGCGAACCGGAAGCCGGCGAAGATGTACCCGGTGATGGCCGGGATCTGCATGTGGCGCAACCGCCTCATCCGCGACACGTGAAACGCCCCCGACATCCTCCTGAGCTCGCGCGGGATCGCCTGGATCCCTTGTACGACGTTGACGGAGACGAAGGGGAACGCAGACAGGAACGTCGTGATCACGACGGCGTCGTCACCGAGTCCGAACCACATCTGGGTGAGGAACGCCCAGATGATCGCGGGGAGCGCGACGAGCACGAGCAGCGTGTCCTTGAACAACGCCTCGGCGAGCTTCGATCCGCCGATCAGCACCCCGACCGCGATCCCGAGCACCAACGAGATCGCGATCCCGAGCCCGAAGCGGGGGAGCGTCGAGGCGAAATGCTCGATGAACTCACCCCGGACGATGCCCCCGTGCGACCCACCCGTGACCTCGATCCAGAGGAACTGGAACGTTTCGAGCGGCGCAGGGAACCGGTCCTCGTACATCGATGCGAGCCACCAGAGGATCAACAGGAATACATAGCTCGCCGCGCGAGCGAAGCGCTGCGACCGGAGGAACCGCCGGACGGAGTCGGCCCCGCCGCCGCCCGACGACCCCGCCCGCGTTCGATCGATCGCGATGCTCATGGCTGGTCCTCGATCCGCCACCGGAACAGGTACCGCTCGAGCCTCACGAGGACGAATCGCTCGACGAGCAGCATGAACAGGATGAACAGGAACACCCATGCCAACGTGCCGGGGATCGAGAAGTCCTCGAATTCGCGGCGGATCTGGAACCCGACGCCGCTCGACGAACCGAAGACCTCGGTCAGCTGCTCCACCTTCCACGCGAGCGCGAACGACAGGCGCACGCCCGCGAACGCGAACGGCGCGATCGTCGGGACGAGCACGTGCCGCACGACGGCCGGCCGTCGGCGGCCGAACGCGTCGCTCATCGTCACGAGCTTGCGATCCACGGAGTCCAGGCCCTCGGCGACGTTGATCGCGATGTACGGCATCGAGACGAGCGCGACCGAAACGACCGGCCCCAGGATCGAGATGCCGAACAGAACCAGGGCCAGCACGGCATACGTGATCCCCGGGATGCTCCCGGCCACCATCACCATGTCGTGGAAGAACGCCCGCCACCATCGGCTCGTGCCCATCAGGTACCCGACGGGGAAGCCGATCGCCAGGGCGAGCCCGAAGCCGTAGAGCAGCCGCTCGATCGTCGCCCAGAAGTTCGTCGCGAAAGCGCCGGACTCGACGATCTCCCACATCACCTGCCCGATCTCCAGCGGCGGCGGCAGGACGAACTCGTCGAAGACGAACCTCGACAGGACCGTCCAGAGCAGCAGGAACCCGCCGGCCCCGATGATCAGGCCGGTGACCCCGCGGACCCGGCGGCGGGCGGCGAGCGACAGGTGAGCGGTTCCGCGCGGGCCGTGCCCGGCGGTGGTCGGGGTCGCTGCCACCTCTCAGCTCACCTGTCGCTCGCTCCGAACCCGATCTCCGCTACGGCGCCGGGACCACGTCGAACGTGGGGGCATCGGGGTTATCCGACAACCCGGCATCGTTCAGCATCTGGAAGAGCTGCGACTCGGTCTCCACCCATGCGTCGTCGAGATAGATGGACTCCACGAACCAGTCGTGTTCGGCGAGGTAGTCCTTCATGAACTGGATCTCCTCGTCGGTCTCGACGGCGAAGTGCTGCGGGTAGCTCTCGATGATCGTGTCCTGGTTCGCCTGCCACTCCTGGATACCCCGGTCCCACATCTCGAGGAAGAACGCGACCTCGTCGGGGTGTGCGTCGTACCAGTCCGTCGGGGCCATGAAGATGTTGATCATCGGCCCCTCGTGGTCCGGAGCGTTGACGACGTCCTCGGCGTAGATGTCGGCCGCGGTCCGCCCGTCGTAGAGCGGCACGATGTCGCCGTTCACCAGCGGCGGCACGTTGAAGTCCGGGAGCACCAGCGCCGCATCGACCTCACCGTCGGCCAGCAGCGCTCCGGTGTTCGTGAGGTCGGTCAGGACGAGCTCGAAGTCGCCGCCCCCGGTGCGGAAGTCGAGCCCATACAGCTCGTTGGCGAGGATCCCCCAGATCACGGTCGACGACACCGTGTCCCAGACGGCGATCTTCGCGCCCTGCAGGTCCTCGAGGCTCTTCGCATCGGAGTCGGGCCGCACCGTCAGGATGCTCCGGTCGATGTTGTACTTCCCGAAGATCGTGGCGGGGTTCCCCGTTTCCTCCTCGAGGAGCGGCACCTCGAACGACGCGATCGACACGATGTCGGCGTGGCCGCCTGCGTAGAGCCCGAACTCGTCCCAGCTCGCCTGCTCGATGATGCGGATGCCGGATTCGGCCTCCATCTCCTCGCGGATGCCGGAGTCCTTCAGGTAGTCCCACACCGGGTCGGGCGCGAACGTGAACCGGATGACGCCATCCTCGCCGGTGGTCTCCGCGCCTTCGTCACCCCCACCCCCACCCCCGCCGTCGTCGGAACACGCCACGGCGACGAGCGTCATCGCGAGCACGAGGGTCAGCGCCTTGAACCCGTTCCTCCCCCTCATCGGATCTGCATCCCCCTTCCGTCCGTCGACCGGACAGTCACCCCGAGGCCGATAGCCTCCCGTTCCGCAGGCAATCCGTTGATTGCGCACTGTATATAATGTCTAAGCAGACTGACCCCTCGGACCGCATCCGTCAAGGCAACGGCGGGGAGCTCAGAACTTCCCGACCACTCGGAGGCCGCTGAACACCAGCGCGTCCACCGATGCTTCCGATGCGGTCGCCGGATCCATCGCTCGTGTGAAGATCAGGAAGTGCTTCATCTCGCGGAGCGCGAACGCGTCGATCTGCTCCAGGCGCGCGAGGCGTTCGTCGACGCGCTCCGCGAGTCGATCGCGCGGGACGATCTCGGTCACGAGTCCCGCTCGCTCCGCACGTTCGGCGCCGATCGGGTCGCCGGTCGAGACCATATCGTAGAGCAGTCGGGGGGGCAGCATGAACCGTGCCCAGCTGATCACGACGGCGGGCGCGAACCCCGCCCGGATCTCCGGGAACGTGAAGGTGGCGCCGTCTGCGGCGACGGCGATGTCGCTGGCGCCGACGATGCCGACCCCGAAGCCCGCTGCGCTGCCGTTGATCTCCGCGACGACCGTCAACGGAGTCGTGCGAAGCGTCTCGAACACGGTCGAGATGCGACGGGCCATCGCGCGTATCTCATCGGGATCGGCCCCGCCCTTGTCCCTGCCCAGGCAGAAGGTGTCTCCCTCGGCACGAAGCCGGATGAAGCGGAGACCCTCGTTGTTCCCGGCATCGGCCACCGCGCTCACGAACTCGTCCATCATCTCCCGCGAGAAGCGGTTCCCCTCGCCGGAGTCGAACGTCACGGTCAGGGTCGCGCCGGTCGCGTCGATCCGCAATCCGTCCGCACTCATCTCGTCCTCCTCCTGCGCCGTCGGCGCATCGATCCGTCATCCGCGTTCGGTCGACGTCCCCCGAACGCGAGCCATGCGCCGGCGAGGCCGCAGAGCGCAGCGACCGCGGCGAACGCCACCGCCGTACCGTCGGCGTCGACGGCCGTGCCACCGAGGATCCCGCCGATGCCGAACGATCCGAGCCGCAGCACGTTGAGCGTCGACATGCCGACCGCGTTCGCGCCGGCCTCCGTGCGGCTGAACGCGGTGAGCGACGGGGCCAGGAGCCATCCGGCCCCGATGCCGAGCACCACGAGAGCGGGGACGGCCGGCCACCACGACCCTGCGGCGGCGGCAACGGCGAGCCCCGCGAGGCCGGCGGAGCACCCCAGCAGTCCCCGCCGGAGGCGCCGCTCGTACGGCACGGCGTCCCGACGCCCGGTGAGCGGTCCCAGCGCGGCCATCGTGAGGGTCATCGCCATCACGGTCGCAGCAGCGGCCCCGGCGCCGAAGCCGCCGTCGACGATGAGCCATGCCGGTACCGCCACCTGCACCAATCCGACGGCCACCATCTGCAGGCTCGAACCGAGGCTCGACCGCCGGGTCGCCCGGTCGCGGAGCCACCGCCGAGGTGCCGCCAGCGTTCCGCCCGGCCGGCTCAACCGGACCGCCGCCGCGACGCTGATCGCACAGCACGCTCCGGTCACCGATGCCAGAGGCCACGCCCCGACCGAGAGCGCGGTGAGGGTCGCCATCGTCGTGCCGGTGAGCATGGCCACGGTCACCACCCCCCGCAGCGGTATCCCGTGATCTCGCCGGAACCGGGCCGGGAACGCTCGAGACGCCGTGATCACCAATGCGATGCCGAGCAGGCAGGACGGCACGGTGACCCAGCGCCACCCGGCGACATCGATGATCGCGCCGCCGATCAGTGGTGCGAAGGCGAGACCGAGCCCGTTCGAGGCGCCCCACCATCCCAGCGCTTTGGCCTGTGCGTCGCCGTGGAGCAGATGTCCGGCCGCCTGCACCGAGACGGGGACCACGGCTGCGAGCGCGACCCCCTGCGCGAAGCGGGCGATCGCGACCATCGTCAGGCTCGGGGAGAGGGAGAGCAGCACCGAGGCGGCGAGCACGAGCGCGCCGGACACCGAGATCAATCGCCGCGGGCCGAAGCGGGCCGAGGCCGCCCCCGCGAGCGGCATCGTGAACGCCATGGCAACGTTCAACAACACGACCACGGCCGCCACCAGCGCGATCGAGGCGCCGAACGAATCGGCGATCGCGGCCACGGCAACCGTCGCCGACGTGTTCACGACGGTGCCGGAGAGTCCCGCGACCGCGAGCTCGGCCGTCACCCACGAGGTCGTACCAGCGGACCGGGCACGCGCGGACAGCATCTCGTGCACGATATCCGGTCGGCGCCGGGTGCCGGCCACGGGCTCGCGCGGTCGAGCGCCCGGCGCGCAGGCGTTCGACGGCGCCGTTCAGTTGCCGTTCGGGCAGATCTTCACGTCGCTCAGCGGTGAGCGGTGCTCAGCCCCCAACGCTCGCGCTCCATGCGAGCCAGATGCTGGACGGCCTCGCGAACGGGGTCGTCGTCGGGGTGATCGGCCAGCCATGCGCGGGCCTCGGACATCGCGCTCGACGTCTGGTGCGGGGTCGCCGCCGACGAGAGCACGCGGAGAAGGTCGTCGCGATCCATGCAGGCAGTTCTACCCCGATGCGGAGCCGATGCCACGGAACGAAGCCCGTTTTCACAGCAGCGTCACATGCTCCCGTCGGTAGACTCACCCAGTCATGCCTGCGTCGATCGTGCTCGGCACTCAGTGGGGCGATGAAGGCAAGGGCAAGGCGGTCGACCTCCTCGCCGACCGCATGGACCTCGTCGTCCGGTACCAAGGCGGGAACAACGCGGGCCACACCGTGATCGCCGAGGGCCGACTGCTGAAGCTGCAGCTGATCCCGTCGGGCATCCTCTACCCCCACATCACGTCGGTGATCGCCGATGGCGTCGTCGTCGATCCGCGCCATCTGATGAAGGAGATGGATGACGTTCGCGAGACCGGCGTCGAGGTCTCCGGGCTCGTCGTCAGCGGCAACGCTCACATGATCATGCCGTACCACCTCGAGCTCGAGAAGGTGACGGAGAGGTTCCTGGGGAAGAACGCGCTCGGCACCACGAAGCGCGGCATCGGGCCGGCCTACGGCGACAAGGCGGCCCGCATCGGCCTGCGCATCCAGGATCTGTTCGACGAGAAGATCTTCCGCGAGAAGCTCGACGTCGTCCTGCGTGAGAAGAACCTGATCCTCACGAAGATCTACAACCGGTTGCCGCTCGACGCCGAGCGCATCGTCGAGGAGTACATGGTGCTGGCCGATCGTCTCCAGCCGCACGTGACCGACACGGCGGCGCTGTTGTACGGGGCCCTGACGCGAGGGGAACACGTGATGTTCGAGGGGGCGCAGGGCGTGTTGCTCGACCTCGACCATGGCACGTATCCGTTCGTGACGTCGTCGAACCCGGTCGCGGGCAGCGCGCTCGCGAGCGCCGGCGTCGGTCCCCACTGGGTCGATCGCGTGGTCGGTGTCATGAAGGCCTACGTCACGCGTGTCGGGGCGGGGCCGTTCCCGACCGAGCTCTTCGACGAGACGGGCGACCGGCTCGGCACACGCGGCAAGGAGGTCGGCACCGTGACCGGGCGCCAGCGGCGATGCGGCTGGTTCGATGCGTGCCTGGGACGGTACGCGGCGAGGCTGAACGGGCTCACCGAGTTGTTCGTCACCAAGCTCGACGTGCTGAGCGGGCTCGAGTCGCTGAAGATCTGCACCGGGTACCGCGCATACGGCCAGACGTTCGACGACATGCCGCCGCACCAATCGGTCTTCCACGAAGCCAGCCCGATCTACGAGGTCCTCGAAGGCTGGCACGAGGAGATCGACGGCTGCAGGGCGTTCGACGACCTGCCGAAGCAGGCCCAGGGGTACGTGCGGCGCATGGAGGAGCTCGTCGGCGTGCCGGTCGGCGTCGTGAGCGTGGGACCGGCGCGCGAGCAGAGCCTGCCCGTGACATGAACGCACCGGCCGGCCAGGCCCGGGCATCCCGCCTGCGGCGGATCGCCCTCACCCTGACCTTGCTCGGGCTGTTCGCTGCGGCACCGATCGCGATCACGTGGCTCACCGGACGGGGGCTGCCGTCCGGCCCCCCCACGGGGCTCGCCGTGCTCTCGGCGGCGGCGTTCGCGGCGGCCAGCATCCTGTTCCTGGTCACCGGGCGGTCCGCCGGGGCGGTGGTCGCGCTGCCGGCCCTCGCGACCGGCGCCCTGCTGGACGATCCGGAGACCCTAGCGATGATGCTGCTGTTCACGGCACCGGTGGCCGAGGTGGCGGGTGTGATCGCGGCGCAGGGCTTCCCCGCTCCCGTGGCGGACGCTTGGCACGATTCGTTCGCCGAGATCCGCTCCGCGACCGGACGCGCGCTCGCGTCGGGTCCACTTCGCATCCCCACGGATCGCCCGTGGGTGCTCGACCGACTGGCCGTCGGCGGGGCCATCGTGGCGAGCGCCGCGATCCTGACGTGGGGGCTGCTCGTGATCGCGTTCGGCACGGGCGACGACCCCCTCACTCGCACCGTGATCGCGAGTGCCACCGAGCTCCCCTGGGTGCTCGGCGCGGGGCTGGCTTGCGCGGTCGCCTCGGCCGTCCTGTGCTTCCTCACCGGCCGCGTGCCCGGGGTCGTGATGGCGCTGCCGGTGGTGCCGGCGGTCTGGCTCGATGCTCCCCAGCGTTCGGAGGTCGTCGTCCTGGTCCTGACGGCCGCCTGTGGGCTCGTCGCCGTGCTCGCATCGCCGGTCCCGGCGGGCGGGGCGCCCCCGCCCCCCTCGTCGGACGTTCGGTGATCCTCGGGAACCCGCTTCCCCGCGGTTACCGACTTCCGGCGATCCCTTGCTAGCGTTCGGAGATGCTCGCTCACACCGGATCCCGCATGTCCCGCACGCGTGCGTCGGCGATCGTCATCTCGGCGTCGATCGCCGGCCTGCTCCTCGTCGCGATCCCTCCCGCACCCGCTCCCGGGGCGCCGGCGCCCGACGGCGCCGAGGACCGGATCTCCTTCCGGCACGGGGTCCTCAGCGGCACTGTCAGCGCCGACGGCTCACCCGTCGAGGGTGCGAGGGTGCGCCTCATGCGAGCGGGTGCCGCCCCGGGAGCGGCGGAGCAGCTGCGCCGGGGGACCACGGACCGGTCGGGCTCGTTCGTGCTCCGGGTGCCGCGGCGGGTCGGCGATCGCGCCGTCCTGTACGTCACGGCCCGGGGCGGCTCGATCGGCGGCCGAAGCCTGGCGAGGCAGGTCGAGCTGGCGACGTCGTTGGCAGGACGACGCACCGGTCCGATCGTCGTGAACGAGCTGACCACCGTCGCGGCCGGCTACTCGCTCGCCCAGTTCGCCGGGCGGGGGCGGCTGGGCGGCACGAACCCCGGGTTGCGGAACGCGGCCACGATGCCCAGGAACCTCGTCGACATCAGGACGGGCGAGGCGACACGGTTCCTGCGTCGACGTCCGAACGGGAACTCGACCGAAACGCTGGCGTCGTTCAACTCTCTCGCGAGCATCGTCGCCGGGTGTGCCGCCGACGCCAACGACTGCGGCTCCTTCCTCGACGCGGCGACCGATGCCTGGGGGACGCGGCCTCGCACCACCTGGCAGGCGATGACGCTCTTGCCGAGCAACCCGTCGGGCGATCCTCAAGGCGTGTTCGCCCAGGTCCCCGCCGACCCTCGCTTCGAACCGGTGCGGGACGAGGTTCCCGACGCGTGGACCATCGCCCTGCGCTTCTACGGGGACGGACACCAGTTCAACGGCCCGGGCAACGTCGCCTTCGACGCCAGGGGGCGGGTCTGGTCGAACAACAACGCCGAATGGTCGGTCAGGCCGAAGGGCGTCTGCCCGGGCAAGGAGATGTTCCTGCTCGACCCCTACGCGCCGGGCAGGCCGATCACCACGTTCCGCGGCGGCGGCCTCAACGGCGCCGGGTTCGGCATCGGCTTCGACCCGCGACGCCATCTCTGGATCGGGAACTTCGGCTTCACGGGCTCGAAGTGCCCCACCGCGCCGACCTCGAACAGCGTCTCGGAGTTCCGCTCCGACGGGAAGCCGCTGTCGCCTCGGCGCGGATACCGGAACGGCCCCCTGAGCTGGCCACAGGGGACGAAGTCCGACGCCGACGGGAACATCTGGATCGCGAACTGCGGCAACGACTCCCTGGTGATGTATCCGAACGGCAAGCACCGCCGGTCCGAGGTGATCGGCACCGGCATCCCCGAGGCATTCGACGTCGCTCAGAACACCGAGGGCAACGTCTTCGTGACCGCAAATACCGGCGACGAGGTCTTCGCATTCACGCCCGGCGGTGATCCGCTGCCCGGATCTCCGTTCGCAGCGCCTGGGATGTTCGACCATCCGCTCGGAGCCGCGAGCGACAGCCTCGGCAACGTCTGGGTCTCGAACTCCGGCGTGATCGAGATCCCCTGCAGCTCCGATGCGACGCTCCAGCTGCCGGCGCCCGGCACCCTGCTCGACCCGTCGGTCGTGCAGGTCGGCCCCGACGGCTCGCTCACCAGCTATGCGGGAGCGGGCCTGACGATCCCGTGGGGCATCGCCGTCGACGGCGACGACAACCTCTGGGTCGCGAACTTCACCGGCCAGCGCCTCTCGCACCTCTGCGGCGCCCGCGCGGGCACGTGTCCTCCCGGCACGATCGGCCACGCCATCTCGCCCGACACGGGCTATCCGTTCGACGGGCTGCAGCGGAACACGGGGGTGCAGGTCGACCCTTCCGGCAACGTCTGGCTCACGAACAACTGGATCAAGTTCCCGGTGCAGACGGATCCGTTCGGTGACGGGTTGGTGGTCTATCTGGGCATGGCGGCCCCCGTGAGGACCCCGCTGATCGGTACCCCCCAGCAACCGTAGGTGCGAGGTTCCAGGCCCGGGGGATGCCCTGGATAGACTCCGTCCATGAGCGCCGAGGGCCACGTGAGGCCGGGGTCACGATGAAGGTGCTCGTCGTCGGCTCGGGCGGCCGGGAGCACGCGATCGCCTGGGCCCTCTCGCGGAGCCCGCGCGTCGCCGAGCTCGTGGTCGCGCCCGGGAACGCAGGCATCGCCAGGTCCGTGCGCACGGCCCCGGGGGTGCCCGCCGACGACATCGCCTCGGTCGTCGAGCTCTGCGCAGCGGAGCGGCCCGATCTGGTCGTGATCGGCCCCGAGGCCCCGCTCGTCGCCGGGCTCGCCGACGCCCTCCGCGAGGGCGGCTTCGGCGTGTTCGGGCCGGAGGCCGCGGCCGCTCGCCTCGAGGGATCAAAATCATTCGCCAAGGAGCTGATGCTCGAGGCGCACGTGCCGACCGCTCGCTCCGCGGCGTTCGTCGACATCCAGCCGGCCGTCGCGTTCGTCGACGAGCTCGGCGGACGCGCGGTCGTGAAGGCCGACGGGCTCGCCGCCGGGAAGGGCGTCACCGTCGCGGCCGACCGAGAGGCCGCGGTGGCCGCGCTCAGGGACTGCCTCGAAGGCCGACGATTCGGCGACGCCGGGGAGCGCGTGATCGTCGAAGAGGTGCTCGACGGACCCGAGATCTCCGCGTTCGCGCTGGTCGACGAGCACACCGTGGCGCCGCTCGCGCTCAGCCAGGACTTCAAGCGCGTCGGCGACGGCGACACGGGGCCGAACACCGGTGGCATGGGGGCGTACTCGCCCCTCCCGTGGGTCGACGCGCCGACCGAGCACGCCATCTGGGCGATCGTGGAGGACACCGTCGCGGTCCTGCGCGCTCGGGGCATCGTCTATCGAGGACTGCTCTACACGGGGCTGATGCTGACGCCCGAGGGCCCGAAGGTGCTCGAGTACAACTGCCGCTTCGGAGACCCCGAGACCGAGGTCGTGGTCCCGAGGCTCGCAGTCGATCTCGCGGACCTGTTGGAGGCGACCGCCGCCGACCGGCTCGGCGACCAGAAGGTCGCGCTGCTCGGCGACGCGGCCGTGACGGTGGTGCTCGCGAGCGGCGGATACCCGGCCGCTTCGACGAACGGCGTCGCGATCGATGGACTCGACGTCGCCGAGCAGGTGCCCGGGGCCACCGTCTTCCATGCCGGAACGGCGCAGCGCAACGATACAGTGGTGACGGCGGGAGGACGCGTGCTGGCGGTCACGGGCACCGGCGCCACGGTCGCCGACGCGCGGGCGGTCGCCTACCGCGCCGCCGACCAGATCGCGTTCGAGGGCAAGACGTACAGGCGAGACATCGCGGCCACGGTGGCCCGGCTCGCACGGGAGGAGGAGCCGTGACCGACGAGACGCCCCGCGCCGGGGTGCTGGCGGCTTCGCCGAGCGAGCTCGGCACGATGCGCCAGGCCGGCCTCATCCTCGAGAAGTTCGGTGTCGGCCACGAGATCCGCATCATCTCGGCGGCTCGGAACCCCGACCTCATCGACGAATACGCCCGCACCGCGTTCGAGCGGGGCCTCAAGGTGATCATCTGCTCCACCGGCATGTCCGGGCACCTCGCCGCGGCGGTCGCCGCACGCACGATCCTGCCGGTGATCGGCGTGCCGATCGCGTCGTCGCCCCAGATGCTCGGCGACGAGGCGCTCGCGATCACGGCCCAGATGCCCACGGGCGTGCCGGTCGCGACGGTGGGGGTCGACGCGGCCGTGAACGCGGCGGTGCTGGCGGCGCAGATCGTGGGCATCGGCGACCCCGACGTTCAGGCCGCGCTCTGGCGGTTCAAGGACGACCTCGCGGAGGGTCTGAAGCTTTGATCCCGCGATACGACGTGCCCGAGATGTCGGCGGTCTGGTCCGACGAGACGAGGCTCGGGCATTGGCTCGAGATCGAGCTGCTCGCCGTCGAAGCGTGGTCCGAGCTCGGGGTCGTGCCGGCCGCCGATGCGGTCGCGTGCCGAGAGCGGGCGTCGTTCACCGTCGAGGACGTGCTGGAGCGGGAGCGGATCACTCGCCACGACGTCGCGGCCTTCGTCGACGTCGTGGCCGGCTCGATCGGCGAGCAGGGGCGATGGATCCACTACGGCCTCACATCGAGCGACGTGCTCGACACGGCGTTCGGGCTGCAGCTCCGAACGGCGGCCGACGAGCTGCTCGTGCGGCTCGAGCGTCTGCTGGCGGGCGTGAAGGACCTGGCGCTCCGACACCGGGACACGCCGATCATCGGTCGATCGCACGGGGTGCACGCGGAACCCACCTCCTTCGGGCACAAGCTCGCGGTCTGGGCCTTCCAGCTCGATCGCGACCGCGAGCGCTTGCGGCGAGCACGCGAGGCGGTGAGCGTGGGGGCGATCAGCGGCGTGGTCGGGTCATACGGCACGGTCGACCCGCGGGTCGAGCAGGTGGTGTGCGCGAAGCTCGGCCTGTCGCCTGCCGAGGCGAGCACGCAGGTGATCCAGCGAGATCGGCATGCCGAGTACATGGCGACGCTCGCGGTCGTGGCGTCGACCCTCGATGCGATCGCGACCGAGATCCGCCACCTCGCCCGGACGGAGGTACGCGAGGTGCAGGAGCCCTTCGGGGAAGGCCAGAAGGGCTCCAGCGCGATGCCTCACAAGCGCAACCCGGTCGCCTGCGAACGGGTGAGCGGCCTGGCCCGGGTGATCCGCGGTCACGCGCTTGCCGCGATGGAGAACGTCACCCTCTGGCACGAGCGAGACATCTCCCATTCGAGCGCGGAACGCGTGATCTTCCCCGACGCCACCGGGCTGCTCGCGTTCATGCTCGACGAGCTCTCGCGCGTGGTCGAGGGGATCGTCGTCTTCCCCGAGCGCATGCGGGAGAACCTCGATGCCCACGGCGGCATCGCCTTCAGCCAACCGGTGCTGCTCGCGCTCGTCGACGCAGGTCTGTCCCGCGACGACGCCTACCGCATCGTGCAACGCGCGGCGGCAGCCGCATGGGACGACGGCGCGAGCTTCCGGGAGTCGGTGTCCTCGGACCCCGAGGTACTCGAGCGGCTCGACGCGGCCGAGGTCGCGGCGCTGTTCGACCCGGCCAGGTTCCTGCGCAACCTCGGCCCCGTCTTCGAGCGCCTCGAGAAGCTTCCGGTGGAGGAGCCGTCGTGACCGTCGCCGGGCAGCTCGTCGCGCGCGGCAAGGTGCGCGACGTCTACGCCGCCGGCGACGACGCGCTGCTGCTGGTCGCCACCGATCGCATCAGCGCCTTCGACGTGGTGCTGCCCGATCCGATCCCCGGCAAGGGCCGGGTGCTCACGGGCCTGTCGCTGCACTGGTTCGAGCGGACGGCCGACCTGGTCGGCAACCACGTGCTGAGCAGCGATCGGGGGGAGTTCCCGGGTCCGTTCAGCGACGAGCCGAGCCTGGCGGGCAGATCGCTTCTCGTCCGCCGCGCCGACGTCGTTCCGCTCGAGTGCGTCGCGCGCGGCTACCTCTCCGGCAGTGGCTGGGCGCAGTACCGCGAGTCGGGCTCCGTCTGCGGGGTCGCGCTCCCGGCCGGCCTGATCGAATCGGCCCGGCTCCCCGAACCGATCTTCACCCCGACCACCAAGGCAGCCGAGGGTCATGACCTGCCCGTGTCGCCGGCCGAGGCGATCGAGATCGTCGGTCGAGGTCTGTACGAGCGCCTCAAAGAGCTCACGCTCGGCATCTACGAGCGGATCGCAACCAGCGCGATCCGCCAGGGCGTGATCGTCGCCGACACGAAGCTCGAGTTCGGCTTCGCCGACGGAGACCTGCTCCTGGTCGACGAGGTCGGCACGCCGGACTCCAGCCGCTTCTGGCCGGCCGACGCGTACGAGCCCGGAGGCCCCCAGCCGAGTTTCGACAAGCAGTTCGTGCGGGATCGACTCGAGGCGAGCGGGTGGGATCGCGAGCCGCCCGCCCCCTCGCTCCCCGTCGAGGTCATCGAGGGAACCGCGGTCCGGTATCGAGAGGCGTTCGAACGTCTGACCGGCGAGTCGTTCGACGATCACCTGGCGCGCACGGGGGCCACGAGCGATGCCGCCTCCGATGCGACCGCTCTGGATCGCCTGCGGGAGCGAGCATGAGGTACAGGTTCGAGGTGCTGGTGACGCTGAAGCCGGGTCTCGCCGATCCCCAGGGCAAGGCGGTGGAAGCCTCGCTGCCGGCCATCGGGTTCGCGAACGTCACCGACGTGCACGTGGGGCGCCACGTGGGGCTGGACGTCGAGGCAACGAGCGAACCCGAAGCGCGAGCGCAGGTCGAGGAGATCGCGCGGCGCCTGCTCTCGAACCCCGTGATCGAGGACTTCCGCGTGCTCGAGCCGGCCGAGACCGACGCCGGATCGTGACCGACCGATGACGATCGCGACCCCCCGCGTCGGCGTGATCACCTTCCCCGGGTCCCTCGACGATCGCGACGCGCTGCGCGCCGTCGAGACGATGGGGGGCGAGGGCGTCGATCTCTGGCACGCCGACCACGACCTCCGCGGCGTCGACGCGGTCGTGCTGCCCGGCGGGTTCAGCTACGGCGACTACCTGCGCTGCGGCGCCATCGCCGGCCACGCGCCGATCCTCGACGAGGTGCGGTCCTTCGCCGACCGGGGCGGGCCCGTGCTGGGCATCTGCAACGGCTTCCAGATCCTCTGTGAAGCGGGGCTCCTGCCTGGGGCGCTGATCCGCAACGCCTCGCTCCGGTTCATCTGCGTCGACGTGTTCCTACGCGTGGAGACGTCGCAGACGACGATCACGAGCGAGCTCGTGCCCGGCGAGGTGGTCGAGATCCCCGTGAAGCACGGCGAGGGACAGTACGTCGCCACCACCGAGCAGCTTCGACGGATCGAAGACGAAGGGCTCGTGGTGTTCCGTTACGCCGATGCGCGGGGCGAGGTGACCGAGCGGGCCAATCCGAACGGCTCCCTCGACAACATCGCGGGTGTGCGCAGCACGGCGGGCAACGTCGTCGGTCTGATGCCGCACCCCGAGCACGCGGTCGATCCCGACGTCGGCCCGACCGGCGGGCAGCCCTTGATCGCCTCGCTGCTGGGGAGTGCCTTGGCGGGTGCGAGCGCGTGAGCGCGAGCGGGTGGGGCGAGGAAGCGGGTGCGAGCGCGTGAGCGCGAGCGACGAGCCCCGACATCGGCAGCTGGGCCTCGCCGACGACGAGCTCGAGCGCATCCGCGCGACGCTCACGCGCGATCCGCGCCCGGCCGAGCTCGCGATGTACGCGGCGATGTGGTCGGAGCACTGCAGCTACAAGTCCTCGAAGCTGCACCTGAAGACCTTGCCCACCGAGGGCGATGCGGTCCTCGTGGGACCGGGCCAGGATGCCGGGGCGGTCGACGTGGGCGACGGCATGGCCGTGGTCTTCAAGATGGAGTCGCACTCCCATCCAAGCGCGATCGAGCCCTATCAGGGGGCGGCGACCGGCGTGGGGGGCATCGTGCGCGACATCGTCTCGATGGGCGCTCGGCCGGTGGCGTTGCTCGATCCGCTGATGTTCGGTCCGCTGACCGAGCCGCGGAACCGGTGGCTGCTCGAAGGCGTCGTCGCCGGCATCGGCGGCTACGGCAACTGCATCGGGGTCCCGACCGTGGGCGGTGAGATCCGGTTCGCCGAGCCGCACTCGGCGAACCCGACCGTCGACGTGATGTGCGTCGGCCTCGCCGAGGCCGACGCGCTCGTGACCGGCACGTCGCTCACCCCGCACGTGGGCTCCCTCATGGTGCTCTACGGTGCGACCACCGGCCGCGACGGCATCGGCGGGGTCAGCGTGCTCGCGAGCGCCACCCTCGACGAGGGTGACGACGCGCGTCCGAGCGTGCAGATCGGCGATCCGTTCGCGGAGAAGCTCTTGATCGAGGCGTCGCTGGAGCTGATCTCGGGTGGGCTGCTCGAAGGGCTCCAGGATCTGGGGGGCGCGGGCATCACGTGCGCCGTCAGCGAGTCGGCCGTCCGGGCGGGCATGGGCGCCAGCCTCGACCTCGACGCGGTGCCGCTGCGCGAGCAGGGCATGGAAGCGTTCGAGATCCTCACGAGCGAGTCGCAGGAGCGGATGCTCGCGATCGTGCATCCGTCCCGTCTCGACGAGGTGCGCGCCGTGTGCGAGCGGTGGGGGCTGCAGACCGCCGTGATCGCCGAGCTCGTCGAGGGCGACATGGTCTCCGTGACGCATCGAGGCGAGGTCGTGGCGGAGGTCCCGGCGACCTCGCTCGTGGACGAGGCTCCCGTGTACGACCGTCCTCGAGCGGCTCCGGCCGCCGTGCCCGACCCGGTCGACGACCCGGCGTTGCTGCCGTACGAGGGCGACCTCCTCGATGCGCTGGAAGCGATCTTGGCGGCCCCGAACGTGGCCTCGAAGCGTTGGGTCTGGCAGCAGTACGACTCCGTGGTCCAGGGGCAGACCGTGACCGGCTCGGGCAGCGACGCGGCGATCGTGCGCGTGCCGGGATCGATGAAGGCGCTCGCGCTTTCGACCGACGGCAAGGGGCGCTTCGGCGCGCTCGATCCGTACCTCGGCGCGATGCACGCGGTGGCCGAGGCCGCGCGCAACGTGGCGGTGAGCGGGGCCCGACCGCTCGCGATCACGAACTGCCTGAACTTCGGGAACCCCGAACGGCCGCTCGTCATGTGGCAGTTCGCGGAATCGATCCGGGGCATGCGCGACGCGTGCCTGGCCCTCGACACGCCGGTCACCGGGGGCAACGTGAGCTTCTACAACGAGTCGGGCGACTCCGCGATCTGGCCGACCCCCGTGGTCGGCATGCTCGGCCTGCTCGACGACCATCGACTGGGAGTGCCGTCGGGGTTCCCGGAGGCGGGACTGGCCGTCTACCTGCTGGGGGAGACGTTCCCCGAGCTCGGTGGCTCGGAGTTCGCGGAAACCGTGCTGGGGGTCGTCGCGGGGCGTCCGCCCGAGCTCGACCTGGATCGGGAGCGCGCGCTGCACGCCCTGCTGATCGAGGCCGCCTCGATGGATGCGATCGCGAGCGCACACGATTGCGGCGACGGGGGCCTCGCGATCGCGCTCGTGGAATCCGCGATCGAGGGGGGGCACGGGTTCGCCGTCACGGTCGCGACCGATCTGCCCGATCACGTCGCGCTGTTCAGCGAGAGCGCATCGCGGGCCGTGGTGGGGGTGGCGCTCGAGCACGAGGGCGGGTTCGTCGACCTGGCGGCGTCCCACGGCGTGCCCGCGACCCGTCTCGGCGAAACCGGAGGGCCCCGGGTCGTGTTCGCCGGATCGTTCGAGACCACGGTCGCGTATCT